>Ga0315291_10003971_pt1 | contig 18989 bp, 12 predicted proteins | sample YL17G12_20_MG_FD_203070 | JGI IMG/M metagenome (GOLD analysis project Ga0315291, IMG submission 203070) | Sediment microbial communities from Yellowstone Lake, YNP, Wyoming, USA - YL17G12_20 | ecosystem: Environmental > Aquatic > Freshwater > Lake > Sediment | place: USA: Wyoming | collected...
GAATATGTCATTATCAAAACCTTTTCCAAACGTTTCACCGGCATGTCCAAAACGATCGTACGCCTCTCTGCGCTCCGGGTCTGAAAGCACTTCATACGCTTCATTAATTTCTTTGAACTTTTCTGCAGCACCGTTATCATTATTTTTATCAGGATGATATTGATGTGCAAGCTTTCTGAACGTCCGTTTAACATCGTCGGCCGACGATGTTCTCGGAATGCCTAGTACTTCGTAATAATCTCTCTTTTGCGTAGCCATTATTTCTATAACTCAACTTTTCATTATAAGTCACAAAATATGGCATTACAAGTTTGTCATTGCAGTGTTAGCTATAGATTAAATTCTGATACCTCTTGACAAATTTGGAGAAAAGGTAGTAGATTAGATATGGTTAGCACTCGATAACCGAGAGTGCTAACTGGTGGTAAAAATGCTATCAGAACGATCCGCTAATATACTAAAAATTATAATTGACGAATATGTCTGGACTGCCATGCCCATAGGATCCGAGACGATTGCGAATAAATATAATCTCGGAGTTAGTCCTGCGACAATTAGAAATGAGATATCTCGTTTGGAGAGGGAAGGGTATGTTGTCAGACGACATATTTCGGGCGGCAGTGTGCCTTCAGACAAGGGATATCGATACTACGTTGAGTACTTGATGCAGAAGGTTGATATATCCTTGGATGAACAACGGATGGTCTCGCATCTCTTCCATCAGGTTGAATGTGATCTGTCACAATGGACTCGTCTAGCCGCAGCTTTGCTTGCTCGAATGGTCCATAACTTAGCATTAGTGACATTTCCTAAAGCGATGTATTCCAGTTTCGGCCGTGTGGAACTTGTGTCGCTGCAGGAATCGACGGCACTGCTCATACTGCTGCTTCAAGAAACGAGATTGAAACATCAACTTATTGCTTTTGATAAAGCGGTTACACAGGAGGACCTGAATGCTGTTTCTCGTGAGTTAAATGATCTCCTTTACGGTTTGGCCTGGTCTCAGATATTAGCTTACAAGGGGAATCTTAGTCCACTCGCTGCTGAAGTGAAGAAGACAATAGTTGAGATAATGTCAATGGAGGATGAAAGAAGCTACGAAGAGCCGTATATCGAAGGGCTAAGAAATATAGTAACTCAGCCGGAATTTTCTGATAGTAAGGAAATAATTGGTATCGTAAATGTGCTGGAAAATAAAGATGCCCTGCGGACTCTGTTGCCAGAGGTGCCTAATTGGGATGGAGTACATGTAGTTATCGGGGGGGAGAACAGGGAGGATACGATGAGGGGCTGCAGTATGGTTTTGACGTTATACGGAATTCCCGGTGAGATGAAAGGGGCGCTTGGCATTATAGGCCCAACGCGAATGGAGTATAGCAGGGCGGTATCATCAGTGCGGTATTTAAGTTCAATAATGAGTAACCTAGTAGGTGAACTGCATAAAGGTAAGCAATAATATTTATGGGTGCGATAATGGATGACAACCGAATTATGTCTGAGGAAGAGGACGAAGGGGCTGAATCGGCCGATATGGCAAATGGGCAAGAGGAAGCGATTGAACTGGGAGAGGTTGAGGATGTGGAAGCGCTGAAGAAAGCATTTGCCGAGGAGGAAGCAAAGGCTGGAAAGTACCTGTCGAACTGGCAGAGGGCTCAGGCGGATTTTATAAACTTTAAGAGGCGCACAGAGCAGGAGAAAAGTGACATTATTAAGCTTGCCAATGCCGGACTGATATTTAACCTGCTGTCGGTGGTCGATGACATGGAACGGGCTCTAGATAATATTTCAAACGAACTCGCCGAGTTTAAGTGGGTAGACGGGATAGTTCTTATATATCGTAAGTTTATGGCAATACTTGAAGCAAACGGCGTCAGCGAGATGAAGGCACTTGGTGAGCGGTTTGATCCCTCTCTTCATGACGCTGTAGTCCATGTCGAGGGAGAAAGCGGGAAAGTAGTGGCAGTAGTACAGAAAGGCTATATGATGAATAATCGGGTTCTTCGTCCCGCGATGGTGAAAGTAGGTAGAGGTCATAGCTCTGCTTCAAGCGATAAGCTCGCTAGAGATGAATAAAGAGATCGTTCAGATAGAAAAAGCAATCATTCATATTATGGAGGTGTAGAAATGGGAAAGGTCATAGGGATAGATTTAGGAACAACCCTTAGCGAAGTGGCGGTGATGGAGGGAGGGGAGCCAACTATAATAACAAACGCTGAAGGATCGCGGCTTACGCCGTCTATTGTGGCTGTGAGTAAGTCAGGGGAGAGGCTCGTAGGCCAGATAGCAAAGCGTCAGTCTATAACAAATCCCGAAAATACTATATATAGTATTAAACGATTTATGGGGCGCAAATGGGGTGAGCCGGCGGGGCGGGAATTGCCGGTGGAGGAGGATGCCCGCCGTAAGTCATACAAGGTAACTAAAGGCCCGAATAATGAGGTGCGGGTATTGATGGGTGGTAAGGAGCATAGCCCGCAAGAGATTTCCGCCATGATACTGCAGAAGGTTAAGCAGGATGCCGAGGCCTATCTTGGTGAGAAGGTAACTGAAGCCGTTATCACCGTTCCTGCTTATTTCAATGACAGCCAGAGGCAGGCAACCAAGGATGCCGGCGAGATTGCCGGGCTGAAAGTGCTAAGGATAATCAACGAACCCACGGCTGCGGCTTTGGCATATGGCTTAGATAAAAAGAAAGACGAGGTTGTAGCAGTATATGACCTTGGCGGCGGTACATTTGATGTCTCTATATTAGAGCTGGGCGAGGGCACATTCCAGGTTAAATCTACCAGTGGGGATACTCATCTTGGCGGAGATGACTTCGATCAGTGCATCATGGATTGGCTCTGCAATGAATTTAAAAAGGATCAGGGTATAGATTTAAGGCAGGATAAGATGGCATTGCAGCGACTGAAAGAGGCTGCTGAGAAGGCTAAGTGTGAACTGTCCACCGTCATGCAGACCGAGGTCAGCCTGCCGTTCATTACTGCTGATGCGACCGGTCCTAGACATTTGAATATAACGCTGACCAGGGCTAAGCTTGAGCAATTAGTCATGGAACTGGTGGAAAAGACCGCCGGGCCATGCAAGCAGGCACTTTCCGATGCCGGGCTGACTGCAAAACAAATACAAGAGGTGATACTGGTTGGCGGACAGACCAGGATGCCTCTAGTGCAGCAGAAGGTTAAGGAGATATTCGACAAGGAGCCCAACAAGAGCGTCAATCCCGATGAAGTTGTAGCTATGGGCGCAGCGATACAGGGAGGGGTGCTAAAGGGAGAGGTCAGTGACATTCTGCTCCTTGATGTTACGCCGCTGACGCTTGGTATTGAAACACTTGGTGGCGTGATGACACCGCTTATATCGAGAAACACCACTATTCCGACGGCCAAGAGCCAGATATTTTCGACCGCATCCGATGGACAGACGGGTGTGGAGATACATGTTTTGCAGGGCGAACGCGCCATGGCAAACGATAATAAGACATTAGGCCGATTCATGCTTGATGGAATAGTGCCTGCCCCGCGCGGTATGCCTCAGGTTGAGGTTTCGTTCGACATTGACGCAAATGGTATTGTAAGTGTGAAGGCGCATGATAAAGGTACCGGAAAAGAGCAGAAGATAGTGATAACTGCTTCGAGCGGACTATCGAAGGAAGAGGTAGAGAAGATGAAGCGGCAGGCTGATATGCACGCTTCTGAAGATGCCAAACGGCGCGAAGAGGTGGAGACTAAAAATGCTGCTGATACTATGGCCTACACTGCCGAGAAGACCCTGAAAGAGCAGGGGGGTAAAATATCGGCGGAGCTTAAACAGAAGACTGAAGAGAAGATCAAGAGTGTTCGTGACGCGATCAATGCAAACAATATCAACGATATAAAGAGAACGATGCAGGAGCTCTCAGATTTACTGCAGCAGATCGGCGCCGCGATTTACCAGCAGGGGCAAGGGCAGCAGCAAGGCCCCGACGGCGGAGCGCCTCCGCCACCTCCGGGAGGTGATAAGCCATCGGATGATGGGACCGTCGAGGGCGAGTTCCGCGAGGTTTAATCGAATCGATATGTAATGGTGACGAAGGGCGGGGCGCATGTGCTCCGCCCTTCTTTATTGCTGGTGGGAGATCGCGCTAGAACTTAAGTCTTATCAACCCCCTGCTGTCCCCCTTGAAAGTGGGAAACATCATCCGAACCCCCTGTTAGTCCCCCATACGTTGGGGGACTTTAAAAAATCTGGGGGGCACCCCCAGTTCCCCCGTCAGGAGACTTTCTCCTGAACCTCTTTTTAATCTGTGGTTGGATTATCACCAAACATCCGGCAGGGGGAATCTTGCATCCCTAGTTGTCGAGGTATGGGTCGATTTATTATCTAACCCCCTCTGTTCCCCCAAACTTGGGGGAAGTATAAAAGATTTAGGGGATACCCCTAAGACCCCGCCAGAGGGTGATCCCTCTGGACTTCCCGATTCTGATAGACGATTACCTGAGAGAAATGACGGGGACAACCCAATATCCCTCGGTCCTTCCGTGGAAGGACACCTCTTTCCAAGGGGTTGCTGTAACGTTCGTTCGTATTGACTGCATAGTAGCGCTTTGATATACTTCAGGCAGCTTGAAAAAGGATAGAATTTAAATGGCGTACGCAAGTATCACAGGGTGGGGGAAGTATTTGCCGGAACGCGTGATGAAGAACAGCGAACTGGAAAAGATGGTAGATACTTCGGACGATTGGATTGTGACCCGCACCGGCATCAGAGAGCGACATATTGTAGGCGATGATGAAGCCACGTCGACCATGGCTGTGGCAGCAGGGAGGAAAGCCCTGGAAGTAGCCGGGCTTCGACCACAGGACCTAGATCTGATCATTCTGGCCACATGCAGCCCTGATAGAATAGTACCAGCATCAGCAGCATATGTTCAGCATGCTATAGGAGCCAGTAAAGCAGCTGCTTTTGACGCGATGGCAGGGTGCAGCGGTTCGTTGTATGCTTTGGTTACTGCTTACCAGTTTATCGCATCGGGAGCTTACAAGAACGTACTGGTAGTTGGCAGCGAGTCGCTTACGCGGGCGATCGATTGGACTGATCGTTCTACTTGTGTGCTTTTCGGCGACGGAGCTGGCGCCGTTGTAGTGCAGGCCAACGAGCATTCCACTGATATGCTTAGCTTTGTTCTCGGGAACGACGGGAGTGGCGCGGACCTTCTTTATGCGCCAGGCCCTTGCGGCAAACGGACAAACGGTATTACTAATGGGCATTACTATCTATGCATGGATGGGCGTGAGGTATTCAGATTTGCGGTAAATACACTCGCCGATGCAGCGAAGCAGGTGGTAGATGCCGCTGGGCTCAAGATATCCGATATTGATTTGTTTATCCCACATCAGGCAAATCAGCGTATTACCCAGGCCGCGATGAAGGCATTACATCTCTCCAGTGAGAAGGTTTTTGTAAATCTAGACCGCTATGGGAACCTGTCAGCGGCATCGGCTATGGTTGCCCTGTGCGAGGCTGCGGAGCAGGGGAGGCTCAAGGAGGGCGATCTGGTCGTCTTGGTAGCCTTTGGCGCCGGATTGTCCTGGGCTGCTATGGTTTTACGCTGGCAGCCCAATTAAGTTATAATAAAGAAAGATTAAAGAAAGGAATGATAAATGCAAGAAAAGACTAAAACCCTGACGCTGATGGATGCGTTGCTACCGGATGTGTCGCGCACACGTAACATAGCGCGCAACATACTTCTCGTCGCAGGCTTTGCGGCAGTAATGGCGCTATGTGCTCGTATCTCTTTCAATATAGGCCCTATCCCCATTACTGGACAGACATTTGGAGCGCTTCTTGCTGGTGCACTACTGGGCAGTAAACGCGGCGCAGCCAGTATGCTCACTTATTTGGCAGTAGGCGCGACCGGCATGCCGTTCTGGTTTTCGCCCACAACCGTACCGGGTGTTGCTGCGTTCGCCGGCCCGACCGCTGGCTTCCTTTTGGGATTTGTCCCGATGGCCTTTGTAGTTGGCTTAATGGCAGAACGTGGATGGGACCGCCGCGTATGGACTGCGATCATAGCGATGGTCATTGCAAGCATAGTGCTCTATACCATAGGCCTATCATGGCTGGCTATCTGGTTCCAGCATGCAGGTATTGATAAGTCAGTGTTCGCAACCGCTCTTATACCATGCTTACCAGGCGATGCACTTAAGATTGTATTGGTATCAGCAGCTCTGCCCGGTGGCTGGTGGCTTATGAAGCGTTTCGGCGCAAAGCAGTAATCTTGTTATAAGTAAAAGGGTCCGATAAGAAGCGCGGCGAAGCAGTTGCTCCGCCGCGTTGTTTTCAAGGGGGTAAATTAAGATGGAAATCACGTGGCTGGGGCATTCCTGTTTCAAAATAAAGGGGAAGAAAGTTACCATAATCACAGATCCATATGATGATTCTATCGGCTATACGCTTGGCGAGCAGAAGGCGGATATAGTGACGTTGAGTCATTCTCATCCTGGCCACTGCTTCGCGAAGGGTATTTCCGGGTCTCCCAGGATTCTCAGTGGCCCTGGAGAATATGATGTGGCCGGAGTGCTGATCACAGGAATTAAGACTTTCCACGATGCTGTCAAAGGGGAAGAACGAGGGAAAAATATCATATATCTTATCGATATAGAAGATATAAGAATCTGTCATTTAGGTGATCTGGGCCATGTGCTGGATGCTGAGAAAGCATCCGGTTTATCTGATGTAGATATACTTATGGTGCCGGTCGGCGGTGTCTCTACTATTGGCGCATCCGATGCCGCTGAGATGACAAGACTACTGGACCCAAAGATTGTAATTCCTATGCATTACAAGACAGAAGACCTGAAATTTCAATTAGATTCAATTGATAAATTCCGGAAAGAAATGGGTGTAAAAACTGATATCAAACCGGAACCGAAGCTTGTAATAGGTAAAGCAGGTTTGCTGCAAGGAACGCAGGTCTTTTTGATGAATTATAGACTTGCAGATTGAAAGCAAGATAAAGTAGAAGTTGGTAGTAGGTAATTTATTATCCAACCCTCTGTTAGTCCCCCATACTTGGGGGACATTTAAATTTGGGGGATACCCCCAAACCCCCAGCAGGAGAGAAATCTCCTGCACCTCATACTAATTGTCATTGCCCGACTTGATCGGGCAATCCAGGAAGGGCACAGTGCCCCTACATCAATATGGTCGAGATGTATGATGTCATTTTATCCAAGCCCCTGTTAGTCCCCCATACTTGGGGGACATTTAAATTTGGGGGATACCCCCAAACCCCCAGCAGGAGAGAAATCTCCTGCACCTCATACTAATTGTCATTGCCCGACTTGATCGGGCAATCCAGAGGGGGCCTTTTTCTGGATCATCCGGTCAAGCCGTATGATGTCATTTTATCCAAGCCCCTGAGTCCCCCCATGTTGTGGAGATAGGGCGAGTTTTATACTCGCCCCTACGGGATTGGATTATTATGGGGACAACTCTAAAACCCTAGTCGAAGCTATTACGCATAGCTTTTTCAAAGGTCTCCTAAATAAAGAGCCCCCTGAGTAAGGGGGCTCTTTACTATTTTGGTTCAGTTAATTCGGTGTTTATACCGGTCGTCTGGTCCTGACGATAAGTACTACGACACCTACCAGGAGAACTGCACTGAGCGCAATTACAACCCAGACCCATACTGGAGTACCTTCCTCTACAGGGACAGGTATTACTAAGGTAGTGAATGTGCCGGTATCACTCCATGGTGAGTTGGTTACGGTATCAGCATTGACAGCGCGTACCTTCCAGCAGTAGTTTGTGCCCTGCTGCAGGCTTTGCGTGATCTGATAGGCTGTCTCAGCACCTAACGCGCTGGAGCCGGTCAGGTTAATTATTGTATTTGACCAGTCACAGTTTGCCGCGACTACAAGCTCGAAGCCTGTTGCTTCAACAGCGCTGCTCCACTGCAGCGGTGGGGTTAAGCTTACACCGGTTAATCCCTCTGTAGGACTCAAACATACCGGTTTGACGCTAGCCGGTCCGAGAGGAGTGGTGAAGCTCCATATTTCAGACCATTGGCTGAAGACAGGGCTGCCATTAACTCTGACACGCCAGTAGAATTTTTCGCCTAAGAACAGGCTGACAGCAGCCTGAGTCCCCTCGATAGTACCAGAAGTTGCAATACTGCCGAAACCAGTATCATAGGCTACCTGATAATCGTACCATTGTGCCTTAGGCATGTCTTCCCACATGAGGCTCACACGAGCGTTGGGGCTGCCTTGAATGATGGTGCCGGCTGCAGTGGTGCCATCGGTCGGGGTGATTAAGGTGGGCTTAATGAGTGTATCTATATAAGCCCAGAGTTCGGTGTTGAGTGTTCCGCCAACCGCAAATACATATGTCTGGGTTGGAGCTGTGTCCATGTTTCCGCTAAGGGTGCTAGTAAGTCCGTCAGCTGTATCAACCTGCTGGAAGACGACGTCATCAGGGAGCTCTGCGTTAGGATTCACTGAACGGACGACATTTTGGTCATTGGGGAAAGCCAGAGGAGTTAGTATAGCCCAGACTATGCCATTGCCGTCACAGTCTATATCCAGAACATCTGCTCCTGCTGTACGATCATAGATTTGATCCCAAGTGTCGCCGGAATTGGCGTCTGTTCTCCATACGCCATCGGTGGTGCCTGCTCCGTTAACGCCAGCGTACACAAGGCCGTTTTCGTCGAAGTTGGTATCGAATTTTACGTGTACCACATCACCGGCGCCACCGGGGCCATCAGCAACCTGTACGAAGGAGAAGTCGGTTTCCCAGTTCTCGCACATGTAGACATTGCCGTCGTCTGTGCCGACCAGTATGGTGGTATCGTTGAAGATTTGCATATCAACCACGTTTTCGCTTGTGGCGATCTCGGTATCATCTGTCCCATCCCAGTGAGCGCCCATATCTGTGGTTTTCCAAATCTGGTTGGCGTTGGAAATGATGAGCGTGTCTTTATCAATCACTTTCCATGTCCTTACTGGCAGTTGATTGTGAGCGCTATTGTATTTACCTCTTATAGTTGTAGTAAACAGGTTTCCTTCGTCGTTAGAACGTACAATGATGTTGGAAGGGTCAGCGCCGGATACGGGGTCAACTGGTCCTGTAACGAATACGGAGGGATCGGTGGGATACTGTGATGGTATCTCAATACCTGTAATGCTCACGCCGGGTACCGGTATCATGAGCGTCATGCCACAGATCAGTTCCCAATGACTCCCGCCGTCGGTGGTTTTCCAAAGCAGTCCGACGCCTTGATCGCCAGGAGTGACGTGAAGTGGATCGATAGAGTCATAATCGTGAGTTACCATGAATAGGGTAGAATCGTTATCGTAGTCGGGTGAGGGCACTATGTCCTGAATCGAATCGCTTGAAGCGCCATCGATGCTGTGATCGAGAAGGCCGCGGCCGTTGAATGAAGTGCCCTTGGTGTTGCTCACGTGGAATCCGCTGAACAACAGATCGCTACCACTAATGAAACCGTTAGCGCAATAGGCAATGGCAGAGTCACTATCGACATCGAAGTCCGGTTCCATGAGCACTATCGGGGCAGTCAGCTGTGCCATGAGTAGTCCTGCGGGCGGTTTATAGCATTGAAGCCAAGATTCTCCGCCGTTCTGGCTGTAATGTACCTGGCCTTGCCATGTGGTCATAGAGGACAAATTGGCAAGATCACGCAATCCAACCAGTATGTAAGCAGAAGTAGCTGAGCCTGCGGCTTGTATAGAATAGATGTTTGTTCTTGTCTGAAGGCCTCTCCTGACGTTCAGGTCCGTCACTGCTGATGTTCCTATAGTGCCTGATACCAGGTCTACAAGGAAGGCGTCCCCTCTAGGATCAGTGCCAGGCGCAGTTACATATGCGACGAGGCCTACGAATATTGCCGGAGCGCTGTTATAGTCATCGGCGAAATCCATGCAGGCGCTATATGTAGTGCTGTGCGTTATGTCACCTATCGGAAAACCTGTTTGTTCGTCTGCGAAGAAGGCGTCGTTTATGTAGCCTCCCCAGTTATTGTTGTTAATGTCGCTTTCTGCCCGGAGTACTGTCCCGTAAAAGCCATCGGTTATTATGGCAAAGACCCCCCCGTCCTCAGCGTAGTTGGGTGAAAAGGACACAGCCAGTACGGTAATAAAGCTGCTATAGTCGTCGTCTGCATGCTGTTCCTTCCAGCCACTGAAACCGCTCAAGAGGTACACGTCTACGTTAGTTCCTAACACATAGGTGGCATCACCATCGCTATCGAGTGCGACGTCCATGCATGTGATTGTCCCCATCGGTCCGGTGACTCCCATCGTCTGCCATGTCTTACCTCTGTCTTCAGAGATGTAAGCGTAGGTAGTAGCGGCGACAGCTATGATGTTATCGTCTTCCCACGCGGGGGAGATGTCAATAGCAACGATTTGTTCCGTAGGGGAACCGTCACCACTGTAACCTGTGATTTTCCATGTGTATCCGCCATCAACGGACTTGAAGACATACCACCATGTGTTTGTTAATGTTGGTAAGTAAGTATTGTTATATACATATACGGCGGCAAATAGTGTTGCGCCATCAGGCGACACTGCTATTGCTCCCACATCCGTGCCGGGAGCTAATTGCATATCATCTGTACCGGGAATGGAGATTTTCGTCCATTTCTGGGTTCCTGCAGAGACCGTGCTTGATACTGTGAATGTCGCTGCAAAGGAAAATACCAGAAGGAGAGTCATCATCACCCCAAATACCTTCATTTTTCTTCCTTCCATTTTCCCTTCCTTTCATAAAGAAACCTGTACGCCCCCCTGTCAAGAATATTTTGGATTCGGTAGTGCCGCGAGGGGGGCAGATTCCTCGTGGTCCTTATCCTCCAGCTTTATTACTCTATAAGCATCCCCCCTTTCGATTGAAAATAGCTAATATGAGAATGGAACAGTACCCATCTCATTTTATGTAACGCAGAAGTATTCTGTTTGCGAAAAGTACGCAATTAGACATTTGTATCACATTGGCTATTCAATGTCAAGTCCTGCATAGCTACGTGACGCTAATTTTATGAGAATAATGTCCAAACCCCCTATAATCCCCCAATATTTCGGTCATCGTGTAGAGACGCAAAATCTTGCGTCTCTACGGGACACCCCCAAACCCCCAGCAGGAGAGAAGTCTCCTGCACCTCTGGAATTCGCAATGACATTGGTAGAAAAATAAGGGCAGACACAGTCCTTCCGCGGAAGGATGCCCCTACGGCGGGGTGCGGGATGACGATTGGTGAAAAGGAGGGCAGGCGCGAGACCTGCCCCTACATCATGCGGTCGAGCTAGATGGTGATGTTTTGTCCAAACTCCCTATAATCCCCCAATATTTCGGTCATCGTGTAGAGACGCAAAATCTTGCGTCTCTACGAGACACCCCCAAACCCCCAGCAGGAGAGAGGTCTCCTGCACCTCTTACCAATTATCATTGCCCGACTGGATCGGGCGATCCAGAAAGGGCACAACGCGTTGTGCCCCTACGTATGTCGGGAAGGATGATGACAACGGGATAATAAATAAAGGCAGGCGCAAGACCTGCCCCTACGTGATGGGCAACGAGAGGGGGGCGGGCACAGGGGCTCGCCCCTACGAAATATAAATTGGTGGGAAATGAAAGAGCCCCTCGCAATTGCGAGGGGCTCTCTGTTATCTGGTTAGTGGTCTAAGCGTAAAGCGCTTAAACAGGGCGTCTAGTTCTTAGGATGAGCACCAGAACGACAATACCCAGCAGAACGCCGAGGACGATCAGTACCCAGACCCAAACTGGTGTACCTTGGCCTCCGGCTTCGGTGTCAAGGGTGAAGCTGCCGAGAGCACTCCAAGGAGTCTCTGTATCGGTGGTGGCATTGGTGCCCTTAACCTGCCAGTAGTATGTGCCGTTTACCAGCTCCTTATCAGCCTCATAGGCATTGACGTTGCCGAGTTCCTCGTCGATGACGATATCGGCAGCGCCGAAGGTCGGGCTGGTAGCTACCTGGATCTGATAGTTGCTAGCAGAAGCAACGCCGCTCCAGGTGAACAGAGGTGTCTCGTCCGAGATAGTGGCGCCGATCTCAGGTGTGATCAGCTTAGGAGCACCGGTCTCGCCGCCGATAACGGTGGTGAACTGCTGTGCGGTGTTCCATCTGCCGAGCATTGGTTCAAGAGCGCGTGAGCGCCAGAAGTAGGTGGTAGCCGGCTTGAGGTCAAGCACAGTTACCGTAAGGTCTGAGGTAGTGCCGCTCTTGGTATTAGCAGCGGTGAAAGCACTGTCCTCAGAGACCTGCCACTGGTACTGGGAAGCTCCGCCCTTGGCCTGCCAGCTGAGCGGTACGTTGACGCTGGTATCAGCGACAAGCGCGCCTACGCCGGTGGCATTGGCCAGAGGTGAAACTGGTGCCGGGCCTGCGCCTGAGAGGGTATCTTCCCAGAACGCCAGCTTGAAGCGCCATTCTTTCCAGTCCCAGGTCAGGGAGATGAGGTGTGTATTGCCTACAACAGCGCGGTTGAGCCAGAGGCCGTCCCAAGTGCCACGCCCGTCCTGGCAAACTTCCCACTCGGTGGTATGAAGCGTGCCGTCAAGGCAGCGCAGGACGCCGCCCATGGTGTAGCGTCCGCCGCCATTAGGAGACGGGTTATCGCCGCCTCCGAACGGACCGGCTGTGCCGTTGTTATAGCTTGAATCCCAGACGGAGAAGGTCACATAGACCGTGCCGTCAGCGCCGATCTGGAGGGCGCTCGGGGTTACGGTGCGATAGACCGAAGTGCCCGGTATCATTCCAGTAAGGACCTGCGGTTTGGGAGAGATGCTGCTATAGTCGTCAGCAACCCACTGGTCTTCCCAGGTGCTGGCGGAAGGATCGGCAAGGTCAACGGTGGTGCGGACCACGCAGACATCGGTATAGTCGATGCGGTTCAGGTCACCGGTGCCGCCCGCGCCTGGTCCTACCATTTCCCATCTATCAAGCCAGCCGCCGCCGGCTGCATAGACTATCTTGTTTGTAGCCCAGTTCATGTCAAAGTTCACAACTGTGCCGCCTATAGGAGGAACACCCCATGCAATCGGGCTGGAGTAGATCTCGTCGCCGATGTTCTCAAGGTCCTTGATGGCTCCGTCCTGAGACAGCCAGACCTCGTCTGTAAATCCAGCCTGGTCATAGGTGCCTACAATTAGGCACTTATCTGTACCGGCAGTGCCGGTTTCGCTGTAAATGGGGGAGGTGCGTATCATGTCGATCTCAAGGCCAACGCCGGTGAGTGCGCCGTCGGTCCAGCTTGCGCCGCGGTTAGTGGTCTTGTAGATCCAGCCGGCATCATCGCCGACGAAGAGGGTATTACTATCCTGTACCCACCAGCCGCTCTCGACGAGTCCAGCACCAGGTAGGCCCCAGTTAAGAGCGCCGATAGGCATCTGCGGCAGGCGTCTCCAGTCGTTACCCTTATCGGGTGACGTCCAGATCATCTCACGATAACCGGCGGGGCCAAGAGTTATGTCCCAGCGTCCGCCCATGAGGAACATGGTCTGGTCGGTGGAGAACTGCGGTACCACCCTGGGCCACCAGGTCCAGGTATTAACAAAGGTCATTGCGCCAGCGTTGAGCAGCATGGCCTTGCCTGCGAAGGTCATAAGGTCGGGGAGTATGATTCCCTCATACATGACGCGCTCCCAGTTGCCATCGGTGAGGCGCCAGAGGCTCAGACTTCCCATTGCGGCCCCTTGATCAAAGCCCCAATCGCTGTAGGTGCCGACGTAGATCAAGCCGTCGGTCTCGTAGGTGGGAGAGACTTCCTCGCTGACAGCCTCGGCAAGGCACCATGTGCCGTAGCCGTATGCCCATGTGGCTGCGCTAAGCAATCCGGGGATGTTCTCGCTGACAGCTATGTCATCCATGAGGCCCACGCCGTTGTAAACCAGGCCGCGCGTGGTGACAGCTGCCTTGTGGACGCCACTTGTGGTCACGCCATCGCCGCCGCCTGCGGCCATCACGATGCCGGCCATGTCAGTGATAAACACGGGCCATGCGCCGGAGGTGGGCTTGAAGGAAGGAACAGGGCCAGGCCAGTTCAGGAGGTTATAGACGTTCAGTTGCTGCGCCTGTGTGACGGGGAACTCGCAGCCTACGTAAGCTGCAGTTTGTGGATTGCTGACGTCCGAATTAATCATAACGTCAGAGATGCGGCCAAGTCCAAGTGTTATAGCGGCTACGTTGCAGGCCAGGGTATTTGAAGGTCCTGTAACGGTAGCCAGGCCGCGCACGCGCCAGAGGTCGTTATTTGCAGGAGTGGCGCAGCCGTCAAGGCCTACGAAAACGTAGGCACTTGTTACATTGTTAAAGTCAGTGCCGGTGTCCATAGCAGCGGCACCAGCTTCTTCGGCAACCCATGTAGGAACGGTACCAGCGATGCGGGTAGCGTTGGTCGGGGAATCTATATCGCCGCCCCAGATGCCGTCGTTGGCATCATAGAAGCATACGTAGAGTCCGATTACTGTGACTAAGGGACTGGCTAAATTAGCAGGGTCGCCGATAAGGATGTCATTGGCCGTGGCTGCAATCAAGCCGTCAGTGGTGAAGTTGCGCGAGGCCATGACCTGTAGGACATCAAGGCCGTTGCCGGCAGGCATGGTGCCTGGGGCGGGCGGCAGTAACGGGCCTACAATGGCATTGGATATCTGCAGGTCCAGCCAGACCATGGTATTGTTCTGGTTCCAGGTGTAAACACCCTCGCCGCAGCCAGTAGGACCACCAGTGCTGGTCCTCAAGCTGGAAACGCCGACTATGGCCATGTAGGTGCCGGGGGACATCGGGTTCTCGGCCACATCCATCGATGTGATGGTGCCGCCGGTATTCGGGACACCGAATGGGGCAAGCGTTACCGCGGGGCAGCGCGGGGTAACCCGGGTAAAGTTGGCTGCGCCGTCCATGGAGCGGTAGATGTTGCCCTCGCTGAGGCCGCCGGCATAGTTAGCGGCACCGCCGCCGACTCCGGTGATATAGCGGGACCCCATGGCCACAAAGACCACGTCCTTGGCGCTATCGCCGTTGGCGTAGCCGGGCTGAGGTACAACCGCTATAGGAGCGCCGGTCTCGGAGGAGGGCACATGCCACATCAGAGACCATTCATAGCCGCCGTCGGTGGATTTGAACACTGCGATGTCCGAATAGGCGGGATAGACAGCCCATCTCAGGCCGTCCCAGGTCATGATAGCGCCAGCGCCTAGTCCGACATTTACCAATCCGGTGGTATCTTCCACCAGGGCGAACAGCGTTCCGTCAGCGGCAGCTGTAAGGTCCCAGATATTGCTATCTGGTAACATCTGGTAATTTAGCGTGGTAGGCAAATCCATCCGTGACCACTTATCAGTTGCAGCTGAAACAGCGGTCGTGGATACCGTCACGAGCGAGGTCGCAAGACCGAGCACCGTGACAAGCATCATTGCCACCATCATTAACTTTATTAGCTTTCCTTTCATTTATCCTCCTTGTGAATCATTGAGACCCTACGATGATCTGTTTATAGTATATGTACAGGGTCTCCAACATCCGCCTTGCGTTTAATTTTGTTGCTATCACCCCCTTTCAATTTATGATTTCTTCATATGGAGTAAAGATTAATATATTGCTTTCTTATATATCTATTATCAACCCCCTGCATCCCCCAATCTTGGGGGAAGGGGGAGAAGTCGGAGGACACCCCCGCGCCCCCGTCAGAGGGCGATCCCTCTGGACTTCCCGATTGCGATTAACGATTCTTTTATAAAGATTGGGGCACCCCTGGAACCCCGGTCCTTCCCTGAACGGGAAGGACACCTCTATTTGAACGCCCCTTGAGGCTTCGCCTCTTCCCCCTCTTTATTAAAGAGGGGGTTAGGGGAGTTTGACCTGTCATTGCCCGACTTGATCCCCGTTTTCACGGGGACGCAATCCAGGGGGGGCGACTCATGAATCGCCCCTACAGGGACATCTTCATTTTTAAGGTTCGTTGAATATGGCGCTCTTGGCTTTTTAAAAAACAGAGAAAGCTAACCTTATATTAGGTTAGCTCTCACCGACCTGTTTGATATTTCTGCGGTAATTCATATAAATACATAACATCCTTCACCGCAAGTGAAAAATAATACATTTTTCTATACAGCTATTCTGCAATCAAATCGCAAGGGCGTTTCGATATATTACCTTTTGGAAAAGAGTTTGTCAATACCTCGCATCGTTTCCGTAGAAATCCGACAGTCCATGCACAATCTAGCACACATCTACTAAAGAACATCTAAAGATTGAAGGGGGAAACTAAATAATTTCTAAAGAAAAACCGAGAGCTCCCCTCAGCATAGCTATGGAAGTGCAACCACCGCCACCTGGTTTGAAAAAGGAGGACAACTGTCGGATATTTACGGAGAATTGAGCGTACCTTTATGTTGATTACAGATATAATTACTTTGGGTGTTAATTTTATGACAAATAGAAGTGCATAAGATTATCAACCCCCTTTATCCCCCAGTCTTGGGGGAAGGGGAGGAACCGGGGGACACCCCGGTCCTTCCGCGGAAGGGCACCTCACACCAATTGTCATTGCCCGACTTGATCGGGCAATCCAGAGGAGGGCACAACACGTTGTGCCCCTACATCATGCGGTCGATAAATATCCAAACCCCCTGGACGTCCCACAATATTTCGGTCATCGTGTAGAGACGCAAAATCTTGCGTCTCTACGGGACACCCCCAAACCCCCGCCAGGAGAGAAATCTCCTGAACCTCATCTGTCATTGCGAGGAGTCCTTCCATAGGGAAAACTCCATGGAAGGACTCGCAATGACATGGGGATAAAAAATAAGGGCGAGGCGCAAGGTCTGCCCCTACGGGGACGCAATACAGAGGGCAGGCACAGGGGCCTGCCCCTACGGGGGTGCGATACGGGGAGGGCACGGCACGCCGTGCCCCTACATTATGATTATATATCTTTGGTGAGCGTGGCCAGGAACTCGGCATTGTTGGCGGTCTTTGAGAGCCTGTCCAATATGCGCTCCGTGGCCTCGGTCGGGCTCTGGGAATTGGCGGCAACGAGATTGGCCACGCGGCGCATAAGCCATATCTTCTGCAGGGTGCCTTCCTCAAGCAGGAGCTCCTCGCGCCGGGTGCCGCTGCGGACCATGTCCATAGCCGGGAATATGCGGCGCTCGGCCAGCTTCCGGTCCAGGTGCAGCTCCATGTTGCCGGTGCCCTTGAACTCTTCATAAATGACCTCGTCCATTCGGCTGCCTGTATCGACCAGACACGTTGCGATGATCGTTATCGATCCGCCCTGCTCTATGTTACGCGCGGCGCCAAAGAAACGCTTGGGCGGGTACAGAGATACCGAATCGATACCGCCGGACAGCGTGCGTCCGCTGGACGGCAGGGCCAGGTTGTAGGCGCGCGTGAGGCGCGTGATCCCGTCAAGGAGTATCAGCACATCTTTGCCGTTCTCCGCCAGCCGCTTGGCGCGCTCCAGGGCCAGCTCCGCCACCTTGGTATGGCTCTCCACCGGCTCATCGAAGGTGGAGCTTATGACCTCGCCCTTCACCGAACGCTCCATGTCGGTGACCTCCTCAGGGCGCTCGCCGATGAGGCACACCATGATGTGGATATCGTTATAGTTGGTTGCGACGCCGTTGGCAATCTGCTTGAGGAGCATGGTCTTGCCGGCCTTGGGCGGGGAAACTATAAGGCCGCGCTGCCCCCGTCCGATGGGGGCTATCATGTTCATCAGGCGCGTGGCCAGGTTGCTCTGGGTCGTCTCCAGATTTATCATCCTGTTGGGGAATATAGGTGTCAGCGCGTTGAAGAAAGGCCGCCCCTTTGCCAGCTCAGGATCGATGCCGTTTACGGCTTCTATTCGCAGCAGGCTGTGGTATTTCTCGCCGTTTTTCGGCAGCCTTACCTGACCGGTGGTCATATCTCCCGTTCTCAGCCCGAAGCGGCGTATCTGCGATTGGGAGACATAGACGTCGTTCACGCCGGGCTTGAGCTTCTCCTGGTGCAGGAAGCCGTAACCCTCGTCCATGATCTCAAGTACGCCGCCGCCGAAGATATTGCCCTGCAGCTCGGCGCTGGCCTGCAAGAGCCTCAGCACCAGGTCCTGTTTCTTTAAGCCGGTATAGCCGGTTATGCCTATATTTTTAGCTACATCCAGCAACTCTTCGCGCGTTTTGGATTCCAGGTCGCTCATATTCATTGTCGTCATGGTTTCACCTTCTTCCAGTCTTCAATAAAACGTGCTATTCCGATGTCGGTGAGGGGATGCTTCATCATCTTCATCAATACATCGTAAGGCACGGTTGCGATGTGAGAGCCAGCTTTGGCCGCTTCTATCACGTGAAGCGGATGCCTTATGCTGGCGGCTATCACCTGTGTTTTCAAGTTATATTTTGTGAATATCTCAACGGTTTCGGAGACTACATCCATGCCGCGGTGGCCTATATCATCCAGCCTGCCGACAAAGGGGCTGACGTATGTAGCTCCGGCCCGGGCGCCGAGCAGCGTCTGGGTGGGGGAGAAGCAAAGTGTAAGATTTGTCTTAATGTTCTCCCTGGACAGTACGCTCACGGCCTCGTACCCTGCCTCCGATACCGGTATCTTCACCGTAACGTTCTTGTGCCACGAGGCCAGCTCTCTGGCCTCTTTTATCATTCCTTCTGCATCCAGGCTCAATACCTCAACCGAAACGGAGCCATCCACAAGGGAGCATATTTCAAGTATCCTCGATTTAAGGTTCGATGACCCTTCCTTAGCGACCAGGCTGGGATTGGTGGTCACGCCGCTGATAAGCCCCAGCTTGACGGTATGCCGTATCTGTTCTATGTTGGCTGTATCTAAGAATATACGCATTTTTGTTTGTCTCCGTTTGATTATTAAAATCTTTGATTAGGGCTGATCAACCCCCTGTCCCCCAATCTTGGGGGGATATTTGTAAAAATAGGGGGCACCCCTAAAACCCAGGTACGTCCGCTG
>Ga0315291_10003975_pt1 | contig 18981 bp, 18 predicted proteins | sample YL17G12_20_MG_FD_203070 | JGI IMG/M metagenome (GOLD analysis project Ga0315291, IMG submission 203070) | Sediment microbial communities from Yellowstone Lake, YNP, Wyoming, USA - YL17G12_20 | ecosystem: Environmental > Aquatic > Freshwater > Lake > Sediment | place: USA: Wyoming | collected...
TCTTGAGGAGGAGGGGATGGAGGTGATTGGAATTTTCAACGAAGGCGCGGACTATAACGAAGTCGAGAAAATGAATCCCGATGTGGCCCTGATTGACATGAATATTTTTGGCCATCTTCCGGGAAGCCTCGAAAGAGACAAGAAAACCAGGATTCTTATCCTGGGCGAGAGGTTCCCTCCTGCGTTCTCCGACAAGAAGCTTTCCAACTTGATTTCCAGGGGAGTTGTCGGCATTCTTCCCTGGGCGGCAGATTCCCCTCTCCTGATCAAGGCTATCAAAGCCGTCTTGTCCGGCGAGCTGTGGCTGGACCGCAAGACCATGGGCCGGATGGTTTCGCAGGGTTTTAAGAGCAAGAGCGAAAAGAAAATTCTCACCAAAGCAGAGAGAGAGATTGTATCCCTGATTTGCGAGGGATTCCGGAACAAAGAGATCGCCCAGAAGCTCAACATCGCGGAAAGGACGGTAAAGTCCCATTGCAACCGGATCTACAAGAAAGTGGGCCTTTCGGACCGGCTGCAACTGGCGACCCATGTTTATAAAGAACGGCCTGAATGGTTCCGGGAGAGGAACAAGTCAGACCGCGGGCGCTGAGAGATACTGCTCCATCCATACTTCCGCCACCAAGAAGAATTTTTTCCTCTCCCCCTAAAACTGTAAAAAAAACCGATCCATCACCCCCACCCTTCCCCTCCCCCATCTAGGGGGAGGGAATTTCTTCCTTATTTCATTTTGGTTGCTCTCTTCCCCGGGAGGAGAGGGGAGAGTAAGTCTGGAATAAATTCCACATATCAACCTTCCTGTCTCCGTATATTTACGGATTACTATCAATAAAACCTTGGTATTAAAAAAAAATGATACCTATTACGTGTTGAATCAAGATGAAGATTTGAATACTATAATACTTAAGAACCTAAATATCTCTTAAAGTGTTTTTCCCCCGATTCCCGTTTTTCGGGTCTGGGAGACATTATAAAAAATGATGAAGACGCTTTCTTGACTCAGGGGCTAATAAAATCAAATGGAGGAGGGCCGGGGAGAAGGTATCTGGCAGGTGGTACATCCCGGTAACTTTTGGGTTAAAGAGGGCCGGGCAGTGGGGTGGGACATAAGAGATAAGGGAAGACACAATCATCCTGTGTTCCAACATCGAAAGGAGAAGTGCAATGAAAAGGTTATTGGGTTTGTTTTTGGCGATGGTCTTCTTCAGCGGAATTGCCTGGGGAATGGGGGTTGAAAATCCGCTGGGGCCGGTTGATCCGGGGAACTCTCACAACGGAGACATCTGGACGATGACCCTCCGGGGCCACGAATACGTAGTGGATGGGGATCTGAACAGATTCTTAAAAGTTCCCCGGGAATACGTCTTCAAGGTTCGAGTGGCGGATATGAATGGCTGGATCTACAAGGACTCCGACATCTGTTTGCACTCCTGGCAGCTCTTTGCCGCCGATGAGTCCAGGACCAAATTTCTATGGTACGGGTGGATGAACGGAGGATTCCGCACGATCAATGACCGGGGATTCATCTCGGGCCGGGTGGAATTCGTCGCCCCGGGAATTGAGATGGAAGAGGCTTTCCCCTTTGTTTTTGTGGGGGAATTTTTCAAGAAGAAAAAGAATGGAGAGGTGACCGAAATAAGGGGCACCGCGATCTCCCTGGACATGACCGGCCACTGGCCAAGGTACTGGGCAGGGGACTATGACCTGATCATGAAAAGGGAGCAGGATGATGGGCCCTGCGACAAATAGAAGCCGGCGAAAGACGAACCGTTAAACAGGTCCCTTCCCAATAAAAATGCAAATCAAAGAGGAAAAAGGGGGAGAGCCCTCCTCGGGCGCTTTCCCCCTTTTTTTTCTCGGAGGCCCCGGGCTCGCCTCCGGATTTGGCATTCCCCCCATCAAATACATCCCTCCTTCCTGAGGAAAATCATGATCGGGTATTTACTTCGCCGGCGGCTTCCGATAATATTTTTTAGACCGATTTCGACCCTGCGCGAGCAGGAGGGAAAGGGAGGGGAAGGATTGGCATGGATGAAAAAGACCTCGTCGGGAAGGTGAAGGAAGCTGAGGTAGTAGGGATTTGCCGGGATTTGGTTCGCCTGCAGAGCGTGAACCCCCCGGGGAACGAGCTGGCCGCGGCGGAATATGTGGCCGCGGCTTTGAAAAACAGCGGGGTGGGGGCTGGGCTGGTGAAGCACGGTGATACCCGGGCGAGTGTGCTGGCCCGGTTGAAGGGGCAGGGGAAGGCGCCGGCTCTGTTTTACAACGGGCACCTGGACACCGTCCCCGTGGGGGCCGAAAAATGGCGGCACGATCCTTTTGGGGGGGAGATTGCAGAAGGCAGGATCTGGGGGCGCGGGGCGGCGGATATGAAGGGCGGCCTGGCGGCCATGATGGCGGCCATGAAGGTCCTCGCCGAAGCCAGAGTCCCTTTGCAGGGAGATCTGATCCTGGCGGCGACCGCCGGTGAGGAAATCGACTCGTTGGGGGCGACGGAAGTGGCAAAGATGCTGAGCCGTGAGCCGATGCAGGCTCTCTTTATCGCCGAGCCCACCTACAATGAAATCTACATCGCCGAAAAAGGGGTTTTCTGGGTGGAGGTGGAAACCTTCGGCAAGACCGCCCACGGCTCCATGCCGGATAAGGGGCGAAACGCGGTCTTGATGATGGTGAAGATCGTCCAGGAGTTCGAGGGACTGGAAATCCCCTATACAACCCATCCGGTCCTGGGAGGATTTACCCGGAGCATCAACACCATTTCCGGGGGGGTCAAGACCAACGTGGTTCCCGATTACTGCGCGGTGACCATTGATATGCGAACGGTGCCCGGCCAGGAGCATTCGGCGATCTTGCGCCAGTTGGAAAATATCCTCAAAGACCTGGGCAGGAAAGATCCCGATTTCAGGGCCGCGGTGAAAGCCATCAATGACCATCCTGCGGTGGAAACATCCCCTTCGGAGCCGGTGCTGCAAAAATTTTCTTCCCTCGTCGCCGAGATGACCGGGCAAAAGACAGTGTTTAAAGGGGCCAATTATTTTTCCGATGCCGTTGGGTTCCTGCCGGTTCTCAAGGTTCCCCTGATCTTGTTCGGGCCCGGTGAACCCGGGCAGGCGCACCAGCCGAACGAGCAAGTGGAAGTCTCGAAACTGGTCGAGGCGGCCAGGATTTTCACCGTGACCGCGGGAAGGTTGCTGGGGGGGTCCACGGGCGTTTGATTTTTATTGATTTGGCGTACCTCTTTTAGTAGGCTTTTCCAAGAAGAATTCCTGCAAACATGTTCACGAAAGAAAGGAAGGAGTTAAAAATGGCAGCCGATTTCACGAAAGAGGATCTGGAAGCGTTGCGCAAATGGCCGACCCCGGCCATTTCCAATGCCATTGAGCTTTTCAACGTCCAACCCCGGAATGTAGGGTTTATGCTGCCGGAGATCGGGTGCCAGTTGCCCGAGCTGGGAATCATGATCGGGTACGCGGTCACGGCGGTGATTACCGCGGATACTTCGGAGGGTCGCCGGGTCCCCCCGCCGGAATGGTGGGAAATGATCAAAAAGACCCCGGGGCCCAGAGTGGTCGTGATGCATGATTTAGACCGGCCGGTGATCGGCTCTTTCTGGGGCGAAGTAAATGCCAACATCCACAAAGCCCTGGGATGCGCCGGCGTGGTCACGGATGGGTCCGTGCGGGACCTCGATGAAGTAAGGGAGCTAGGATTCCAGTTCTACTCCAGCTGCGTCACTGTATCCCACGCCTACGTTCATCTCGTTGAAATCGGCGTTCCGGTGAAGGTGGGGGGACTGGTGGTCAAGCCCGGTGATCTTCTCATGGGAGACAAGCACGGGGTCATCAAGGTTCCCCGGGAGATTGCCAAAGATGTTCCCAAGGCCGCCCAGATGATGGAAGACTGGGAACGGAAGGTGATCAACTTCTGCAAGTCAAAGGAATTTAACACCGAGGGATTGAAAGAAAGATTCATGTCGCCCAGACCGGCATGGCCCCCGAAATAACGGGGGGCCGGGTGCAGGGGGCTAGGAAGAAATTCTCCATCCTGCGGAAAGAAATTCCCCCCTCCGGCCGTCCCTAATTAAAAAAACTCTATAATATCAGTAGATTTTGTCCTTCTCCCGGCAGGCATGGGGCTTGCTATTTCCTCTTGAGTAAGGAAAACCGACCTCAAACCATCAAGAGGAAAAAGCCTGCCACCCATGAAACCCGGCGTCCGTCAAAGAGCCGCAGCCTTTATTTCGCTGCTCCCATTGATCTCCCTGGTGCTCCTGCTATCCCCCATCCCGGCAACCGGGGCTGAAGATGAGGGTTGGCCTCTGTCCATCCTCAAATTCGCCGGCGGCCTGGCATCGGGGGCCTTGATCCATGAAGGGAGTCACGCCCTGGTCGCCGGTTCAACCGGGACCCGCCTGACTTGGGAGGCTGGAAGCTACAACCAGCCCATCGGGTTCACCGACCACGCGAAGAGCGACGCCAAGGGCCTGGCGGTCTATTCGGCGGGATTCATAGCCCAGGCCGCGGGGGCGGAGATCATCCTTCAGGTGGACGGAATCGACAAGAACGACAATTATGTTCGCGGAATGATAGCCTGGAATGTGGTGAACCCGATCCTTTACTCCCTCGACTACTGGTTTTTCCACCGAACGAACAAAAAGAACGGGAATTCCTACCAGGGAGACTTGCAGGGGATCGAACACTATTCCAACCAGACCACGGCCAATATGTTCGCCGCTTCCTTCTCCGCTATCGCCCTGTTCCAGGGGTACCGGTTCTTGAAAGGGCAGACCTGGGCTCCGGACTGGCTGAAGGGTGAATCGCACCGCGTCGGCTTTACCCCCCTCCGCTCGGGGGGCCTGGTCATGACCTACCAATTCAAGTTTTAAGGCTGCCTTCCGTTTTTTCTCCACCCCCCCATCCTTGCCGAAAAGAAGCCCAAAGGCGATTTGCCAACCGCCCCTGCAGATTCTTTTGCGCAAACCCTGCGGGACCGATTCATGAATCAGCCCTGCGGCAGAAAAAGCGGCCAGCATCCTCCCTCCCCTTGTAGGAAAGGATTGGGAAAGGGGGGGGAGAAAGCAATACCGCATTTCCGGATGAGGATTATCGGGAAAGATCCAGGCGGGAGGTGACGCGGCGGAAAAAGGGGAGGAGGACCAGGGTGACGATTCCCAAGATGGCAAAGCCGGAGGAGAAGGAGAAAGCTTCGGCCCAATGCCCCAGGGCTGAGGGGATGATCCCTCCGCCGAATAAGAAGCCCATGAAGATAACCAGGGAAACCGCTACCCCCCTGAGCCGTTCCGGGAAAATCAGGGAAACGATGGTGAAGCCGGTTGGAAAGAGGCAGGTGACGAAAGCGGCCTGGAAAAAAACCAGGACGGACACGGCGGTGGCGCCGGGGACGGCTCCCAGCAACAGGGTGAAAAGGCCCGTGGTGGTCATGAAAGCGGTGAGGGCCCGGATCGGCCCGATGCGGTCAATCAGGACTCCGGAAATGAATAGAAGGATGATGCCGAAGCTGCGGGATAGGCCGATCAAGGTGTTGGCCCAGGGTCGATCCATCCCCATCTCGCTCACCAGGAAAAGGGGCATCACCGCATAGACCCCCAGGCTGGACCCGATGGCGATCATGAAGAACAGGGCCATGACCCAGCAGAAGGGGTTGGCCAGCACCTCCCGGAAAAGCTTGAGTCGGGGCGGCTCTCCCCGTTTGCGGCTGCCCTTCCCGAAGAGGAGGAAGAAAAAGGGCATTCCCATGGCCCACCCGCCCAATACATTCAGGGAGTCTCGCCAGGAAAAAAACTTTAGAAGAAATTCGGCGAGGAGGGGGGCGGTTATGAAGGCCATATTGGGGGCCAGCTCATGGATGGCCATGGCTTTTCCCCAGTGCTCTTTGCTGACCCGTTCGGTGAGGGTGGCGATGCCGGAGGGAAGGTAGAGCCCGGCGAAGAATCCGATGAAAACGAGCCCCGTATGGATGGCGCCGATCGAGGCGGACCGGGAAATCAAAATGAGGGAGAGCCCTCCCATCAGGCCCGCGAAGGTAATGGTGAGCCGGTGGGTCAGAAAATGAGAAACCACCCCGGACCCCAGGAGACCCACGCCATAGCCGAAGGCCACAAAGAAGAAGAGGGACCCCGCCTGCCCGTGGCCAAGGCCCAGCTCCGACTCCACGATGGGGAGAAGAGGAGCCATGATGACCCGGGAGACAAAATTCAGGTAAAAGAGGAAGGTCAGCAGAAAAATGGGCAAAAGGGGAAGAGAAGAACTGGAAGAGGGACTTCGGCTGCAGGCCATTTCAAGGAATTCCGGTTCGCCGATGAATGATCGTGGAGAGCTTAAAAAAGAGGACTGCTTTCTTAAGCCTTTCCCCAAAACACCCCCCGCGGCTCATTCAAGGGGTGGATGGGGAGTCGATCCATTTGTAACACTTTTCCCCCCGCCATGTCAAAAAAGAATCCGGAGAGGGGAGGAAGCTCCGGATGGAAATGGCCGTGCCCGCCAACGGCAGGCTCGCCGGGAAGGGTATGGATGATGGACCCGCTGGAATCAGTTGAGCCTGAGGAGGACGGCTTTGTGGTTGAGCTTCCGCTGAACCCCCGGATGTCCCTTGGGGGTAACGAGTTTGTGAGGCTTGGCAATGTGGTTGCGCATGGCCGTGATCCTGGAGCCGAGCGTGCTTCGGTGGGCCGCGGTCTCCGAGAGGATGGTCTGCAAAAGGGTTTCATATTCCCCTTCGGCAATGGAGAAGAGGTTCTTGTAGTTCATCTCCACGATGGAATATTCGATGTTCCAGGCGATGGAAAGGAGGCTTTTGAAATCCGCGGGAATCTCGAGCTTCTGGAGCTTGCGATGGTGCCTCTCGACGAAATTCTTGAGGTTTTTGACCGCGGAGCCATTGAAGGAACCGCTGGGAACGCAGAAGAATTTCCGGTTCTCCATCATCTGGGCCATTTGCTGGACCAGCTGGGCATGTTTCTGCTCGTCCTGCTCCAGGGCCAACCAGAAATCTTTTTCCGTTTCCCGGAGCTCCGAACAGTACCGGTACAGGTTGGCAATGGCCGACTCGAGGTCAGAAATGGCCTTCAGGATTTCCAGAGTTTTCGCAGGATCCAACGACTCCATATCCCCCTTCCTTATCCAGGGCTAGCAACCGAAATCATTCTGCTTCCCATACCGCATGCGTTTAGATCATTTCGGGCGGGCGACGAGCTTAAACGGTTTTGATTACTTAACTTATCGGTCCTTTCCCCCCAAAGTTTAGGCGGTTCATCCTGAAGGAGGTTAATTTTTTTCCTATGTTCCCCCTAAGCGGGGAAAAATTTCGGAAAAAGATGGATCGGGAAATTTGAGGGTAAAAATTTTTAACGCGGGCTTTTTGACGGCAGGGCGAAATAAAAAAAACCGGGGAATGGGGGGTAAAAAACCGTGAAGGGCCGCTATTTCAGGCCGATTCATTCCTCCCTCTTCTCTTTGTCCTTTCCCTTTGGTAATATCCATTCTGGCATTCCGGCAGCGGCAATCAACGGGTTTCGAAAATCACCCTCGGGGAAATGGGGGGAGACCCATTCAGGTTATGAAAAAGGAGGAACCAATGAAAATTCTGGGAGTTCTGGGAAGTCCGAGGATTGGAGGAAACAGCGACATTCTGCTGGATCAGGCTTTGGCCGGGGCTAAAGAAGCCGGGGCCGAGGTGGAAAAGATCAACCTCAGCCAGAAGAAAATCTCCGGCTGTTTCGACTGTCAGAAATGCAACGAATCGGGAATCTGCGCGGTCAAAGACGATATGCTGGAGATTCACAAGAAAATTCTGGAAGCAGACGGGATCATCCACAGCGTGCCGGTTTATTTCTGGGCCATGACCGCCCAGATGAAGGCCTACCTGGACCGCTGGTGCGCCTTCTTCGACGCCGAATGGAAATGGCACAAACACTATTACCCGAAGATGAAGGGGAAAAAGATCGGCCTGATCACGGTCTGCGGGGATACGAACGTGCATACCGCCGACCCCATCGTCCACAGCTTCAAAAGCACCGCCGACTTCACCAAGCTCAAATACATCGGAGCCGTCATGGCTTCTGCCGCGGCCAAAGGGGAGATTGCCAAGGACGAGAAGGCGAAGAAGGAAGCGTACGAGCTGGGGAAGAAAGCGGCACAATGACAGGGTGCAGGAGGCAAGGGAATATCCTTCATCGGGGCCGTAGGGGCATCTCGCGTTTCGCGGGACATCGTGCCCCTACAGACTCATTCCTCGAGCCTCGGTCCTCGATCCTGTTTTTAGGCTAACCGGGTGATATCCTCAGCCACCTTGGGGTAGTCCGCCATGAGCGCCAGGTCGTGACCCGGGAAGAGGAGGTCGGGGGAAGAGACCTTGGCCTTGACCTTATCGTAGCTTTTCATCCAGACGATCAGGTCGGTGATGATGGCGCTGGGAATATCGGTCTTGTAGCTGGAGAAGGTATGAGCCAGGTCTGAGCCGACAATGGCTGTTCCCTGCGCCGTATTTACGGCCACGGCCTGCAGGCCGATGGTATGACCGGGGACGAGAAGCAGCTCGATCCCGGGAAATATTTTTTTGTCTCCCCGGATCAGGCGGAGTCTCTTCTTCCCTTTCTGTCTGGCCAGGTAGCGATTGGCAACGGAGTCGGTAACGAAGAGGAAAGGGGCCCGCTGGGCGACGGGATTCTTCACCCAGAAATTGAACTCTTTTTCCTGGATATAAATGTCGGCCTTGGGAAACAACTGAATCCCGCTGATATGGTCGAAATGGACGTGGGTCACGATCAGGTGTTTCACCCTGGCCGCATCGATGTCCATCCTCCTCAGGGCTTCGGCGGGACTCACGTAACTGTCCAGGTTCCGCTGTTTGGCCAGTTGAGGATCGACGCCGCAATCCACCACCATCGTTTCCCCCCCTCCCCGGATGACAAAGATGTAGTAATTGATCTGGGCCGTCTTGTCCATGTCCTGAAACCAGTTGACAATACAGGCCGGGCGGTTGTAGGGGCCGCCGTACTTCACCGCGTAGATTTCATAAATTGGGGTAGCCATCGGCTTGATCTCCTTTAAAAAAAAGGTTGAGGTTAAGGTTGAGGTTAAGGTTGAGGTTAAGGTTGAGGTCGAGGTCAAGGTCAAGGCTGAGGTCGAGGGGAAGGTAGGATTTTCTTCCCACCGCCTGGTCTCGATCGACCCTCAGCCTCAGCCTTAGCCTTGACCTTAGCCTCTAAATCGTCTGCCCCCCATCCACCCGGATGATCTCTCCGGTCACGAAAGAGCCGGCGTCGGAGGCCAGGAAGAGGGCGATGCCCACCACCTCCTCCGGTTCGCCGAAACGCTTCAGCTCGATCTCCCGGATGCGCTGGGCCTTGCGTTCCGGATCGGTCCAGTTCACCCGGCTGAAGTCGGTTTTGATCGAGCCGGGAGCGATGGCATTCACCAGAATATGATGCGGGGCGAGTTCCCGGGCCATCACCTGGGTCATCATGTTCATGGCCGCCTTGCTGATGCAGTAGGCGCCGGTCCCGTCGGCCCGGGCACGAAGCCCGCTGATGGAACTCATATTGATGATCCGGCCCCCTCCCTGTTTGATCATCTCCCGGGCGACTGCCCTGCTCATCAGAAAGGCCCCCTTGAGGTTGACCTCCAGAACCTTGTCGAAGGAGTCCTCTTCCAGGTCGACCATGGCGCTCAGGACCGGATTAGCCCCGGCGTTGTTGACCAGAATGTCGATCCGGCCGAAGGCGTGAAGGGTCTTCCGGACCAGGGTCTCAACGTCTTCTTTTTTCCCCACGTGGGCGGGAACGGCCAGCGCCCTTTTCCCCAGGGTTTGAATCTCTTGGGCCACCTTTTCCAGTTCCGGCGGCCGCTTATTGCGGCTGGACACGACCACGTCCGCGCCCGCTTCGGCATAGCCCAGGGCGAGAGCCCGCCCGATCCCGCGGCTTCCCCCGGTTATGATGGCTACCTTCCCCTTGAGGGAAAACAGGTTCTCAAACATGACGGCTCAATCCTCCTGAATGAAGATCGATGAGAACCATTTTTAGCATAAATTGAAATTTAGGCAATCCTTAAAATGGGGCTTTGTTCCAAAAGTACGTGATGAGTCGTGTGGGCAATGAATATGAAAAATCTTGAATTTTGTCAAGAAACCCTGATTGGCCAACCCGTCTCTGAAATCCCCCCCAACCCCCCTTTGCAAAGGGGGGCAGGGGGGATTTCTGGCAGGGCCGTGGTGCCGTGGAAGATATTATCTCCTGGCTGCGGCTCTGCCAATTTATGGATAACTCCTGAAAATTGATGAAACACTGACTTTCGGAACAAAGCCCCAAATGGGTTTTCTCAAATGCTGGGGATTCAGGAATCTCGAAGGGTTCCACTCAAGGGGCGGTTCACGAACCGCCCCTACTCCTGGCAATAGAGGGTTTTTCATTGGTTGCCTTACATTTCTTCTTCCTCTGTGCTCTCTGGGGCTATTTTTAAATTCCGCATTCCCCATTCGTCATTCCGCATTCAATGGCTCCCATCCTTGACAAGAGGGGTATTTGTTGTTATTTTTAAAACACACTCAATCATGAAGAGTGTTCAGAGGTTAGCATGTTTGAGGCGCTGACGGAGCGGGATCGAAGGGTCCTTCAGGCCATCATCACGGATTACATCCAGACGGCTCAGCCGGTAGGGTCGAGGATTGTCTCCAAGAAGTACAAGATGGGGCTCAGTCCGGCCACGATCCGCAATGTGATGGCCGACCTGGAAGAGTTGGGGTTTCTCATTCAACCGCACACCTCCGCCGGGCGGGTTCCCACCGATAAGGCTTATCGCTTTTTCGTGGATACGATCCTGAACATGCGAAGGTTGAACCTGGAGGAGAAGGGGAATATCGAAAAGGGCCTGCTCCTGGAGGGGGACCCGGACATCAATGAGGTGATGAAACGGGCGTCCCACCTGTTGTCCCTGCTTTCCAAGCAGACCGGCGTGGTGCTGGCTCCCCGTTTCGGCAGCAAGATCTTTAAGCATATCGAATTCATCAAGTTGAGGGACCGAAGGATCCTGGTGATCATCGTCTCCCGGACCGGCGAGGTCCAGAACAAGCTCATCCAGGCGGACGAGGAGATGAGCCAGGACGAGCTGGATAAGTACAGCAGGTATCTCTCGGAAATCATGGGGGGCCTCAGCCTGGCGGAGGCCAAACAGAAGATCGTGGTAGAGATGAAGAAGGAAAAGGTCATTTTCGATAAGCTCATGTACCGGGCCCTGCAGCTCAGCCAGAAAGCGCTGGAAGACGAAGGGGAGGGGGATCTGTTCATCGAAGGGAAGACCAATATCATGCAATCCCCGGAGTTTGCCGACATGGAAAAGATGAGGGGACTTCTTGAGGCTTTCGAAGAAAAGACCAAAATCGTCAAACTCCTGGATAAAGCCCTTTCCGCCCAGGGAATTCAGATCTTCATCGGGGCGGAGAACGAGCTCCATGAAATGATCAATTGCAGCATCGTGGCGGCCCCCTATTCCCGGGAGAACTACACCCTGGGGACCCTGGGGGTCATCGGGCCCACCCGGATGGATTACTCCAACATCATTCCCGTCGTGGATTATACCGCCCGGATTGTGGGACAGATTCTGGGAAACATCGACTGATTCCTTTCAGGTTGTCAACCGCCAGGGGCGGAACCGATATTTTCCGTGAGGGGAGATCAATTTTGGAAAAGAAGGGTCATCACAAGAAATCAAATAAGGAAGATAATGCCATAGAGGTGAAGATCGAGGGAAAAAACCTGGAGAAGCCCGCAGCCGAGTCCGCCCGGGCAGAAGAAAAGAAAGAGCCGACGCCGTCGGAAAAGCTTCAAGCTCAACTGGATGAAAAGACCAGGGAGTCCTCGGAATATTTTGACAAATGGCTGAGGCTCAGGGCGGAGATGGAGAATTTCAAGAAAAGGATGCAGAAGGAAAAGGCCGACCACCTGAGATTCGGCAACGAAGACCTGCTCAAGGCGCTGCTTCCCATCCTGGACAATCTGAACCGGGCCATTGACCACGGAAAGAACGGGCGGGAAAATTCGTCCCTTCTCGCCGGGGTGGAGATGATTCATAAAGAGCTCCTCAACATCCTGGAGAGGTTTGGGGTGAAACCCATTCCGGCGGCGGGAGAGGTTTTTGACCCGGAGAAACACGAGGCCATCTCCCAGGAAGAAAGCGACCTGGAGGCCAACCGGGTGGTGGCCGCCGTGCAGAATGGGTACTTCTACCATGATCGGCTGCTCCGCCCCGCCAAAGTCATCGTCTCCCAAGGAAGGCCGCAGGCGGAGAAAGAAGCCCCTGCATGATCAAGAGGGACTACTACGATCTTCTGGGCATCAATCATTCGGCAAGCCTGGAGGAGATCAAGAAAGCCTACCGCCGCCTGGCCCACCAGTACCACCCGGATAAAAACCCCAACAATCCCTCGGCGGAGGATCATTTCCGGCTGATCACCGAGGCCTATGAAATCCTGCAGGATACCCGGAAACGGGCGGCCTACGACCGCCAGGGCCCATCCATGGGGAGGCGGGGGTTCGAGGGATTCGGCGAACCGCCGGATTTTTCTGCGCGGAAGGATTTTGTCGACGGGATTTTTGAAGAGATCCTGGAAGACTTTTTCGGGGCCGATCATCCCCGGCAGAGGAAAGCCCGGGGTGCGGACCTGCGGTTCAACCTGGAGATCTCTCTGGAAGAAGCGGCTTGGGGTTCGGAGCAAAAGATTCAATTCACCCGCAAGTCGGTTTGTCCGGTTTGCCGGGGAAGCCGTTGCGCGCCCGGGACTCAACCGACGGTCTGCCCCTATTGCGAGGGCACGGGTTCCCTGCGGGGCCAGCGCGGTTTTTTCATCGTGGAAACCACCTGCGAGCGCTGTAAGGGAGAGGGAGAGTACATTCCCCGGCCCTGCCCACGGTGCAGAGGGGCGGGGGTTTTGAAAATCCCCCAGGCCTTCAAAATCAGCACCCCCCCGGGAGCCGATAACGGAACCCGCCTCCGCCTGGCGGGCGAGGGGGAAATGGGCCGGAACGGAGGGCCTGCGGGGGACCTCTACGTCATCCTTTCAATCCGGAGACATCCCGTGTTCACCCGCTCGGGCAATGATTTAACCTGCGAGATTCCCGTCGAACTGTCCCTGGCCTTCAAGGGAACGGAAGTGGAAGCCCCGACTCTAAAAGAGCCGGTGCGGATCAAGATTCCGCCCAAAACCCCTCCCGGGAAAATTTTTATCCTGAAGGGAATGGGGATGCCGGCCCTGCAGGGAAGGGGAAGGGGAGACCTGAAAGTCCAGATCCGGGTGGAGGCTCCCAGCCGGCCCGGCAAGAAGGAGCGGGAGATGATGGAGGAATTATCCCGTCAGGGCAGGAAAGGAAAGATGGGGCAAGAGGAAGCATCCTTTCCGCGTTCCGCGAAGTAGATACCGTCCTGGCCTGGTCTTTTCCCCGCCTCAGTCTGATTTTCCTTCCGCAGGCGTTTCCTTTTTTTCCTCTTCTTCCGGTTCCTCTTTTTTCTTTTTGCCCAGGAATTTGGCCATCCAAATCGAGCCTTCGTACATGAGAATGAGGGGCCCGGCCAGCAGCAGCTGGGAGACCAGGTCCGGCGGGGTGAGGATGGCTGCGGCCACGAAGATGAGCAGGATCGCATATTTGCGGTTCCGGGCCAGGAAAGAGGAGGAAACGACACCCATCCGGGAAAGGAAGAAAACCAGGGCCGGCCACTGGAAGAGAAGACCGAAGGCCAGCAGGAGTTCGATGGTGAAGGTGAGGTACTCCCGGATGGAAGGCATGGGGCGGATTTCATCGGTGGCAAAGCTGAGAAAAAAACGGAAGATGACCGGGAAGACGATAAAATAGCAGAAAGCGGCGCCGAGGAGGAAAAAAAAGGAAGAGACAAAAAGGTAGGGAAGGATGTATTTCTTTTCCCTCCGGTACAGCCCCGGGGAGATGAAAGCCCAGACCTGGTAGAGGATGAAAGGGGAACAGAAAAAGACTCCCGCCAGGATAGCGGCCTTGAAGTAGGTAAAGAAAGCCTCGGGGACGGCGGTGAAGACCAGGGAACTGCCGGGGGGCATGGTTTTCACCAGGGGCCGCATCAGGATTTCGACGATTTCTTTAATATAGGCATAGCAGACGGCAAAGGCGATGCCGATCGTGACGAAGGAATAGATCAGCCTTTTCCGCAACTCCTCCAGGTGGGCGGAAAGGGGAAGCTTTTTATCCGATGTTTCGGATGGATTCTTTGGCGGCGACAGGTTGGTTCTCTTCCTTCTGCGGGGGAGTGTTCTGTGCTGAGGCTTCGGCCGGCTGGCTGTTTTCCTGGACCTGGATGACCTCGTGCTTCCCTCGCTCCACATCCTCCAGGAAAGACTCCGGCGTCGGCAGCGGATTGGCCGGGGGGGCCTCCGGCTCGGCCGGGGGAGGAGCCGGGGGTTCAGCCTGCGGGGGAACCTCTGATTTATAGGGCTCTTCGTTCAGATCGACCTTCAGGTCGCTTTCGATGCTGGTTTTCAGCTCGTCGCTGGCTTTCTTGAATTCGGCCAGACCCTTCCCCAGGGACTTGGCCAGGTCAGGAAGCTTCCGGGGGCCAAATACGATCAGGGCGACGATGAGGATGATGACCAGTTCAGGAAGGCCGATGCCGAACATCTCGAGCTCACTTTCATCCCCAGAATAGAAAGTTTTCGGGGGGGTGTCAATAATAAAAAAAGTTCGGGGTTCGTAGGGGCGACCCGCCGGGTCGCCCGTACGGAGTTCGGAGTCACAAACGTGTCTGGTTTAGGGTGCCGGCTCCGGCAATCGGGGAATTCTTCATGGCATGGGAAATTATCAAAATCTCCGTATCCGCCGGGGATGAAGAAAGAAATTGAACCGCTGAGCACGCAGAGACCGCAGAGCAAACAAATTGGAATGCTGGAATGATGGAATATCAAAATCATTGGAATATTGGAATAATGGTATCAATTTAGCCGTTTGAAAATCATATCAAAGCCATATCGATTAGGATACCCATCGCTGAAATCCCCCCCAACCCCCCTTTGCAAAGGGGGGGCAGGGGGATTTCTGGTGAATCTTTTCAAAAGGTCAAAGTTATCTTTTTCAAAGAGCAAAAGGGTTACGAATAATGGAATGTTGGGTTTAAGCATTTTGGTTTTTACCCATTGTTCCATTCTTCCACTATTCCATTATTCCTTTTTTAAATTCTCTGCGTGCTCTGCGACCTCTGCGGTTAAGTTTTTTTTATATTCCGCAATCGATCAAGAAACACTTGACAGATAAGGGAAAATTGATTTAATGGGTAATAAAAACGGGAAGGGAAAAATCTCCATGGGAATCGATGTTCTTCTCCGTACCGAATTCAAAGAGATCCCGGTTCTTCACCGGGGAAAGGTCCGGGACATTTACGACCTGGGAAAGCATCTGCTGATTGTGGCCACGGACCGGATCTCCGCCTTCGATGTCGTCCTGCCCAACGGGATTCCCCACAAAGGCCGGGTCCTCAGCCAGATATCGGCCCATTGGTTCAAGACCCTGGAAGATATCGTCACCCATCATATGGTAACCACCGAGCTGGAAGGATTCCCCGGAATCCCCCAGGCCGTGGCCGAAAAATTGCGCGGCCGGGCCATGGTGGTAAAGAAGGCCAAGTCCTTGCCCGTGGAATGCATCGTCCGGGGGTACCTATCCGGCTCCGGTTGGAATGAGTACCAGGAGAAGGGATCAGTCAGCGGGATTCCTCTCCCGCCCGGGTTGAAGGAATCCCAAAAATTGCCGGCCCCTCTGTTTACCCCTTCCACCAAGGCTGAAGCGGGAGTCCACGATGAGAATATCGACTTCGCCGCGGCCACCCAGAAGCTCGGGAAGAAATTAGCCGAAGAGGTTCGCTCGGCGAGCCTGCAAATATACCAGAAGGCGGCGGCCATGGCGGAGAAGAAGGGGATCATCATCGCCGACACCAAATTCGAATTCGGCCTGGGGGAGGGGGGAAAATTGATCCTCATCGACGAAGCGCTGACCCCGGACTCCTCCCGGTTTTGGCCCGCGGACGGTTACGCTCCCGGAGGAGTGCAGAAGAGCTTTGACAAGCAGTTTGTCCGGGACTACCTGCTCTCCATCCGCTGGGACAAAAAGCCGCCCGCGCCGAATCTGCCCGCCGAAGTCATCCGGAGGACTTCGGAGAAATATATTGAGGCTTTTGAGCGGTTGACGGGAAAGAAATTGGAACCCTAACCCGCAAAAAATAAATTCCAAATTCCAATCCCGCGAAACGCGGGACCAAATTTCAAATAAACATCAAAATACGATTTCCAATTTCCCAAACAAGATGAACTCGTAAAAAGTTTCTAGGATCGTCACCCCGGCGAAAGCCGGGGTCCAGAACATCGGGAAATGACTGGATTCCGGCTTTCGCCGGAATGACGCAATGTATGGAATTTCGACTTTTTACGAGATCATCAAACAAGATACAACCCTTTTGGGATGCGGAGTTCAGGATTGGAATTTGAAATTTCGGCCATTGGATATTATTTGGGATTTGGCGCTTGGGATTTGGTGCTTCATCCTGTGAGGCAAAAGAATTCCTAACCCGGCATAGCCGGAACCAAACAGAATGTTGTAGGGGCGGCCCTACGTGGCCGCCCGCAGGATGGGCAACCACGCAGGGTTGCGCCTACAATTTGTGACCAATTTGGCGTCAATTTAATGGTAAGGGACTATGCTTTTTCCGCGACCAGCCGCGGAAAAGGTGGCCCTGCAGCCAACATCCGTAGGGGCGGTTCGCGAACCGCCCTTACACCGGCCTCACAAAGTAAATATTTCATTCATACAATCCTGTTGGTATTAATGAGGCGCTAAGCGCCTAATTGAAGATACAGGAAATACAGAACCCGCAAAAACGGAGCGAAGAGATATGGCTAAGACCGGGATCGTGAAAGATGACCGTTATATGGACCATGCCGCCGATGGTTACCATCCGGAGTCTCACCAGCGCCTGGAGGTGCTCTACCAGATGCTGCAGGAGCCGGGCATGAAGGGAAATTATGTGGAGATACCCCCGCGCCTGGCCACCCAGGAGGAGCTGGAGTTGATCCACATGCCGAACTACATCAGCCTGGTGGCCTCCACCGCGGGCCGCTCCATGACCATGCTGGACCCGGATACGTACGCCTGCGCGAAATCCTATGAAACCGCTCGATTGGCGGCCGGCGGGACGCTGGCCGCGGTGGACAAAGTCGTGAGCGGGGAGGTGGACAATGCTTTTGCCTTTGTCCGTCCGCCCGGTCACCATGCCGAGACCAACCGGGCCATGGGGTTCTGCCTCTTCAACAACGCGGCCATCGCCGCCAGTTACGCCCTGGCCACGCACAAACTCAAGAAAGCGCTGATCATCGATTGGGACCTCCACCATGGCAACGGAACGCAGCATTCCTTCTATGAGCGATCCGAGGTCCTCTATTTTTCCACTCATCAGTACCCCTATTATCCCGGGACCGGGTTTTTCACCGAGACCGGAAGCGGCGCCGGAAAGGGGTTCACCGTCAATGTGCCCCTGAAGGCGGGCCCCGGAGACGCGGAGTATTTCCTGATTTTCGAAGAGATCCTGGAGCCCATCGCCTTGGAGTTCAAGCCGGACATCGTATTCGTTTCCGCCGGGTTTGATATTTATTCCCAGGATCCCCTGGGGGGCATGCAGGTCACGGCCCAGGGTTTCGGCAACCTGGCCAAGGTCATCCTGGAATTCGCCCAGCAAACCGGCAAGGGCCGAGTGATTTTTGTCCTCGAGGGAGGATACCACCTGGAGGGGCTGCGGGATTCGGCGCGGGAAGTTCTGAAGACCATGCGCGGGGAGGTCCTGGCCCGGGGCCGGGACGAGGAAGCGCGAAAACATGCGGACCATCGACTGATCGATCCGGTCATCAAAAAAGTGAAAGAAGCCCAGAAGCCCTACTGGAAAATCGGTTGAAAGGAGAAGGAAGTGAGGCTAGCCACGTATCGGAAAGGAAAAGCAGCCCGCCTGGGAATCGTCTGGGGGGACAAAGTGATCGACTACAACACCGGCGCCCGGCTGATGTCCCCCAAAGGCCAAGGGGCCGCAAAGGCTTTTTCGGACGTGGATCTGAGAGGCTTTCTGTCCCGGGGAGCTTCCGCCATCCGGATGGCCAAGAAAGTTGAAGCCTGGGTTGGAAAGCAATCCGCAGGGAAGTCCCGGTCTTCCCTGAAGAGCTGGGTGTTTGACCTGGCCAAGGTCAAGTTGCTCCCGCCCCTGAACAATCCCCCCAAGATCCTGTGCCTGGCGAGAAATTATGCCAGCCATATCCGCGAGGTTTCCGAGGTGGATCCGTTACCCGAAGATATTCTGGTCTTCATGAAACCGGGGACGGCCATTATCGGGCCGGGCGATCCGGTGGTCATCCCCCCGGAATGCCGGCTCCTGGACCACGAGGTCGAGCTGGCTTTGGTGGTGGGGAAAAGAGGGCGTAACATCCCCGAAGAGAAAGCCATGGAACACCTGGCCGGATACACCATCCTGAACGACATCTCCGACCGGGAATACCGCCGGATGAAAAATCCCCCCCATCCTGTGAACTGGTTTTTCATGAAAGCCCAGGATACCTTTGCTCCCCTGGGTCCTTTCCTGGTCGGAAAAGAAGAGATCCAAGACCCCCATACCCTCCGGTTGCGGTTGTGGGTGAACGGAGAGCTTCGCCAGGACAGCGCCCGGGAGGAGATGATCTTCAAGGTCCCGGCGATCCTTTCGCGCATTTCCCGCTTCGTCACCCTTGAACCCGGGGATATCATCGGCACGGGGACCCCGACCGGAACTTCTTTCGGAACGCAAAAGTATTTAAAAAGAGGGGATGTGGTGGAATGCGAAATCGAAGGGATCGGCCGGCTGCGGAACGTCATCCGGGTGGAAGAACCGGTATATCGGACACGGTAGGAAGGAAGGAATCCTTCTTCCTGCCTCCTCCGGAGGA
>Ga0315291_10003976_pt1 | contig 18978 bp, 18 predicted proteins | sample YL17G12_20_MG_FD_203070 | JGI IMG/M metagenome (GOLD analysis project Ga0315291, IMG submission 203070) | Sediment microbial communities from Yellowstone Lake, YNP, Wyoming, USA - YL17G12_20 | ecosystem: Environmental > Aquatic > Freshwater > Lake > Sediment | place: USA: Wyoming | collected...
GGTCAGTCGTCGTTCGTCTGCAACCTGGCGAGCGACTGCGTCGCGGTGACGCAGAGCGGCTCGGGAATTGGGCTACACGCCACGGCGGGGGCGAACCTGGCGGTCTTCGGCGAGACGGCGAGCACCACGGGACGCGGCGTCTACGGCCTGGCCACGGCGACGACGGGCGCCACCATCGGGGTCTGGGGCGGCTCGTCCAGCACCAGCGGCGTGGGAGTGTCGGGGCGGGCGCCAGCGACGACCGGCACCACCAAGGCGATGTACGGGGGGTGTCGTTTAGTACGGGCGGGATTGGCGTGCACGGCGACGCGTCGGCGGTGTCGGGGGTGACGCGCGGGGTATGGGGCTCGACCGGCAGCACAGGGGGAATAGCAGTGCATGGCCAGGCCAGCGCGCCGACTGGCGCGACAACCGGCGTGTTAGGAACGGTAGCGAGCCCGACGGGCGTGGGAGTGCTCGGGCAGGCGAACGCCGCCAGCGGCGCGCACGACCACCGGCGTGCTGGCGAAAGTACTGAGCGCGGCAGGAACAGCCCTGGTGGCCAACAACACCGCGGGCGGCAAAATCTTCAGCGGCCGAGATAATGGTGTGGAGCGTGTCGTCATCGATGGAGACGGTACGGTGGTGGCAAACGCCGCCTCCGGCACGGCCCTCACCGGTAACGGCTTCACGGGTGTGGTCGGAACCAGCGAGACTTACATCGGCATCGACGGCACGGGCGGCATCATCGGCGTCCGGCGGATCGGCCCGACAGGAGTATCCGCTGTCGCAACGGGCAACGGGACGGGCTTGCTTGCGAGCAGCCCTCTGGGCAACGGCATTCAAGGTACGGCCGACTCCGATGCAGTGGGGGTTTATGGAATATCAAACGGCGCCTTCGGCACCGGAACGGTCGGCAGCGGCTGGATTGGTATCTCAGGGGCGTCCAGCTCCCCCACCGGAATCCCGGGCAGATTCATCAACTTGGACGCCACGGGTAAACTCATCGCCGCCCAGGCCGGCTTCCCTTCCCCCGTCGAAGTGTTCACGGTGATGGGCAACGGCAACGTCGGGCTGGGAACGACAACTCCCGCGAGTTTGCTCAGCCTGCATAGCGACGGAAACAACACCATTCGCATGACCAACCAGAACGTCAATCATGCAAATTCCGGGACGATAGATGTCCTGGAAGGCACAGGTACATTCGGAACCGATGCCGCCGGCTTCCGAATCACATACAACGGAGCGGGCACGAACGAGTTGAGAATTCAAGGAGCTGGCGGTGGCGCCGCCACGACCTTGATGACATTCAAGCAGAACAGCATTGGCGTCGGGATTGGGGTCACGAACCCGGGTCGCGAACTGGAGGTCAACGGCGGGATCCAGTTGAGCACCGTAACCGCAAAACCGACCTGCACTAATGCTACCAATCGCGGGACCTTCTGGGTGACCTAGGGCGCCGCGGGCGTGAAGGACTCAGTCCAGGTTTGCGCCAAAGACGCTGCCGATCTCTACGCCTGGCGAACCATCTACTAGGGCTTGAATTTTCGATCTTGGATGGATTTTAGATTAGAGACGCACGCCGTTCGTGGCTCATCGTCCGTGTTCGCAGTCCGGAGCAAGTTAAGAATCCCGATAAGCGCATTCTGAGTTCCGATGTTTTGGTTTCGATTTTCGAATTTCTTATCTGGATTTTCCGCGTTGGGGAACAGACGAAGGGTACGCGCCGCTGGAGAGATGTCTGTTCCCCGTACCCTCTCCACCGTTCACTATCCACTATTCACTGCCTCCTTCTGTTGACCCCGCCTCAACCATCGTGATATCAACCACGCTTCGAACCAGCCGAGGAGCCGAATGAAACCCAGAATATTCGTGACGCGACCGTTGCCCGCCGCCGCGCTCAACCTGCTCGCCTCGCGGTGCGAAGTCGCCGTGCATCCCGCCGACATGGCCCTCAAGCCCGCGCAGCTTGCGGAAGCTTGTCGCGAGGTGGAGGGCCTGCTGGTGGTCGGCGTGCGTGTCAATGAGGAAGTACTCGGCCAGGCAGGAAAGCTTCGCGTGGTGGCCAATTGCGGGGTCGGCTACGACAACATCGACGTTGACGCCTGCACGCGGCGCAAGATCGTGGTCACCAACACGCCGGGCGTCCTCACCGATGCCACCGCCGACCTGGCTTTCGCGCTGCTGCTCGCCGTGGCGCGGCGTGTGGTCGAGGCCGACAAATTCGTCCGTGAAGGTCGCTGGCAGCGCTGGGAATTCGGCATGATGTGGGGCGCCGAGGTTCATCATCAGACCCTCGCCCTTTACGGCTTCGGCCGCATCGGCCAGGCGATGGCCCGGCGCGGGCAGGGCTGCTCGATGCGCATCCTATACCATTCACGTCGCCGTGCTGATGAATCCATCGAGCGCCAGTTCGCGGCCCAGTACGTTGACAGGGAAACACTGCTCCGCGAATCCGACTTCCTCAGCCTGCACGTGCCGCTTACACCCGAAACGCACCACCTGATCGGCGCACACGAACTGAGCCTGATGAAACCGACGGCGTTCCTCATCAACACCGCGCGCGGCAAAGTGGTGGACGAGGAAGCGCTGGTTGCCGCCCTGAAGTCAAAGACCATCGCCGGAGCCGGCCTGGATGTCTTCGAGCACGAACCGCATCTGCATCCCGAGTTGGAGAAACTCGACAACGTTGTCCTGCTCCCCCACGTCGGCAGCGCCACCGGCGAGACTCGCCTCAAGATGGCCATGCTGGCCGCCGAGAACCTACTCGCCGCGCTCGACGGCCGCCAGCCGCCGAACGTGGTCAATCCTGAGGTGTACGGGTGACTTCGCATTTTTGACTTTTGACCTTTGACGTTTGATTTTCAGTTTCCCACTCCCTCTTGCGTTTCCCTCCGCCCTTCCCAATAATGGTGCCATGCTGACAAGGAATAACATTCGTCTGACTTTGGAAGGCGCGCGTGTGATTCTCGCCGCCGCGGAAAAGAAAGCGCGCGAGATCAAAGTGCCCATGAACATCGCCGTCGTCGACGAAGGCGCGCATCTGCTGGTTTTTGCGCGCATGGACGGCGCCAAGCTCTCCTCGATTGAGGTGGCACTGACGAAAGCCCGAGCCGCGGCCCTGCGCCGTGCGCCCTCGGGGCCGTCGCCCACGGGCGGCGAGCCGAGCGCCGTGCTCTCGCTCGGTCTGTCGTTGGCCACAGACGGCAAGCTCACTCCCATTCGCGGCGGCTTACCGCTGGTTGTGAAGGGGCAGTGCGTGGGCGGCATCGGCGTGAGCGCCGGCACGGAAGACGAGGACGTGCTCGTCGCGCAGGCGGGTGTGGACGCGCTTAAGGCGATGGCCTGATGGGAACTCGCACCGATTCACTGAAAGTTTCGAACCCCTCTTTCGCGGGCGGCAAACATATTGCAAAACATGTTTTTCTCGAGACGATGGCCACCATTGACGTGCGCCACGCCATGCTCTCCAAGCTGAAGCGCGAAGGCGGAGCGTTGGTGGCCGGCGGCGTATCAATCCCGCTCTTGCGGCCGCCCCGCGTCGCGGCCTTTGGGAAGGCCGCGAACCGGATGGCAGCGACCCTGGATGAGATCCTGAGCGGCCAAGTCGAGAAAGGCGTGGTCGTGAGCCCTGCCGAGCCCGCCAGGCCGCTGCCGCGTTTCAGCTATTCTGTGGGCGGCCATCCCTACCCAGGTATGGGAAGCTTCGAGGGGGCCGACGCTGCCCTGGAACTCGTGTCAGCCCGCAGCGCCGAGGATTTCGTGATTTTCCTCGTCTCCGGGGGAGGGTCGGCGCTCATGGAACGGCCTGTCGATCCCGCCGTCACGCTCGCCGACATGATTGAATTCAACCGGCTGCTGGTGGGCTGTGGGCTTCCCATTGAACAGATAAACGTGCTGCGCAAGCACATTTCCGCCATTAAGGGAGGCCGGCTGGGAGTGTGCGCCCATCCGGCGCGGCAACTCACCGTCTTTATTTCCGATGTCCCCGACCATCTGCCTTCCATGGTGGCTTCAGGACCAACCATGCCCGATGAGTCCACCGCCGCCCAGTGTTACGCGATTGCCGAGCAGCACGGGCTGGTCGCGAAGTTTCCCGCAAGCATTCGCAGGCAGTTCGAGCAGCGGACGATCGCCGAGACTCCCAAGCCCCGCGACGAACGGTTCTCCAATTCCCGTTATTTCTGCCTGCTCTCGAACCGCGATGCCCTCGAGGCCGCGAAGGCCGGCGCACAAAAACTGGGCTTCCTGGCGGAGATTGACACCAACGTCTGGGATGCTGACTTCCGGCAGGTTGCTGACGCGAATCTGGCTGCGCTCCGGGCGCTGGCGGAGGCCCATCCCGGCCGGCCTGTCTGCCTGGTCGCGGGAGGTGAGGTTATCTGCCCGGTTACCGGTCCGGGGACGGGCGGGCGAAACCAGGCGTATGCGCTCTACGCGGCGGAGAAGATTGCGGGAGAGAAAGTTGTTGTCCTGAGTGCCGGCACCGACGGTCGCGACGGCAACAGTCCCACAAGCGGCGCCGTGGCCGACGGCCAAACTATCTTCCGCGCCCGCGCCCTTGGTCTCGACCCCGCGCACCACATGGCGGAGAGCGACGCGTACCACTTCTTTAGCTCGCTGGGCGATACGCTCGATACGGGATTTACAGACAATAACGTCCGTGACGTGAGAATCTGGCTGGGCTTTGGGTAAAGAAGAAAATCAAAAGGCAAAAGTCAAAGGGCAAAGGGCAAAAGTAAAGACAACCCACGGAACTCACAGTGGGAGGCGAGGGCGAACATGCCCCGAACTCAGTTTGTGCCTTTTGACATTTGCCCTTTGCCTTTTGACTTCGCTCTTTCGGAGGATTCGAATAATGCAAAATCTCGGCTTTATCGGCTTAGGCATTATGGGCACGCCCATGGCGCTGAACTTGGTCAAAGCTGGGTTCAACGTCACAGTGTATAACCGCACTCGCAGCAAAGCTGACGCGCTGGGGCGGGCGGGGGCGCGCGTCGCCGCTTCTCCCGCCGAGGCCGCTCGCGACGCCGAGGTCATCGGTACCATCGTCAGCGACACGGCGGCGATGGAGGAGGTCGTTTGCGGGAAGGGCGGCGTCCTCGAAACTATTGGTTCCGGCGCGGTCCTGATCGATTCGAGTACTATCAGTCCCGCTGTCAGCCGTAAGCTGGCGTGTCACCTGGCCGGCAAAGGCGCCAGCATGCTGGACGCCCCGGTCACCGGCAGCAAGCACGGCGCCGAAAAAGGCGAGCTGACCTTCATGATCGGCGGCGAACGGGAAACCCTCGAGCGGGCGATGCCCGTCCTAAAGGTCCTGGGCAAGAAACACATCTATTGTGGCCAGCACGGACTGGGCCTGGCAGCGAAGCTGGCCATGAACGCCATCCTCGCCACGATGGTCGAAATCTTTTCCGAGGGGTTTGTGATGGCGGCAAAGGCCGGCGTCCCGCCGCAAACTCTTCTCGAAATCATGCAATCCAGCCTGGCACGCTCCGGAATCGTGGACTTCAAGGCGCCCTTCGTCTTCAAGGGAGACTTCACGCCCTATTTCCCGCTCAAGTTGATGCACAAGGACCTGGAACTGGCCATGGAGGCCGCCTACGCGCAAAACCTGCCCATGCCCGCCACGGCTGTGGTGAAGGAAGTTTACGGCGCGGCGAAAGCGCAGGGAAAAGGCGACCTCGACTACGCTGCGGTCATAACGTTTCTCGAGAGTCTGGCGGGAGTGCAAGTGCGCGTTCCGGCTGCGCGCTGAAAAGAGGAATTAGCAGTTAGCAGATAGCGGTTGGCAGTTGACCGTTGGCGATTTGAGCGCAACTCCGCAGGCTTGAACCTGTGGTGAACTCAGTAGATCCCTTTGACCATCCCGCCATCGACGGCGACAGACACACCCGTGATGTAGCTGGCGCGCTCGGAGGCCAGAAAGACGACCAGATTCGCAAATTCTTCCGGCTGGCCTAGTCGCTGGAGCGGGACCTGGCTGGCCCAGCGGGCGAGGACGGCGGTTGGCGAGACTCCCTCGGCCTTGGCCAGCCTGCCCGCCAACTCGTCGAGCCGCGCCGTAAGCGTGTAACCCGGACAAACATTGTTGACCAGGACGTTGTCCTTGCCGTACTCGTTCGAAAGGCTCTTCACAAGCCCGCTGACCGCAGAACGGACGGAGTTGGAGAGAATGAGCCCCTCAACCGGTTGCTTCACTGCCACCGAAGTGATGGCAATGAATCGTCCCCATTTCTGTTTCTGCATCAAGGGGAGCGCCTCGCGGGCGAAGTAGAGCGTGCTCATCAGGTTGAGGTTGACGGCGCGTTCCCAGTCTTCGAGCGTCGTAGCCGAGAAGGGTTTGGAGGGCGGCCCACCGGCATTGGCAACGCAAATATCCACCCGCCCAAAGCGTTCAACCGCCGCGGCAACGAACTGTCGCACCTGATCGTAGACGGCAACGTCCGTCGCTCGCGCCAGGACTTCGACGCCGGTCTCGCGGCGGATTTCTTCCGCCGTGGCGTTCAAGGTGGCTTCCGTGCGCGCGCAGAGCGCCAGCTTCGCACCTTCGCGCGCCAGCCCTATCGCCACGGCCTTTCCCAGTCCCTGGCTCGAGCCCGCCACAATCGCCACGCGATCTTTCAATCCCAGATCCATGAAGCCTCCTCCAATCAGCCGCCGTATCAAATGTTCAGGCAAGCGAGGCGTTGACGGACACCGCCAAACGCCATCTCCCGTGTACCGCTACTTGGTTCTTAGATAGTCGTCCTTCCCTGTCAGCCAGTCCACCCGGATGGGACTGAAGACATCAAACCCGAGAAAGTCTTCGAGCGCCACGGCGCTGTGCGGGACGTTGGAAGGGATCACCAGCACCTGGCCGGCGCGAAGCACGATCTCCTTGCCTTCCAACTCGAACTTCAACGCTCCTTGGACCGCGTAAGACAGTTGCTCGCTTTCGTGATGATGCAAGGGCACTACGCCGTCTTTGGCAATGGAAATTTGGGCAAGCATTGCCCTTTCGCCGTAGATCAGCTTGCGCCACATCTTCGGATTCATATTTTCGCGCTCCATGGCTTCCCATTCCTGCAATTCCATCTCGTCTCCTCTCGGGCTCGAACTTTCCCGCGATGCGCCGACATTTTACACTTTGATCTCGCCCTTGGAGATAAAATAGCACAGGGACTTGAAGGGCAGTGACGAGTGAAAAGTGACAAGTGACGAGCAATAGGAAAGTTGTGAGTTATGAATTCTGAATTTTGAAAACCGGCCGAATTCAGCTCAACCGGTATTCTCTATTCACCATTCAGAATTCGCGGGACACTCGGCACTTGTCACTCGTCCCTTGCTTCTGTGAATGACCAACTGGCTGACCAGCACGATCGACGGCTTGGCGCTCGCTTATGCCATCTTGTTCTTTCCCGCGCCTATCTTCTGGCTGATCATTCATCCCGCCATCCACTTCTGGCGGCGTTTCGGCAACCGCTCATTCCTCGTGGCGCTGCCTGTATGGGTAGTCTCGGCCACGGCTCTCGTGCTATGGCGGCACACGCTTTTTTCCGAGCGTCTGTCCCGTAACGCCCTTACCTGGGTTCTGGGCCTGGCGCTCCTCGCCGTCGTCGTCTGGATCAACCGCCAGGTTCACCGCGAGTTCAGCTTGCGGCGGCTGGCGGGCTTTCCGGAACTCAACCCGGAGCGCCATCCCGGAGGAGTGGTCCGCTCGGGCATCTACGCGCTCGTGCGCCACCCGCGCTACGTAGAGTTCATACTGACATTTCTGGCGCTGGCCCTCTTGACCGGAGCCGTGGGGATTTTTCTGCTGGCAATTGTTACCATCCTGTTGTATCTAATTGTCGTGCCGCTCGAGGAGCGGGAACTCCTGGAACATTATGGGGCGGATTATGAAGCCTATGCCCGCGAGGTTCCGCGCTTCGTACCCCGTCTGCGGTGGTACGACTAAACCTCAGATGTCGGGCTAACCTGGAGGTTCTCATGCGTAAGTATCGCATCGTGACGTTCCTGCTAGCTGGATTGTCCGTGGTCGCGCCTCTCCGAGCGCAGCAGGTGTGCCCCGGCTTCTCCATCGTTATCAGCACGCCGGAGGATGAACTGACGCTCGCCTACAACGGGGCGGAGAATCCCCAAGAGCAGGTCGCCGCGTTGGACAAGTTCATGCAGGCGCACGCGGACTCCAAGTTTGTCCCCTGCGCGCACGAGTACTACACGATGGCCTACCTCAAGCTCAACGACTATGACAAGGTGATCGAGCACGGCGAGCAGGGCCTGGCCGCCCACCCGGACCTGATGCTCACCATAAACCTCGCCAAAGCGTATGTGGCCAGCGGTAAGGTCAGCGATAGCGCCTTCCAGGCGATTCTCAAGGCCCCGGAGTTGATCAAAACCGAGGGCACGCCGAGCCGACCCCCCAACGTCAGCGAAGATGATTGGAAGAAGGAAATGGACGCGGCCGCGGAACAGGCCAAAGATTGGCGCGCCTATATGGAGTATGCGTTCTTTCAGATTCTCCAGCGCGAACAGGATGGTAGCAAACGTGCGCAACGGCTCGAGCAGTTTGTGCAGAGTTATCCCGAAAGTCCCAACCAGGGCCAAATCAATTTCAACTATTACATCGCCTATAAAATGGCGAATAATCCCGCCAAGGCGGAGGAATACGGTGAGAAAACCATCGCCGCCGACCCCAACGACCTGGTGACCCTGAACCTAGTCGCGGATGATTACGCCACCCGGCAGACCAATCTCGACAAGGCTGAGCAATACGCGAAAAAAGTTGTCGACCTCGCTGCGGCCATGAAGAAACCCGAGGGCCTTACCCCCGAGCAGTTCAAGGCCAACCAGGACAGCCAGGCAGGCCTCGCGCACCTGACGCTTGGTTATGTGGCGTTCCAGAGGGGGTCCAAGACGCATAAGGTCGCCCCCGCAATCGAAGAATTCAAACAGTCGGTCGACCTCCTGGGTTCGAACCCAGCGCTTCAGGGCCGCGCTCTGTTCTACATGGGCTACGCATACGAAGTGCTTTCGCCTGCCAACCACAAGGGCGCCATCGATGCTCTGACCCGCTCCGTGGCCCTCGCCAGCCCCTGGCAGGCTCAGGCTCAGGACCTTTTGGGAAAGGTCAAGAAAGCGGCAGGACAGTAGAAGGACGGCAGACGGTAAGTGGCATGTGGTAGGTGGTAGGCAGTAGGTGGGAAAAGCAAACTCCGCCTCTCAACGAACACGCTGCTCAAGCGCTCTGAGCTTTCCTACTTGCTGTTCATTATTCACGATATTCACAATTCACTATTCAATATTTCCATTCCATCATTCAGCATTCATAACTCATAATTCCAAACGCCGAGCCTTCCTCTTCCAAAAATAGAAGACCGGCACTCCTAACGCCACCATCAGCACTCCCAATCCTGCCTCCGCGGGTTTTTCGATGAGCGTGTTAACGAGAAACCAGATCGACGCGAGAACGAAGGCGATAGGAACCCAGGGATAGCCAAAGACTCGATAGGGACGGGCGAGTTCCGGCCGCTTACGTCTCAAAATGATGACGGCGAGTCCCGCCAGCGCGTAGAAAACCCACGCCGCAAAAACCACATAGGTGAATAGCTCTTCGTAGGTGCCCATCGCCACCAACAAGATCGCCCACGCGCCCTGGAGGAGCAACGCCCGGTGCGGCGTGTGATATCGCGGGTGGACAGCCGCACACCAGCGGAAGAACAGGCCGTCCTGCGCCATGGCGTAGTAAACCCGCGGGGCGGCCAGAACGCTCCCGTTGATGCTCCCCAGCGTGGAGATGATGATGACGATGCTCACAAGGTAGGCGCCGGTTCGGCCGAAGATTCGAACTGCCGCGTCGGCCGCGACGCGAGGCGACTGGGCAACTTCTGGAAGCGTCAACACTCGGTAGTACACCAGGTTCAAACCCAGGTAGAGCACGATCACGCCCACCGTTCCAAGAATAAGCGCCAGGGGAAGGTTACGTTCCGGGCGCTTCACCTCCCCCGCGGCAAAGGTGCAGGTGTTCCACCCTTCGTAAGCCCAGAGTGCCGCAACTAAAGCCAGGCCGAATGAGGCGACGAACCCCGTGCCTGAGGCAACCGGCAGCGACTTAACACCTGCGGGAGCCCCTGCCACCAGCACGTAGCCCAGAATGACGATCACCACCATCACGCCCACTTTCAAGCCCGTCAGGACGGACTGCGTCAATCCGCCCTCGCGCACGCCGCGATAGTTGATGGCCGTGAATAGCACGATGGAAGAGGCCGCTGCGGCTTTTGCCCCCCAGGGCGAAAGGGGAATGAAATCGCCTAGATACTGCGCAAAGCCTACAGCCAGAACCGAAATGCCCCCCCCTTGCGCGGCCAGGAAAAACGACCAGCCGCACAGGAAGCTCACCAGCGGCCCGTAAGCCTCGCGCAGAAAAACGTACTGGCCACCCGAATTGGGAAGCATGGCAGCCATCTCGGCGAACGATAGAGCACCGAACAGGCTCAGCAGCCCGCCCACGACCCAGACGGCCAGCGCTGCGCCCGGGCTGCCCACTTCTCGGGTGATCTCCGCCGGAACGATGAAGATCGCCGTTCCAATCATGATTCCGACGGCAATCGAGGACGTTTCCCATAGGCCCAGAGCGCGGACGAGTTGCGGCTCGCTCGTGAGTGGTACAACCGTCGGTTTAGCTGAAATAGCGGGGTCCATAGGAAGGTGGTCGGAACAAGGCCCGCTGCGTGCCCCCAATAGCGGCCACGACGAAGGCTGAGCGTGTACCCGACAACCAAGCGCGGCGGGCGCAACAATAGAGGATTCCGCGGACGCGGTCAACTATGAACAACCCGTGACGCTGGGTTATAATCGCGCGAATGCCAGGACCGGGGTGAAACCTAAATGCGCTACAACAATATTCTTGAGGCGATCGGCCGCACGCCGCTCGTCCGGCTGAACCGCCTTCCGCGCGGATCGAAAGCCGCCGTGTACGCGAAGTGCGACCATTTGAATCCCGGCGGGAGCGTCAAGGACCGCATCGGGACTGCCATGATCGACGACGCCGAGCGGCGCGGCTTGCTCAAGGCCGGGGGGACGATCGTCGAGGGTACCTCGGGCAACACCGGCATAGGACTTGCGCTGGTGGCTGCGGTGCGCGGCTACAAGGCCGTCTTCACCATGACCGACAAGCAGTCGAAAGAAAAGGTGGACCTCCTCAAGGCGCTTGGAGCAGAAGTCATCGTCTGCCCCACCGCCGTCCCGCCCGACGACCCGCGCAGCTATCACTCGGTGGCCGACAAGCTGACGCGGGAGATTCCCAACGCCTATCATCCCAATCAGTACGCGAATCCATCGAACCCCGACGTCCACTATCGCACCACCGGTCCGGAGATTTGGGAGGACACCGAAGGCAAGATAACGCACTTCGTCGCAGGGATGGGCACCGGTGGCACCATCACCGGCGTGGGCCGATACCTCAAGGAAAAGAATCCCGGCATCAAGATCATCGGCGGCGACCCGGAGGGTTCGCTGCTCCACGATTTCTTCCATAAGGGAATCGTGGGCAAGGCTGAGACCTACAAAGTGGAAGGCATCGGCGAAGATTTCTTCCCCACTACGCTCGACTTCAGTGTCCTCGACGACGTCATTCGCGTGAGCGACAAGGAATCGTTCCTGTGGGCGCGAAGGCTGGCGCGGGTGGAAGGAATCTTCGCGGGGGGCTCGGCGGGCACGGCGATTGCCGCGGCCATGCGAGTGCTCCCCACGCTCGCTGAAACGGACTTGATGGTCGTGTTGATTCCCGACACCGGCATGCGTTATCTGAGCAAGGTTTATAACAACGAGTGGATGCGCGACAACCGTTATCTCGAGCCGCCCGTCGCGCTCACCGCCGGCGAGATCGTCCAGGCCAGGGCGGACACCGGACAGGCGCGCTCGCTGGTAACCGTGGCTCCGTCCGATACTATCGCCGCCGCGTTGGAGCGAATGCGCGCGCACGATTTCTCGCAACTGCCGGTGTTCGAAGGGGGAACGCCGGTGGGCGCGCTCTACGAAGACGCCATCCTTACCCTGGCGCTGGAGGGCAAGGACCTGAAGAAACGCGTGGTCCGCGAAGTAATGGGTGGCGCCTTTCCCGTGGTGCCCGCCTCGGCCACTATCGACCAGATCACCACCTGCATCACGCGCGACTGCCCCGCCGTGTTCGTGGAGACGGGCGGCGGGCACTACGACATCCTTACCAAGTACGACTTGCTCCAGGCCATCGGCCGGATGGTGGAGAAGCCGTAGCGTCGCCCTCCGCTAAACCTCCTGCGTGCCACCAAAACCAAACGGGGCTCTAACCCGTGCGAGGCCTGCGGGTTTGACAATTCCCTTCGCCCGCCCGACAATGGCGTATCTCAGGGAGAATACTAAAGTATGAAGATCGGTCCCCAGGATGTACTCGACGCCTTGAAATCGGTCGAAGATCCTGACTTACATCGCGACATCGTTTCGTTGGGATTCGTCAAAGATCTCGAAGTGGGCGACAACCGCGTCGCTTTCACGATTCAGTTGACCACGCCGGCGTGTCCGGTGAAGGACCAACTTGCGGCCGCGGCCCGGCAGGCCGTCGCGGCACTGGGAATCGGCGATGTGCAGGTTCGAATGACCTCGCAAGTGATGACACCGATCCGCAGCCAGAACCAACTGATCCCTCAGGTCAAGAACACCGTTGCGGTGGCGAGCGGCAAGGGCGGCGTGGGCAAGTCCACTGTGGCGGCGAACCTAGCCGTGGCGCTGATGCGCGCTGGGGCTAAAGTCGGCCTGATGGATACCGATGTCTATGGCCCCAGCGTCCCCATGCTGATGGGTGGGAACACCGCGCCCCACGTGGTGGAAGGAAAAATCGAGCCGCCGGTCGAATACGGGATCAAGATCATCTCCATGGCCTATTTCCTTCCCAAAGACGAAGCGGTCATCTGGCGCGGGCCGATGCTGCACAAAACCATTCAGCAGTTTTTGGGTGAGGTGCGTTGGGGCGAACTGGACTACCTGCTCATGGACATGCCGCCGGGTACCGGCGATATCCAGTTGAGCCTCTCGCAGACCATTCCGCTGACGGGCGCGGTGATTGTCTCAACGCCGCAGGACCTCGCGCTGACTGTGGCCTCAAAGGCCATCGCCATGTTTCAAAAACTCAAAGTGCCCATCCTCGGCATCGTGGAGAACATGAGCTACTACCTCTGCCCGCAGTGCGGGCATCGAGAGGATATCTTCGGCCACGGCGGCGCGCGCGCGGCCGCCAGCAAACTCGGATTCCCATTCCTGGGCGAAATTCCGTTGGACGTGAACGTGCGTATCCAGAGCGATGGCGGCAAACCCGTGGCCCTCGACGATACGACCCCTTGCGGCAAGGCGTTTCAGGAAATCGCGGGCGCACTCGCCGCTCAAATCAGCGTGGCGAATTATCAGGTGGGACCGGAAATCACGATCGAATAAAGAAGCCGTCAGCAATCAGCATTCAGGTTTCAGCCAAGCCGAAAATTGTCGATGGCTGATGGCTGTTACGAAAGGCTGCCAATGCAGGTCACGCCTAAGAAAATCAAACTCGCTGCCGGCATTGACACGCTCGCGATCGAGTGGTCCGACGGTCACGTGAGCGCATATCCTTATCGCTATTTGCGCGACAAGTGTCCGTGTGCCACCTGTACGGGAACAGAATCTCTTACGGCGGCCGCGGCCAGCCCGTTTCCGATGTTTGGGGTCAAGCCGCTCAAGCCTGACCGCGCCGAACTGGTGGGGCGCTACGCCCTGCAGATCTTTTGGAACGACAACCATTCGACGGGTATCTACTCTTTCGAGTATCTCCGCGAGTGCTGCCCGTGCGGAAAATGCGCCGTGAGCCGGCCTGTCGAAGACTCCGTGCCCGGCGCGTCATAGGAGGGTTTTCAATGCGCATCGCTGCTGGCTTTTCTCTCTTGTTTCTCATGTTGGCTGCATGGGGCGTTACCGCACCTCCGGTTAACTCGCCCGCGCGAGGGTTCTTGCTGGTGGCGAACAAGGGCGATCATACGCTCGGGATTGTCGATCCCGAAACCGGCCGCCAGGTCGCGAGTGTTGCCGAGAGCGGCGTAACCGGCCACGAGACTGCGGCGTCACCGGACGGGAAGACTGGCTACGTGCCGATCTACGGCGACTCGGGTGTGGGCAAGGCGGGCTCGGACGGACGCACGCTCGACGTGGTTGATTTGGCCACGCGCCGCGTTGTCACCACCATCGACTTCGGCCGCCCGGCGAGGCCGCACTGCGCGGTCTTCGGGCCCAAGGACGGGCTGCTCTACGTCACCACTGAACTCAGCAACAGCATCGATGTGATCGACCCGCGCACTCATAAGATCGTGGCGCAAATCCCCACCGGCCAACCCGAGTCGCACATGCTGGCCATCACGCGCGACGGCAAACGCGGCTACACTTCCAATGTTCACGCCGGTACGGTCAGCGCCATTGACCTGGCAGCGCGCAAAGTCATCGCCGTGATTCCTGTATCCGAGCACGCGCAACGAATCGCGCTGTCGGTGGACGATCGCTACGCCTTCACGGCCGACCAGACCAAGCCCCAACTCGCCGTAATCGACACCGCAACGAACAAAGTGAAGACCTGGGTGGCGCTGTCAACGCTCGCCTACGGGACCGCGCCGACACTCGACGGCAAATGGCTGCTCGTGACGCTGCCCGACGCAGGCCAGGTGGCCGTCGTGGATTTGAGTTCGATGAAGGTCGTGAGGACGGTGAGTGTTCCCAAGTCTCCGCAGGAAATCTTGGTGAGGCCGGACAATCAGGTGGCGTACGTCTCCTGCCACGAAAGCCGGAAGGTCGCAGCCATCAACGTCAAGACGTGGACGGTCGAGAAGCTAATCGAGGCAGGCCCGATGGCCGATGGACTCGCCTGGGCCGCCGCCCGTTGAGTGATCGAGCCATTGAGTGATTTGGTGATTGGAAGCGACGATCGGAAGCTCCTTCCCTCTTCCATTGGCTCAATCACTCAATCACCAAATGGCTAAATTATCTCGACCTGGCAATTCTTGACCAGCGACTTGAACTTCTGGGCGTCGGCGTCGCTCCCCACGATCGCCGCGTAGTGCATGGGGACGGCAATCTGGGGTTTAATCGCGCTCGCCGCCTCGGCGGCTTCCTCCGGCGTCATCACGTAAGTTCCCGAGACCGGCAGCAGCGCGATGTCGCACCTGATTGATTTCATCTCCGGGATGAAGTCAGTGTCGCCCGCGAAGTAGACGCGCGTCCCGTCCAAAGTGAATACGAACCCCAGCCGCTTTTCGCCCTTGGGATGGAAGACTTTGCCCGGCTCGCGGAATTTGTTGATGTTGTAAGCGGGAACTGCTTCGATTTCCACTTTGCCCGCAGTGTACTTGCCCCCTGGGTCAAGGAACCGTGTCTCCTTCACGCTGACTGCCTTCAGCGCTTCTTTGCACAGCGGGCTGGCGACAATCGTCGTTCCGGGCGCGCAAACTTTCTTCAGGTCGTCGAGACTGAGATGATCGAAGTGCTCGTGACTGATGAGGACGATTTCCGCCTCGTCATTGTTTGTCACCTTGAAAGGGTCCGTGTACACCACCTTCGATCCCGCAATCCGAAAAGCGTCATGTGCGATGCGAGTGAATTCCAGGTTGAGGAGTTTCATGGCCGTGTCACCTCTCTCGATCTGTTTTTCCCCCCGCTGCGGGCGGATTCTCGTAGCGGGTGCCGGCGCGCAACGGCATCGCGGCGCGCCGGGGGTAAGAATACCATCAAAAATAGAAAGTAATTCATCTGCCTTGCACCACGCGAAGCCGGCGCCAGGGAAGGTGATGAGGGTCACAAAGGTCCAGTCCGGTCCCTGAGAAACCGTCCGACACTCATGATAAAGTAGAGTGCATCGGTCTATTTATTGAGGGCTAAAGTGCGGCGGACAGCTTTGGGTTTGGTTCTGTGTTTTTCTCTGACCAGCGGCGGCTGGTCTTTGGGGCAGGCTGAGCGCGCTCCCGTCTTGCCGGAGTTGCCGCGGATGAACTCCAGCGCCTTGCCTGGGGCCGCGCGCGCCGCGATCCAGGAGGCCTTCGACACCGCGGCGGCTCATCCCAGGGATGCTGCCGCCAACGGCAAGCTGGGTAACGTTCTCTACGCATTCGGTTTTCTTGCCGAGGCGGAAGCTTGTTATCAGCGAGCGCGCCTGCTCGACCCCGTGGCTTTTCGGTGGAACTACTACCTGGCGTTGGCCCAGGCCGACCGCGGAAACTGGGAGGGTGCGGCCGCCACGCTGCGCGAATCACTGCGCATCAATCCCGAATACCTCCCCGCCCAATTGAAGCTTGGCGGGTATCTGCTCGCCTTGGGTAAATGGCAAGAGGCGTCGGAACTCTTCGAAGCAGTCGTGAAAAAGCACCCGGCTAGCGCGGAAGCATACTACGGCCTGGGGCAAGCTCAAGCCGTCCGCAAGGATCTGGACAGTGCCGTCGAGTCGCTCCGCAAGGCCAGCGAACTCTTCCCTCAGTATGGGGCGGCTCATTACGCCCTGGCCCAGACCTATAAGCGTCTGGGCAAGATGGATCAAGCCGTCGAGCAGTTGGGTCTATTCGAGAAGACCCCAGCTTCAGCGCCGGAGGCTGAGGATCAACTGATGGACGAAATCAAGGCGCTGGCAGTGAACGCGTCCGACGATGTGCGTCGGGGCATGGAACTCGCGGAGCAGGGAAAGTTGGAAGAAGCAGTCGCCGCGCTCGAAAAGGCGCTCCAGGCCAACCCCAAACTCGTCGAAGCGCATGTCAATCTGGTTTCCCTTTACGGCCAGCTTGGACAATCCACTAGGGCTGAGGAGCATTTCCAGGCGGCGGTGCGGCTCGATCCGAAGAGTTCCGCGAACCATTACAACCACGGGTTGCTTCTCGCTAGCCAGGGCAGATTTTCCGACGCCGAAGGGGAATTCCGCAAGACTTTATAATTCGATCCAGCTTATCCCGGCGCGCGCACGAATTTGGGCTATGCGTTGGAGGCGCAACAGAAATTCCCGGAGGCGTTGGGAGAGTTCCGTAAGGCGACCGAGAAGAATCCGGACGATTTCCAAGCACATTTTGCCCTGGGCCGCATTCTGGTCAACCAGGAGAGTTATCAGGATGGCATTCAACACCTGCTGAAGTGTCTCGACTCGCATGACGAGGGGAATAAACCAGCCTACCTCTATGCGTTGGGAGCAGCCTACGCGCGCTCGGGTAATCTGAAGAACGGCGTGCGATACCTCCGCCAGGCGCGCGAGGCCGCTGAAGCGCGTAACCAACCCCGAATGGTGGAGAGCATCGATGCGGACTTGAAAGAACTGGAGAGAAAACCTCCCCCACAATGAAGCCAGAAACCAACGCACGAGGCCTCCTCCCAATGGGCCGCCCCAAGATGGCTTCGCGAATCCACCTTAGCCAGGATACGGTTCGTTTGCCTTCACCACCCGAATCCAGTGATCTGTGAAGTTGAAGTGCGAGCCTGGAATTTCATACCTCGGCATATGGCAGGTAACGCAATCGCGGGTGGCAACAGGACAGGAAGGCGGGACCTTCTCGCCCGCGGCGGTATTACGGGAAGGCGCGCCGTGACACGCGAGACAGCGTGAGTCATAAGAGCGGAGATCCGGCTCGGCCTCTTTGTGAGGGTTGTGGCAGGCCACACAACTGATTCGACGGTCGTCCGGGCTATAACATCGGCTGTTGCTTAGCCGGTAGGGTTGGAACCGAACGTTCTCAATCCCATGCACACCCGTTTCGATGGCACGAGAGAACGAGATGTGACAGGAGCCGCAAAACTCCAATTGTTGTTCGGTATTCAGTTTTCCCGGGTTGAAAATCCGCTTCGCGGCGTCCTCGATGTGGCCCGCCTGAATGGCGGCAACATGTTTTCCACCCGCGCCATGACAACCTTCACAGGTGATTCCGGGAATAAGCTGGTCAAGCGTCACGTTTGAGGCTCTCACTGCTCCCGTAGAATGGCATCCGAAACAGTCTCGAACACGTGAGGGAGACATTTTTGCCCCTGCCGCATCGATAGGGGATGCAGTGTGCGAATGGGGTGTCCCGGTCGTGAAATCGAGGCCCTGGATCGGGTTGTAGAAACTTACTCGACTTTCATAGTAATCGCCCTGGTGCTGAAACACATAGGTAACCGCCCCCTTGCCCGATCCGAAGGCCCAAAGGAGGGGCTCGGAAACTGATTCCTCACCATCACTCACGCTGTAAATGAACCGGTCATCATTGCGGACGATTCGATAGGAGTAGCGGCCCGCCTGGAATGCGAGGCCCGGGTGCGATCGAAGGCTGTCAGACTCAGCCGCTGGCCGCAACGTGTTGGCCATCGGACTTGATATGTGAGAGGCTGCTTCCTCCGGATGGCACTGCGCGCAAACACTTCGGCCAAGGTAGATCGCACCGGCAGGTGCGTGAGTCGGTGGATTTGAAGGCGAGAGAAAGCCCCCTTGATTCTCGCCCTGGCCGTACAGCGCCGTCCCAACCCACAAACCCAAAACGCTACAGGAGACGCGGACGACCGTGTCGAGGGTCATAGGCTGCCTAAACCCGGATGACTGCGCCATTGCCGGGAGTTTTGAGAATGCGCCGCCGCACTCTCTGGCATGTGAGTATCAGAACGCTCAAGCCACCCCAGCGGTAGCTCAAATCATAACACTAACGCGTCTCGCTCCTGCCCTTTCCCTGCCGCGAAGCGGATTGAGCACAAATCCCCGCCGGTGCTAGAATGCCCATTCAGGGAGACCTTTGGTGCGACGGAGAGCTTTATTCTTGGCGGTGGTTCTCACACTCAGCGACAGTGCCTGGTTTACGGGACTAACCCGCATTTCTCACCACGGATGTGAATGTGCGGTGGGTGCAGATTCTTAGGGTGGAAGAGCGATGGGGTGGGCGAGGGAGGCTGGTGCGGAGGTTGAGGCGCGGCCCTGGCGAGGCGGCGACGGCTCTGGGGAGGGCATCGAGACTCGATTCGGGGAGAAGTGGTGACACG
>Ga0315291_10003978_pt1 | contig 18973 bp, 16 predicted proteins | sample YL17G12_20_MG_FD_203070 | JGI IMG/M metagenome (GOLD analysis project Ga0315291, IMG submission 203070) | Sediment microbial communities from Yellowstone Lake, YNP, Wyoming, USA - YL17G12_20 | ecosystem: Environmental > Aquatic > Freshwater > Lake > Sediment | place: USA: Wyoming | collected...
CTTGAAGCAACGGCCGGCGGTCCTGGGTAGCAATGGTCAAGAAAAAAACCGCATTGCTTCGGACCGGCCGCTTGTTCCTTGTCATCCTTCCTTCTTTGATCCGCGACCGGGGCGGTCGCGGCTACATACCAATTGCTTGTCCCTTTTCCCCGCGACCGGGGCGGTCGCGGCTACCTTTTCTTCCGTTTGATTTTCTCCTTCACCTTCTTGATAACTTTTTCGGCCATGGCCTGCGCCCGCTCGGCTTCGGTCGCATTATAGACTCGCGCCGGAATGCTGTCCGGCAGGCCGTTCGGATATCGAGCCGATATATAAAAAAGGTCCAAGCCATTCACTTCTCCCACCAGCGCAGCAAAGGTCGGATCATGACTGATGCATCTTTGTGTAAGCTGAACAATCGAGTGTCCCACGACCAGTTCTTCTCGCTGCTCGTAGAGAAAGGCTTTCAAAGCCTTTTCCGCCGACTGTTGGAAGGCAAAGCAGGCCCAATCGTAGCTATGATTCTCCATCATTCCCTGGGCGGACTTGAGATCCGATTCAGCCTGATCAAGCCAGCGCTTGGCTTCATCGTTTGGGCTTCTTTGCATAGATCACCTTTCCATGCTTTTGGATCTCCCGGGCAAAGGCGTTGCCCCGGCGGAGCATGCGGCGGAATTCCTCCGGGGTATAGACCAGGAGGTCCAGGGCGAAAATGGGATTGATCTTTTTCCAATAGCGCCATTGCCGGGTCAGGAACCTCTCCCGGCTCGGGACCAGGATCGCCACATCCAAGTCATAGGGCTTCCTCACGTCTCCCCTCGCCGCGGAACCAAAAAGGATAATTTTTTCGATCGGTGACCGCTCCGGCTTCAAACGCTTGAGCAGGTAGTCCAGGTTGGCTTGTGCTTCTGGGTTCTCGATGGTTTTTGCTTCACCTTTCATAATTCACAATTCACCCTTCACTCTTCACCCTTTCAACTTCATCTCCTGCATATAATCCGCGCTGCGGTTGGCAAAGGCCATGATGCTTTCCATGGGGTTGACGCCCAGGCAGCTCGGGAAGATGCTGGCGTCGCAGACGAAGAGGTTCTTGATTTCCCAGCTCTCGCCGTAGGGGTCCACCACCGAGTCGCGGCGGTCGGCGCCCATGCGGCAGGTGCCCATGGGGTGGAAGGCCATGAACTCGAGGTCCGGGCCCTTGACCCTGCCGCTCAAGAGTTCGCGCACCTGGCGGGGGGAATTCATCTCCGGCATCCAGGAGACCGTGGGATAGATCTTCTTGGCGCCGGCCGCGAAGAAAATTTCCGCGGTGTAGGCAATGGCCTTGACCCCCTTCTTCACGTCCTCCGGGAGCATCTGGTAGGTGATCAGCGGCCGGCCCAAAAGCCCGAGTCGGACCCGGCCCCTGGTCTCGTCAGAGATCATGCCGGCGTGGGCCGCCAGGTTCTGGTATTTGAACATCAACTCCTTGTTGCGCTCGCCGAAGTAAGGGAGCACCGGCCCGGTCAAGACCGGGCCCACGAAGATCCCTTCCAGCATCACGCCCTCATCCGCGAACTCGTCCACGAACACCGCCTGCGGCACCCCTCGCCAGCCGTCCACCACCTCATCCATTAAGGCATAAACCCGGATGCCCGGGTGCAGCCGCAGGTTTTTCCCCACCTGGCCGGAGCCGTTGGCCAGCTTGTTCTTGAGCAAAAGCAGCGGCGAGTAAACCGCGCCCGCGGCCAGGACCACCAGCTTGGCCGAGACGGAAAACTTGAGCCGGGGCTTGCCCGAGTCCCGGTCGAGGATCGCGCCTTCCACTCCGACGGCCGCCCCGTTTTTCACGACGAGCTTGCTCACCCGCGTGTCGCAATAGACTTTTGCTCCGAAGTGGCTGGCCCTGGGGATGTAGTTGAGGAAAGTGGCGCGCTTGCCGCCCGAGGGACAGCCCAGCGTGCAGACCCCGCAGCCGCGGCAGCCCCGCATATTGCGGGTGAGCGGCCCGCTGGAGTAGCCGAGCTGCTTGGCCCCGCGCAGCACGATCTCGCCGTTCCGGCCCAGGATATCGGGCGTGACCGGGTTGGCGTCAATAATCTTCTCCACCCGCTCGAAATAGGGCCGCATCCTTTCCGGCTCGATCCCCTCCAGCCCGATCTCCCGCCGCCACTTGCGCAGGATCTTGTCCGGGGTGCGGAAGCAGGTGCCGGAGTTGACCGTGGTGGTCCCGCCCAGGCAGCGGCCGAGGGGGAACGGCACCGCCGGCCGGCCCAGCGCGACCGTGGCCCCGCCGTCGCGGTAAAAATGGCGGAAGGTATGGAACGGGTCGCGGTTGAAATCCTTGGTCTCGACCTTGGGTCCCTCCTCCACCATCACCACCGAGCGGCCCTTCTCGGCCAACTCCTTGGCCACCACCGGCCCGCCCGCGCCGGAGCCGATCACCACCACCTCCGCGGATTCTTGGACGTCGGCCGAGAAATCCTTGCCCTCGTAAATCATCGGCCCGCCTCCTCCGGCGACCAGGGCGGCACCACCTGCTCCAGGGGCTGAAGACAGCCTTCGCGGTAACCGATCTTTTCGTGCACGCGGGCGTCCCCGTAGAAGCGCACCATGAACAGCCCTTTCAGTCCGGTCAAGGCGGCCCGGCGAAAGAAGAACCGGCTTTTCTCCCAGCTTTCGAGATAATGGTTTTGGCCTTCGGGCGAAAGCCGGGAGAAAGTGCGAAACCGGAAAGAGAGAAAGAGGGGGGAGAGCTCCCAGAGCATGAGCGCGGCCCGGAAGCCGCGCATGGCGCCGGGGAAACTCTGGATCATCTCGATCACCTGGTCGGCCAAATGAACGTCCCGGGCGCCCGGATAATCCGGCCCGCCCGAAGGGATAATCCGCTCGGCCATGTCTTCCAGGACTTTGCGAAGGCGGGGGGACAAACCGCCGTTGCCAGCCGGCATGTCTACTTCTCCTTTCCGGCCCAATCTTGGCCTATTAGCCGAGGAGTGTCAAGCCGGCGAACGGAACCAGGCCGGCGCCGGTCCCGGCCTTTCCCGCCGGCCGCCGGGCTGGAGATAGGCCGGCCGGAAGTTTCTGGCAAAATAAGGTTTTCCTGTGGTAAACTAAAGTCCAAGAGCAGGTGAGCGAGCATGTATGAGCTGACCATCATCCGCACTTTTTCCGCGGCCCATCAACTGCGCGGCTACCGGGGCAACTGCGAGGACCTGCACGGCCACAACTACCAAGTGGAAGTGAAGGTGAAAGCGGGATTTCTCGACGAGGTGGGTCTGGCCGCGGATTTTAAGCTGCTCAAGGAAAAGACCGACGCCATCCTGGAGACCTGGGACCACAAGTTCCTCAATGAGCTCCCGCCTTTTGACCGGCAGAACCCCAGCGCCGAGAACCTGGCTGCGGAGGTGTATCACCGGCTGGAAGCGAGCCTGAACCAGGTGCCGGTGCAGATGGTGTCGGTCACGGTCTGGGAGTCGGACACGGCCGCAGCCACTTATACCGAGACTACTTAACATGGGGCCAGGCCCCAAAGTTAACAAAGTTAACTATGATTGACGTTCAGAACCGCAAAGACGACCGCCAGATCCCGATTGACAAGGTGGGGGTGAAGAACATCCGCTACCCGATCATCGTGCTCGACCCGATCAACGAGATCCAGCACACGGTGGCCTCGATCAACATGTATGTGAATTTGCCCCACGAGTTCAAGGGCACCCACATGTCCCGCTTCATCGAGGTGCTCAACAAGCACCGCGGCGAGATCGGGATCAACAACTTCCTGGGCATCCTCGAGGAGCTCAAGGCCGCACTCGCGGCGGAAGCCGCGCATGTCGAGCTCGATTTCCCTTACTTCATTAAGAAGAAGGCGCCGGTCTCGGGCGAGGAAAGCCTGATGGAATACCGGCTCCGCTACCGGGGCGAGGTGGGCGGCAGCCAGCGTCTGTTCCTGGTGGGGGTCACCGTGCCGGTGACCACGCTTTGCCCCTGCTCCAAGGAGATGAGCGCACGCGGGGCCCACAACCAGCGGGGCGAGGTCTCGATCTTGCTCCGGTTCACCAAGTTTTTCTGGATCGAGGAGGTGATCCAGATCGTGGAGGACTCGGCCAGCGCGCCGGTGTATGCGCTGCTCAAGCGGGAGGACGAGAAAGCGGTGACCGAGCTGGCCTACGAGAACCCTATGTTCGTGGAGGACGTGGTGCGGGAGGTGACTCGCAAGCTGGCGGCTCACGGCAACTTCCCCTGGTTCACGGTGGAGGTCGAGAACTTCGAGTCCATCCATAACCACTCCGCTTACGCCATGGTCGAGTGGGGTAGTCGTTAAGGTCTTTTGGGATTACAATAAAAGGCAGCACCCAGTTGACGGTTCGCATTCCGGGGCAGGTTGAATTTTATATCCGGGCCCTGGCCCGGGAATACGGCCGCCAGCGGGCCCCGCGGGCGGGCTCGCGGCCCTCGGCCTTGGATGAGCTGGTCCTGACCGTTCTTTCCCAGAACACCAATGACCAGAACCGCGACCGCGCCTGGCGTTCTTTGCGGCAGCAGTTCCCTCGCTGGGAGCAGGTAGCGAAAGCCAGGCGGCAAGACCTGGTCGCGGCCATCCGGGTGGGCGGCCTGGCCGAGCAAAAGGCGGAGCGGATCCAGGCGCTGCTCCGGCGCATCCGGAAGAGCGAGGGGAAATACTCCCTGGCGCGCGTCTGCCGGATGCCGGTGGCAGCGGCCCGCGACTATTTGCTCTCGTTCCAGGGCGTGGGCGAGAAGACCGCGGCCTGTGTCATCCTGTTCGCCTGCGGCCAGCCGGCTTTTCCGGTGGACACCCACATCTTGCGGGTAAGCCAACGCCTGGGCTTGCTCCCGGCATCAGCCACGGCTCAGCAGGCGCACGAGCGGCTGGGAAAATTGGTGCCGCCCGCCGGGATGTATGAGTTCCATCTCAACCTCATCGCACACGGCCGCGCCGTCTGCCGCGCCCGGAAACCACAATGCCCGGTGTGCTGTCTCAAAGAAAGGTGCCGTTGGTATCGTCAACTGAAGGCAAAGGCATGAATGCATCTCTGGCCATCGTCCGCCGGAAGGTGGCTGACCTCCGGCGGAGAATTTTTTGGATCCAAGCCGGCCAAGGGCTGTCCCTTTTGGGCGGCGCCCTCGGCCTGGTCCTGCTCCTGGCCGGCGCTTTACCCTGGCTCCCGGCCCCGCTCGGCCTGATCGCGCGCCTGCTCCTCTTGCTCGCCCTGGCCGCGGTCCCCGCGCTCTTTCTGGTTCGGCCCTTGCTCCAGAGCAAGAGCGACGATCACCTGGCCCTGCTCATCGAGTCCGCCCACCCGGAGCTAAAGAACGCGCTGATCAACGCCATCCAGCTCGGCCGCGAACAGGAAGCGCCGGACCCGCGGCATCCCTTTTCCGCGGTTTTCCTGGACAAGCATCTCGAGCACGCCGCGTCTCTCATTCCCCAGGTTGCCCTCGACCGCGCGGCTCCGCTCCACCGCCTCAAGCAGCGCTTTCTCTTCTTGGCGATTGCGGCTCTGGCCCTGGCGCTCGCCCAGGCCGTGGCGCCTAAGTTTTTGGCCCGCTCCTTTTCCGCCCTGGTGCTGGCCGATTTTTCTCTCGGCGCCGGCAAGAGCAAGACCAGCCTGGCGCGCACGGCCGAGCCGTTGACCGCCGGCGAGTTCAGCCTGCGTTATCACTACCCCGCCTACACCGGCCGAAAGGTCCAGACGGTCGAGCACTCGAACGGCGCCATCACCGCGCTCAAGGGCGCCCAGGTCGAGCTTGCGACCGAGGTGTTGGAGGAAGTGCGCGAGGCGAATGCGGTGCTGGAACCGGGCGGGAAGATTCCGCTCCGGGTGGAGGGCGGGCACCGGCTGAGCGGCCAGTTGACGGTGATGGCGCCGGGCGCCTATTACCTGGAAGCCTTTGACCGCAAGGGCCGCTTCCATGCCGAGCCCCGGGGCCGGCCGATTCTGGTGGAGGAAGACCTTTACCCCGAGGTGACCCTGGAACAGCCGGTGGCGGACCTGGAAGTGAGCCCGGGCGACTCGGTGGAAATTATTTACCGGGCCTCGGATGATTTCGGCCTGGGCGCGGCCTTTCTGGTCTTTCGCCTGAAAGACGCCGAGCAGCGGCGCGAGATTTTTCGGGCCGAGGTGCCGACGCGGGAGCGGCGGGCGCGGTTTCCCTGGCGGGTGGAGGAGGACGAGATCCAGCCGGGCGAGACGGTGGCGTTTTTCATCGAGGTGGAAGACAACGACAATGTCTCCGGTCCCAAGGCCAGCCGGAGCCAGACCCTCTCCCTCTCGGTGTTCAGCCCGCGCAAGCGGCACGAGCAGATGCTGGCGCGCCAGGAACAGTTATTGGAGCAGATGCTGGGCCATCTGGGCGACCACCTGGACGACGAGATCGTGCGGCAGCGGGCGTGGGCGAACTACAACCTGGCCCAGGCGGAGACGGCGCTTCTGACTTCCGGCCGGGCGGTGCAGACGGACCTGGAGAAGCTGGCCCTGGACCTGGAAGAGGACATCTTGACCGAGGAACTGGTGCGGTCCACCCTTACCGGCATGGCCCGGACCTTCGGCGCGCTCCTCGACCAGCGCGAGGCCAACCTGGCCCAATTGCCGGCCGCGGCCGGCTGGCAGCTCGCTCTCCGCGAGCAATTGCTCCGGGAAGTCGAGAACGACGTGATCTTTTTCGACAAGCTGATCAAGAAGCAGAGGATTGACCAGATCCTGGCCCAGAGCCGGGACCTGTATGCGGCCCAGGCCGAGTTGGCCGACTTGCTCCAGCGCTACCAGCAAAGCGGGGACCCGGCGCTGTGGGAGGAGATCCGCAAGAAGATGGCGGAAGTGGAGGCGGCCTACCAGGCGCTCTTGGAGCGGATGGCCCAGATGCCCCGGGAGATGCCGGAGGAGTTCGTCAATGCCGAGGCTTTGCAGAACCTTAAGTTCAAGGATTTCGCCAGCCAGATGGCCGAGCTAAAGAAGGCGCTCTCGGCCGGCGACGCCCAGGCCGCCATGGAATTGGCCAACCAGTTCCTCGCGTCCCTCAACGCGATGATGAGCGCCATGGAAGAAGGCGCCGGCGGCTATGGCGACGCCATCTCGGCCGAGGCCCTGCGCCGGATGGGCGCGATGCAGGACGAGCTGACCCAGCTCGAAAAGGCCGAGCAGAAACTGATCGAGCAGACCGAAGCCCTGGAAAAGCAAGCCCTCAAGAGAGATCAAACTTCCTCGCCAGGCTTGACTCAGCGCCTGATCGAGAAGACCGAGCAACTGGAACAACGCCTGGCCGAGTTGAACGACGACCTGCTCAAGCTCCGGCCCTCGCCCCAGTCTCCCGCGGCCAAGCCCGCGGCTCCGCCCCAGGATTTCTATGCCCAGCGCCTGCCCCTTTACAACCAGCTCCATGCCTTGCAGAACGAGCTCCCCTACCGCAAGCAAGAGTTGCAAGCCCAGGAACTGGAAAAGGCGCTGGAAGGATTCCGCCGCCACGAGCAAACCCTGGACCAGGCCCAGCCGATGCTGAAAGATTTTCTGGAAAGACAGAAGCCGGCGCCCCAGGACCAGAGCCAAGCCCTGCCCGGGCAGTGCCAGGCCGCCGGCGATCTCAACCGCGAGATCATCCGCGAGCTCCTGAGCCGAAAACAGGCGCTGGCAAAGCGGCTGAGTCCGGAAGAGCGGGCCCGGCTCCAGGCTTTGGCCCAGGACCAGGACCAGGTGAAGGATCGCACCCAGCGGCTGCTCGACGACTTCCAATCGCTCAGCCAGGACGTGCCGGGATTGCCTTCCGAGATCGAGCAAAACCTGGACCAGGGCCAGGCCTACATGCGCGACGCTTCCGGCGAGCTGAGCCTCGAAGACCCCGGCCGCGCCCTGGTCCCGGAGCGGGAGGCCAAGCAGCGCTTGTCCCAGGCGCGCCAGGCGCTGGAGAACGCCGCGCAAGAGATGGCCAAAGGCATGAAACCCGGGCTCGGGATGCCCTTCCCCATGGCGATCGGGGCCGCCGGCCGGCGGGGAGGGGAAGGGGGCCGCCGGGGCTTGTTCAACCGGGACTTTGAGCTGCCCTCGCAAAACGCTTACCAGGTGCCGCGGGCCTTTCGCCAGGATATCCTGGATGCCATGAAGGACGGCTCGCCCGATGAATACAAGGACTTGAACCGCGATTACTACGAGAGGCTGGTGCGATGAAACGGGACAAGCGGCTCGCCTTCATCCCCCTCGCCCTGTTCCTGGCGGTTACCGGCGCGGCGCCGGCCCAGCCGACCAGCGACCAGGCCGCGCTCTCGCAGCAGGTTTCGGCCTGGATGGCCGAGGGCTACGATGCCCTGGAGCGCTGGGACTACGCGCAAGCCGAGGAGATCGCCCGGAAGCTCGAAACCGCGGCGGCTTCAGCCGCGGCCGATACCAAGATCCAGGCCAAGGCCGCCTATTTCCACGGCCGCTTCCAGTTCTACACGGCGGATTACGAAGCGAGCCGGCCCGCCCTCGAGCGCTACCAGGAGCTGGACCCGGGCAACGTCCACCCGGAGTTTACGGACTTCCTGGCCCAGGTGCGCTTCCTGGCCGACCTGTGGAAGGACCGCCTGGAATTCAAGAGCGAGCACTTCATCATCCGGGTCAAGCCGGGCAAGGACCGGATCCTGGTCGAGCCGGCCCTGGAGGCGCTGGAGCGGGCCTGGCCGGTTCTGACCCGCGAGCTGCGGGTGACCCCGCCCGGTCCCATCCTGGTGGAGTTTTATCCGGACTTCCCCGCCTTCTCCCAGGCCACCGGTCTTTCCGAGCAGGACGTGAAGACCTCGGGCACGATCGCGGTCTGCAAATACCGGCGCTTCATCGTCACCAGCCCCAAGGCGCTGGTCCAGGGCTACGACTTCCAGAACAGCATCTGCCACGAGTTCGTCCATCACCTGATCTACCTGCGCAACGGCAAGCACTGTCCGATCTGGCTGCATGAGGGGATCGCCAAGTATTACGAGCCGCGCTGGCGGGGCGAGCCCGGAGGCACGCTGCCCCTCACTTCCTTGAGCCTGCTGGCCGCCGCGGTCCGCACCGACCAGTTGATCTCCTTCGAGCGGATGCACCCTTCCTTTGCCAAGCTCGACAGCCCCCAGCAGGGCCAACTGGCCTTTGCCCAGGTAACCAGCACCGTGGATTACCTGATCCGCACCTACGGTCAGGAGAGCCTGTTCCGGCTGCTCGACGAATTGAAGAAAGACACCGACTACCGCCAGGCCCTCCAGTGGGTCACCGGCAAGCCTTTCCCCCAGTTTTACGCGGGCTGGAAAGAGTTTGTCCGGCAAGAGCACTTTCAGGAGATCCCCGGCCTGGAGGTGGTGGAATTGGACATCAAGAAGCCGGGCGAGCCGGGGGGCGAGGATGAGGACCAGGTCAGCGAGGCCGACCTCAAGGAAAACGAAGCCTGGAAGTTTGTGCGCCTGGGCGACCTGCTGCGGGACCGCAACCGCGTCGCTCCGGCCCTGGTCGAGTATGAGAAGGCTCGCAGCCTGATGCCACTCAACGTCCGCCTGCTCAACAAGCTGGGCCTGGCCTACATCCTGGCCCAGGACTACGACCAGGCCGTCGCCCGTCTCGACCTGGCCCGCACCTATTACCCCGGCATGGCCGATACCAATGTCAAGCTCGGCCAGGCTTATACCGGCAAGGGCGACCTCAACCGCGCCATCGAGAGCTACGAGCAGTCGCTGACCATCAACCCCTTTAACCCGTTTGTGTATGAGAACCTGATCCGGCTCTATGAAAAGACCCGGCAGACCGACAAACTGGAGCAGACCCGGAAACGCCTGGCCCTGGTCCAGGGATGATTGAAGAAAGGTGGAAACAAGAGTGGAAATGGTAGAAACCCGCGCCGCCGGTCCGGAGGCCGAACACGACCTGCGGGCGGTGGCCGAAATTGCGAGGGGCCGCGAGGAGATCCTGGGCGAAGTCAGCAAGGTGATCGTGGGGCAGGGGAAGGTGATCGAGCTCTTGCTGATCGCGCTTTTTTCCCGCGGCCACGGCTTGTTCGTGGGCGTGCCCGGCCTGGCCAAGACGCTGCTGGTCAGCACCCTGGCCGAGGTGTTGAACCTCAAGTTCAACCGCATCCAGTTCACGCCCGACCTGATGCCCTCGGACATCACCGGCACCGACATCCTGGAAGCCGACCCCCGCACCGGCAAGCGCTTCTTCCAGTTCATCAAGGGTCCGATCTTCGCCAACATCCTCTTGGCCGACGAGATCAACCGCACCAGCCCCAAGACCCAGGCCGCGCTGTTGCAGGCCATGCAGGAATACAAGGTCACCGCCGGGGGGGTCACCTACCCGCTGGAGCTGCCCTTCCTGGTCTTCGCCACCCAGAACCCGATCGAGCAGGAAGGCACCTACCCCTTGCCCGAGGCCCAGTTGGATCGCTTCATGTTCCACATTGACGTGAACTATCCCGGCCTGGAAGAGGAAATCCAGATCGTCCGCACCACCACCTCGGCCTATGCGCCCGAGCTGAAAAAGATCCTCTCCGCCCCCCGCATCCTCGAGCTCCAGGACATGGTCCGCCGGGTGCCGGTCTCCGAGCACGTGGCTCGCTTCGCGGTCTCCCTGGCCCGGGCCTCCCGGCCCAACGAGCCGGGCGCGTCGGCCGCGGTCAAGGACTGGGTGGCCTGGGGCGCCGGCCCCCGCGCCGGCCAGTATCTCGTGCTCGGGGGCAAGGCCCGATCCATCCTCCACGGCCGCTATGCGGTGACCTGCGAGGATATCCGGGCGCTGGCCGAGCCGGTGCTCAAGCACCGCATCATCGTCAATTTCCGCGCCGAGGCCGAAGGGGTGGACTCGCTCGCCGTCATCCACAAGCTCCTGGCCGAGGTGCACGAAGACCGCATGGGCGAATAAGGCTTGCCCCTTTTTCCATGAGTTCGAACTCCCTGCTGGATCCTGCTCTGGCCGCGCGCATGGCCGCGCTGGAGCTCAAGGCCCGCGCCGCCGCGGAAGGCGTGCTCGCCGGCATCCACCACAGCCCCCACCGGGGGGCCTCGATCGAGTTCGCCGAGCACAAGCCCTACACGCCGGGCGACGAGATCAAGCTGATTGACTGGAAGCTTTACGCCAAGTCCGACCGCTTCTACATCAAGCAGTTTGAGGACGAGACCAACCTCCGGGCTTATCTGGTGCTGGACGGCTCCGGCTCCATGGCCTACCAGGGGGAAGGCCGGGAGCTCTCTAAGCTCGAGTATGCCCGCATTGCGGCCGCGGCCCTGGCCTATCTCCTGCTCGGCCAGAACGACGCCGTGAGCCTGGCCGTGTTCGGGGCCGGGCTGCGCACCTTTCTCCCGCCCCGGGCCAAGTTCGCCTACCTCCATGAAATCCTGCGCGGGCTGATTGAGACCCGGCCCGAGCCCGGCACCGATCTCTCCCGCTCGGTCTATGACCTGCTCGAGCGCGTCTCCGGCCGGGGCCTGGTCTTTATCTTCTCCGATCTCCTGGACGAGCCGGGGCCCATGCTCCAGGCCCTCAAGCTCCTGAGCCACCGCCGCTTCGAGGTCGTGCTCTTCCATATCCTGGACCCGGACGAGATCGAGTTCCCCTTCGAGCGCCTGACCGTGTTCGAGGGCATGGAAGAGAAGATCCAGCTCCTGGCCGATCCCCGGGCCATGCGCGAGGAATATCGCCGCCAGATCGCCCTGTTCCTGGAAGAGGTCAAGCTGGTCGCGAGCGGCCACCACCTGGACTACTGGCTGGCCGAAACGCAAAACCCGGTCAGCCAGACGCTTTCCGGCTACCTGGCCTACCGGGCGAGCTTGCGCCGGCGGAGGACCAGCCGCTGATGGGAGCGCTCGGCGCTGTTCATGCCGGGCTGCTGACCGCGCTCGCCGCGGTGGCGGTGCCGATCCTGATTCACTTCTTCTATCGCCGGCGCGCCCGGATCTTGCGCTTCTCGGCCATGCGCTTCGTGCTCCTCTCCCACAAGAAGGTGGCGCGCAAGCTCTTGCTCAAGGAATACCTGCTCCTTTTCCTCCGCTGCCTCCTGGTCGCGCTCCTGGCGCTGATCGTGGCCCGGCCCCTCCTCTCCCGCGCCGTGCGCGGCCTCCACCTCGGCGACCAGCCGGCCGCGGTGGCGATCGTGCTCGATAACTCCTACAGCATGCTCCGCCGGGACCGCGACCGCGATCTGTTCAGTCGCGCCAAAAAACAGGCGGAAGAATTGCTCGACCAGCTCAACCGTCTCGACCGGGCCGCGCTGCTGCTCACCGCCTCGGAGGAGGAAAGCCCGCTGACCGGGAGCCGGGAGGAACTGCAAAAGTTTTTGGACCAGGCCGAGGTGAGCTACGGCCCCTCCCGGCCGCTGTATGCGCTGCGCCGGGCCGGGCAGTTGCTCAAGGCTGCACCCGAAGAGATCCATCGGATCGTGATGCTCACCGATCTCCAGCGCACCGGCTTTGACCGGCCCGAGAGCTACGTAGCGGGCGAGAGCCTGCCCCCGGTGAGCGTGGTGGATGTAACCTCGGGCGAGGCTCTGCCGGCCAACCTGGCCGTGGGCGAGCTGGAGCTTCTCGCCTCGGCCCATGACCGGGAGGAAGCGCTGGCGCTGAAGTGCCAGGTGCATAACTTTTCCGACCAGGCCCAGGACCGGGTGCTGGTCCAGGTCGAGCTGGGCGAAGAGAATGTGGGCCAGGGGTTCGTCAACCTGGGCCCGGGCGCGGTGGAGCAAAAGGAGTTTTATCTCCACCCGGAGAAGCGGGGGCAGGTGGAAGGCACGGTGAGCGTGCTGGCCGGCGATGCGCTCAGCGCGGATGACCGGGCCTTTTTCCACCTCTCCGGCGGCGGCCAGGTGCGGGCCTTGGTGGTGGACGGCGAGCCCAAGACCCTATTTTACGAAAGCGAGACCTTTTTCCTGGACCAGGCGCTGAACCCCCGGCTCTATGCGCGCTCGCGGGTGGAGCCGACCACCGTTACCCCGGCCGAGTTGTTGACCCAGCCGCTTGCGGATTACCAGGTGCTGGTCCTGGCCAACGTGGAGAAGCTGCCGGAAAAAACGGTGGCCGAGATCAAGCGCTTTGTCCGCGAGGGCGGCGGCTTGCTCTTCACCCTGGGCGACCAGGTCAACGCCGACTTTTACGACCGCCTCTTCGGCGACCTGCTGCCGCGCGAGCTGCGGGGCATCGCCTCTCCCTATGGGGGACACCAGTTGAATGGTGGGGGACACCATCTGAATGGTGTCCCCAACAAGGGCGAGATCCGGGTCATGCACCTCGACAGCCTGTTCGCGCCCGGAGCCTATGGGGGACACCATCTGAATGGTGTCCCCTCCCATCCCATCCTCGGCGCCTTCCGGGGGCCGGACGAGGGCGACCTGGCCCTGGCCAACTTTTTCACCTATTTCGTGCTCCAGCAGGAGGTGGCGCCGCAGAGCCGGGTGATCCTGCGCCTCACCGACGGCTCGCCCATCCTGGTGGAAAAGGAATTCGGCCGGGGCAAGGTGATCCTGTTTGCTTCCAGCGCGGACCGGGCCTGGAACGACCTCTGCATCCGGCCCACCTTTTTGCCCCTGTTCCAGCAGACCGTGCAATACCTGGCCGGGGCGCTGTTCGGCGGCGACCCCGGCGGCATGACCGCGGGCCAGGAGATCCGGATCCCCTGTCCGCCGGGCAAGGCCGGCGCCGTGGTCGTGAATCCTTTAGCCCGGGCCGAGGCGCTGCCCGCGGTCCAGGACCGGGGCTTGAACACCGTGCGCCTGGCCGACACCGACCAGCCCGGCTTCTATTACCTGCGCTGGGCCGACCGCCTGCCCGAGGGCACGCCCTCGGCTTTCTCTGCCGGCGAGGCCGACCAGGTGTTGGTGATCAACCTCGATTTGCGGGAATCGAACCTGGCCAAGATCAGCGAGAGCGAGCTTAAAGCCCTGGTGCCGGCGGTCGGGGTCGAGGTCGCGGCCGGAGAGGCCGGCTTTATCCGGGCGGCCGGGGACCAGGTGCGGCGGAGCGAGTTGGCCTCGACCCTGCTCTTCATCCTGGCGCTGGCCGCGGCGCTGGAGCTGGTCTTGTTGAGGAAGGGCTGAGCATGCCGCCTTTCCGGCTCGATCGGCGGGAGCTGCTGAAACTCTTGCTGGCTTCGGGCCTGGGTCTGCCCGCTTATGCCCGGAGCCAGGTCCGCCGGCCGGGCTCGATGTTCATGATCCCGGAGCGGCCCACCTTTTTCTTTACCCAGCTCATTTACGGCCAGGGCAACCAGTGGCTTCCCCATCCCACCGCGGCCGAAAGCTTTTTGCAGATCCTGGTCCAGCGCACCAGCGTGCCCGCCGGGCCGGAGCGGAAGGACATCGCGCTCGGGAGCGACCGCCTCTTCTACTCTCCGTTCCTCTACCTCTCCGGCGCCCGGGAGTTCGCGCCCTGGTCCGAGCCGGAAGTGGACCGGCTCCGGCAGTTCCTGGAATACGGCGGGTTCCTCCTGGTGGACGACGCGCTCGGCGCTTCCGGGTCCGGCTTCGACCAGTCTTTCCAGCGGGAGTTCAGCCGGCTTTTCCCCGGCGAGACCCTGGCCAAGCTCCCGCAAGACCATACCGTGTTCCAGACCTATTACCTGATTGACCGGGTGGTCGGCCGCAAGGCCGGCCGGCCCTACCTCTCCGGGGTGGACCGCGAAGGCCGCACCGTCCTCATCTATTCCCCGAACGACCTGGCCGGGGCCTGGGCCAGGGACAGCTTCGGCCGGTTCATGCACCAGGTGGAGCCCGGCGGCGAGCGCCAGCGGGAAATGGCCATCCGCCTGGGTATCAACCTCGTGTTTTACGCCCTGACCGTGGACTACAAGAAAGACCTGATCCACGTGCCCTTCATCGAAGAGCGCCGGCGGCGCAGGGTCTGGCCATGATGCAGCTCCTTGAGCGGCTGGGGGTGGACACCACCGGCTTTGACCGCTGGCAGATCCACTGGGCCGGCGCCGAGTCCTCCGCCACCTGGTGGGCCGCCGGGATTCTGCTCATCGCCCTCGTCCTTTTCCTCTGGCCCGCGGTCCGCCGCGCCCGCGGGGGCAAGGCCGCGCTGCTCCTGGGCCTGCGCTTGCTCGGAGCGGCCGTTATCTGCTTCGCGCTTTTCCAGCCCAGCCTCCGCCTGGCCAAGGTGGTGCGCCTGACCAATTCCCTGGCCGTGCTGCTGGATACCTCCGAAAGCATGAACCTGGGCGAGAGCAACTCGGGTCCCTCCCGCCTGGCCCAGGCGCTCAAGTTCGTGGATGGCAACCGGCGCTACTTTGACGACCTGGAAGAAAAGTTCCAGGTCCGCTATTTTGCCTTTGCCGAATCGCCCCGGCTCCTGCCCGGCCGGCCGGATGCTTCGCTCGCCGCCACCGGCACCGGCACTCATCTCCTCGAGTCCATGGCCGACGCGCTCAAGGAGCTCGGCTCCCAGCCGGTCGCCGGCATGCTCATCCTCAGCGACGGCGCGGACAACGGCCGGCTGCGTCAGATCCTCAAGGCCCGCGAGGACCAGGCCGGCCTGGCGCTCAGCATCCCCGAACTGGCCGACTTCCCGGCCCCGGTCCACACCGTGCTCTGCGGCAAACCCGAGGCGCTCCACGACCTCGCCCTGGTCGAGGCCGTCCACGATGAATACGGCTTTGTCCACAACCCCTTCCTGCTCAAGGTCAAAATCCGCAGCGCCGGCCGTTTCGCCGACCGGGTGGCGCTCACCCTGAAGAGCGGAGACCAGGTCCTGATCAGCCGCGAGGTGGAGTTGGACCCCAAGCAGGAGACCACCGAGGTCAAGTTGGATTTCACCCCCCGCAAGGTGGGCGAGTTCCTTTACACCCTGGAGCTCCCGGTCTTTGCCGGCGAGGCCTCCGCGCTCAACAACCGCCTGAGCTTCCCGCTGCGCGTGCTCCGGGACAAGGTGCGGGTGCTCTACATCGTGGGCAACCCCTCCTGGGACGAGCGCTTCCTGCGCATGGCCATGAAGCGCAACCCTTCGGTGGACCTGGTCAGCTTCTACATCCTCCGCGAATACCAGGACGACCCCATGGCCCCGCAGGACGAGCTGGCCCTGATCCCGTTCCCTACCCAGAAGCTGTTCACCGAGGAGCTGCCCAACTTCGACCTGGTCATCTTCCAGAACTTCTTCGGCATGGAATACCTCCAGCCTTCCTACCTGACCCTTTTGCGCGACTACGTGAAGGTGCGCGGCGGCTCGGTCCTGGTGATCGGCGGGATCCGGGCCTTGCTCGGGGGCAACGCCTTTAACGCGCCGCTGGAGGAGATCCTGCCGGTGGAGCTGGGCCCGGATTGGCCGAACCTGGAGGAGGGCGATTACACGATGTATCTCACCCCGGCCGGCCGCAGCCATCCCATCACCCGGCTGGCCCAGGACCCGGCCGAGAACGAGCGGATCTGGAAGTCCCTGCCCGCGCTCTCCGGCATCAACCGCACGCTCCGGGCCAAGCCGGGCGCGCTGGTCCTGGGCGAGCATCCTTTTGCCCGGGGGGCGGGCCAGAACCTGCCGGTGATCGCGATCACCGAAGCCGGCGCCGGCCGCTGCATGGTGGCGGCTACCGACTCGACCTGGCACTGGAACCTGCCCGCCGTCGGGCAGGGCAAGAGCAACAAGCCCTACCAGATCTTCTGGGACAACGCGCTCCGCTGGCTCTTGCAGGACCCGGAGATGAAACTTCTCTCGCTCACCCGGGAAAAGGGCCGCTATCAGCCCGGCGAGGAAGTGCGCCTGGCGCTGGAAGTCCTGGATGAAAGCTACCAGCCCACGGACCAGGCCCGGGTGAAATTGGAAGTGGCGGAAGCGCCCTCCGGGGTGGAATTGAGCATCCCGGAGCCGACGCCGGCCGGCAAGGGCAAATACAAATTCACCCTGAAGCCGGCCGCGGCCGGAGGTTACCGGCTGCGGGCCACGGCCGAATTGGCCGGCCGGTCGCTCGGGCACGACGAGGTGTTGTTCGAGGTGGCGGAAGAGAAGCGCGAGTTTGAGGACGTGGCGCTGCGGCCGGAATGGCTGGCCGAGATTTCGCGGGAGACCGGGGGCAAGAGCGTGCGGGCGGACGCGGGAACCGCGGAGCTGAGCTTCAAGAACCCGGTGGTGGAAAAGATCACCGGCACCCGCGACTTCCCCCTCTGGGACAACCTCTTCACCTTCCTCTGCGCCCTCGCCCCCCTCAGCCTGGAGTGGTTTTTGCGAAGGCGATGGGGGCTGAGCTAGGCTTGAGGCAATAAGAGGTGTCAGGGTGGCAAGGTGTCATGGTGTCAGGGTTATAAGACCCTTGAACGTGAACGTGAACGAATTGAAAAAAGTAGGGAGTAGATAGCAGGTCGTAGGCAGGGAGAAGAACCAGAAGAAGGCTTGAGAACCCCGAGACTCTTAACCTCCTGAAAACATAACCCTCTGCGCTCTCTGTGTGCTCTGTGTTTTATTCCTGATCTTCCTGATTTTTTTGCTTGACTTTCCCAAAGCTCCTGGCCTAGAATGGCTGCAAAGGAGGCCAGAGCGCGCGCAGATGAAGACCTCAGAAATCATGCCTCAAGTTTGTAGCCCATCCCTCGCTCCGGCGAGGGTGGGTCTATGACATCTTTAGAGTGGACAGTGCACGGTGCACAGTGAAAAGAAAGGAATATTGCGGGAGCACCCTGACACCTTTAGAGTGGACAGTGAACAGTGCACGGTGCACAGTGGTAGGAAGCCACCACAGGAGGCCAAACTCATGAACCTGAAACCCCTTTCCTCTCCTTTACCGGAAGCCTTCCTCCCGCTGGATATGTATGGTGTTCCCCGAATTGAAAAAATCGCCTCTTTGTGGTAAGGTTTCTAACAGCGAGGTGCCGCATGAGCAAAAAAGAATTATTGATGCATGAAATAGCCGAGGTTCCGGACAACCTTCTGGAAGAAGTCCTGGACTTTGTCCATTTTCTCAAGACCAGGAGGAGCCAAGAGGGACTGGATACGGCGCTGGCCAGCGAGTCGTCTTTGAAAAAAGATTGGCTGAGTCCAGAGGAAGACGAGGCGTGGCGAAATTTGTAAGAAGAGAACAAAGAAGGAGCATCCACAGATTGCGCAGATTTCGCAGATTTTAGGTCGCGGAACGCGGGCGGGGAATTAAGTAAAGTGTCCCCCGATTTGGTGGCGACTTTCTCCCGTTGGAAACGATTGACCAGATACCGGAATTAAGTATGGTGTCCCCCGAATTTGAAACGCTTCAACCATGCGATTGCCAAGCTGCCATGAATGAATGGGAATCCCATTATCATTCTACGGTGCAAATAGATTGTCCAGGAAATTGTGGAACAAACTGTCTCAAGTATGATGCTTATTGGGATATGTGCAAGCCATGCAAGTTGTGGTAATGAACAAGAAATATAAATATACAATCTTATCTATCATAAGCATAATTATATTGTATTTTATTGCTGTGACATATCATTCATCCTTCTATCACAATGCCAAGGTATTGCTTATGAATCTGGCATGGAACGAGATTGCATTTAAATAATTGCATAATTGTTATACGAATGATATAAGACATTTCGATAAGAATTATATTGATAATGATAAGGTTATTGTGCGACCTATTTTTCAATCATGGGCGTCATATAATTATGGAGTCCTAGCCGGAGATAGTATATTTTTTACTAGAGCAGAAGCAACTTTCGGTTATACAGATATGGAAGGAATTAGGAAATGTCCTTTATACCTAAAAACAAACTACTATCTATGTGGCCAGGTAAATTATAACAAAGGAGTAGTTGACTGCATTTTAAAACTCAAATCAACTATCACCTGTGATGATTTTGTAATTTATGTAGTTCTATCAGAACGCGGAAAAATTATCGCATTGTCTATCAACGAAAAGCAGAAAATAGAGAAACATGAATGCCCCAAGGAATAATCACCTGCAGAAGTTGAGGGCGCTGGCGGGAGCGGGGAATTCGGGGGACACCATACTTAATTCGGTTGGCAATGTGGGTTGTATCGTGAAGAAAAGCGATAACTCGTTAAAATGGGGGTCAGAAGCAACCGGGAGGATTGAGGGGATCAGTTGGACAA
>Ga0315291_10003982_pt1 | contig 18964 bp, 24 predicted proteins | sample YL17G12_20_MG_FD_203070 | JGI IMG/M metagenome (GOLD analysis project Ga0315291, IMG submission 203070) | Sediment microbial communities from Yellowstone Lake, YNP, Wyoming, USA - YL17G12_20 | ecosystem: Environmental > Aquatic > Freshwater > Lake > Sediment | place: USA: Wyoming | collected...
GCGGGATCCGGCGGACGACGTCGTAGACCTCTTCGTGGCTCGTTCCCATGGCCCCTCCCTACGAGGACCAGGGTACCGGCGAGGCTGGGGAGGGACAAGCGCGCAGGGTATCATCGCGCCGTGATCGCGCGATGTGCCTAGCAGCGCCGGCCAGAGTGGTCCGGATCGAGGGGAACGAGGCGACGGTCGACTACGACGGCGTGCAGGCGCGGGCGCGCCTCGACGCCCTCCCTGAGCCCGTCGTGGTGGGGGACTACCTCCTCGTCCACGCCGGGTTCGCCCTCCGCCGCCTGTCCGTGGAAGACGCGCAGGAGACCCTCCGCCTGTTCGACGAGCTCTCCGCCTCGCTTCGCCCCGGACCGGCGACGGACGGCAAGGCCAGGGGGAGATGACCCGCCCGTTTCGCTTCTCGGACGCCGACCGCGCCCGGGCCCTCGCCGACGCGATCTTGCTCCTCGCGCCGCCGTCGCCCGTGAAGATCGTCCACGTCTGCGGGACGCACGAGGTTGCCATTGCCCAGCACGGCCTGCGCCGCCTGCTCCCGGAGCGAGTGGAGGTCCTCGAGGGCCCGGGGTGCCCGGTCTGCGTGACGCCCACGCGCGACATCGATCGCGCGGTGAAGGTCGCCGAGGCGGGGGCCATCCTGTGCACCTTCGGGGACATGACTCGCGTTCCGGGGACGAGGCAGACGCTCGAGGGGGCCCGCTCGCGCGGGGCGGACGTGCGGACCGTCCTCTCGGCCGCGGACGCGGTCGGGATCGCCCGGAAGAGCGACCGCGAGGTCGTCCTCTTCGCCGTCGGCTTCGAGACGACCGCCCCAGCGACGGCGGCTGTCCTCCTCGACCGGCCCCCGGCGAACTTGTCGGTCCTCGTTTCCCACAAGCGGATCCCGCCGGCAATGGAGGCCCTCCTCGGCCTCCCGGATACGAGGATCGCCGGCTACCTCGCCCCGGGGCACGTCTCGACGATCATCGGCCTTCGCCCGTACGAGGAGGTCGTTGCGCGCCGGCCGATCCCGATCGTCGTCGGTGGGTTCGAGCCCCTCGACGTCCTGTACGCGATCGCCCTCCTCCTTCGTCAGGTTCGCGATGGGCGCGCGGCAGTGGAGAACGCCTACCCGCGCGCAGTGGCTGTGGAGGGGAACCTGAAGGCGCAGGCCCTCCTCGACGAGGTCTTCGAGCCGGAGGACGCCCTGTGGCGCGGGATCGGGGCCATCCCGGCTTCTGGCCTCTGCCTGCGCGAAGCCTTCCGGCGCTTCGATGCGCGGGAGCGATTCCCCGTGGAGGCGGAGGAAGGAGAGGACGAGATCCCCGGCTGCCGCTGCGCCGAGGTCCTCACCGCCCGCGCCGCCCCGTCCGACTGCCCCCTCTTCGCCTCCCGCTGCACCCCGCTCACTCCGGTCGGGCCGTGCATGGTGGGCAGCGAGGGAGCCTGTTCGATCGGGTTCCGCTACGGCGGGAGGACCCTCTAGTGCCTGACGAGCGAGACGAGAGGATTGGTCCCCTGCACGGCGCAGGCGGGGAGCTCGCGGGGAAGCTCCTCACGGAGCGCGTCCTCCCGCGCTTCTCCCGCCGTTCGGCCGGGCGGATTGGCCTCGACCGGATGGACGACGGGGCGACGCTCGACCTCCCGGCGGGCGAGGTCGTGGTGACCACGGACAGCCACGTGGTGAAGCCGATCCTCTTCCCGGGCGGGGATATCGGCCGGCTCGCCGCGGCCGGGACCCTGAACGACCTCGCGGTCATGGGGGCACGGCCGGTGGCGATGACCCTCGGCCTCGTCCTCGAGGAGGGGTTCCCGATCGACGTCCTGGAGCGCCTTCTCGACTCGCTCGCCGCGACCCTGGATGAGGTCGGCTGCCCCCTCGTCGCCGGGGACACCAAGGTGATGGGAAGGGGGGAACTGGACGGGATCGTGATCAACACGACCGGGATCGGGGTCGCGGAGCGAGCGATCAGCGACGCCGACCTCGCGGTCGGCGACCGCGTCCTCGTCACCGGGACGATCGGCGACCACGGGATGGCCCTCCTCGCCGCGCGTCCGGAGTACGGGCTCACGACGGGGCTTGAGAGCGACGTCGCCCCGATCTGGCCCTTGATCGAGCGCGCCCTCGCCGTGGGCGGGGTGAAGGCGATGAAGGACCCGACGCGCGGCGGCCTCGCCGCGGCCCTGAACGAGATGGCGAGGAAGTCCGGGACGACGATCGAGGTGAGAGAGGCGGCGATCCCCGTCCGCGACGAGGCGCGCGCTCTCTCTGGGATGCTCGGGATCTCTCCCTACGAGGTGGCGAACGAGGGCAAGGCGATCCTCGTCGTCGCGCCGGAGAAGGCGGAGGCCGTCCTCGCCGCCCTCCGCTCCCACCCGCTTGGCCGGGAGGCGGCCCTCGTTGGGGAGGTGACCGCGGAGTACCCGAAGCGCGTCATCCTCGATACAGGGGTTGGCGGCAGGCGCTTCCTCGACATGCCGCTCGGGGACCCAGTGCCAAGGATCTGCTAGCGGAAAGGAGCGCGTGGCTCGTAGCCTGTGGCCTGCAGGGGCGGGAGCTCTAGCGGGTGAGCCAGGCCCGGCGGTCGCGGACCCCTTCTCCCTTGGTCTGGCAGGTCGGGCAGTAGTACGTCCGCGTCTGGGCGTAGCGGATCTCGGCGATCGGCGTCCTGCAGACAGGGCAGGGCTCGCCCTCCTTGCGGTACACCTTCATGAAGTCGCGCAGCGGGTCCTCGATGAGGTTCGTCCCTGCCCGGGCGCGGATCTCGTCGATCGCGCCCGAGAGGACGCCCTGAATCGCCTCGTAGAGGCGGGCGACCTCCTCCGGCGAGAGGGTGCTTGTGTAGCGGATCGGGGAGAGCCTCGCCGCGTACAGGATCTCGTCGGCGTACGCCGTCCCGATCCCGGCGATCGCCCGTGGGTCGGTGAGGAGCGTCTTCGCCTGCCGACGCACGCAACACAGGTTGGCGAGGCCCGCGACCGTGAACGCACCCGAGAGCGGCTCGACCCCAGCCTGGGCGATCCCCTTCACCTGCCCCGGGTCGCGCACGAGGTGGACCGAGGCAAGCTTGATCGACCCGTTCTCGATCAGTCGCAGGTCCTCTCCGTCGGAGAAGGTAAGGAGGAATCCGGTCGCCTTGGTCGACTTCGTCCCCGACCTGCAGAGGACGAACCGGCCGGCGGTCATCAGGTGGACGACGGCGTGGAGGTCCGGCTCGAAAGTGAGCGTCAGGAGCTTTGCCCGGCGCGAGACCTTGCGGACCGAGTGGCCGATGAGGGCCTCGAAGGGTGGGTCGATCGTCTTCAGGATCCCAGGCCTGAGGGCGCGCGCGGCGGCGATCTCTCGCCCAACGACCCGCGCCGTCAGCGCGTCGACCAGCACCTCCAGATCCGGCAGCTCTGGCATCCGCCCTCCTTGCGCGGATTATAGCCCGAGTCGAGAGGCCCACTGCGAGGGAGGCGCGACTCACAGCGGGCAGTACAATCCCGGTTGTGAGGGAAGGCGTCGTCGTCGTTGCCAATGGAGCGCCGGGAAGAATCGGCGACCTGCCGGCCTGGGCCAGCGCGGCGGACTATGTCATCGCGGCGGACGGGGGGTACGAACTGGCGTGCGGGCTCGGCCTCAAGGTCGACCTCGTGGTCGGAGACTTCGACTCGCTTCCCGAAGAGGCGCGGCGCGAGATCGAGGAGAAGGGGATCGAGGTCGAGGTCCATCCGCGGGAGAAAGACGCCTCGGACCTCGAGCTCGCCCTCGACCGCGCCCTCGCCCTGTGCCCGAAGCGGCTCGCCCTCATCGGCGCGATCGGGGACCGTCTCGACCACTCCCTGGCCGGTGTCTTTCTCCTCGAGAAGGCGGCAGCCGCCGGGGTGGTCGAGGCCGTCCTCCTCCACGGCCGCGGGAGGGCCTACCTGGTGCGGGACCGGCTCGAGATCGAGGCGGCGCGGATCGGGGACCTCGTCTCCCTCCTCCCTCTCTCCGGCGAGGCGCGTGGGGTGAGGACGGAGGGGCTCCGCTATCCGCTCTGCGGGGAGACCCTCCACCGCGCTTCTTCGCGCGGGATCTCCAATGTCGTCCTCTCCCTCCCGGCACGGGTCGCCCTCGCCGAGGGCTCCCTCCTCGTCGTTCACCACGCCTCCCCTTCCGTGTCCGTATAATCCAGACAAGCTCGGAGAAGGGGGCGCCTCGCGGCGTCCCTTCGCCCGGAAAGGAGGAAGAGATGAGAGGGAAGGTGCTTCTGGCGCTCCTCGTCGCGGCTCTGGCGGGCGTGGGCGCTCTGGGCAGGGAGACGCTCCTCGTCTACACCTACGACAGCTTCGCCTCGTGGGGTCCAGCGGCGTACCTCGAGCAGGCGTTCGAGGCGGCGCACGATGTCGACGTTCAGTTCGTGGCGACAGGGGACTCACGGGCCATGCTCGCCCGGATGATGGCCGAAAGGGACGCGGGCATCCGCACGGCCGACGTGTTCATCGGGATCGAGGCAGCGGACGTCGCCCGCGTGCGAGACCTGTTCGTCCCCCTGTCGGTCGAGCGCCTCCCGTCCCTCGCCGCGATCCCGGAGGAGCTCCGGGTCGACGCCGGGCTCTCCCTTGTCCCGTACGAGCACGGCTGGGTAACGCTCGTCTACGACAGCGAGAAGGTCGCGGAGAAGGACCTCCCGCGCACGTTCGGTGACCTCCTCGACGTGCGGTTCCGGCGCTCGATCCTCCTCGAGGACCCACGCACGTCCTCACCAGGACTCTCTTTCCTGCTGTGGACGATCGAGCAGTACGGCGACCCGGGGTATCTCGACTACTGGCGCGGGCTCCTCCCGAACACGCTCACGATCGTCCAGGGCTGGAGCGAGGCGTACTCGCTCTTCCTCGCCGGGGAGGCGCCGATCGTCCTTTCGTTCTCCACAGACACCGCCTACGGGATGATCGAGAACGGAAGCTCCCGCTATCGCGTCCTCCTTCTGAACAACGGGGCGTACCGCACGATCTACCTCGCCGGGGTCGTCCGCGGGACGGAGCGCTCCGACCTCGCCGAGGCGCTCGTCGACCTCCTCCTCTCACGCGAGGTCCAGGAGCGGATTGCAACGAGCGAGTGGATGTTCCCGGCCAACCCGGACGCCCTGCTCCCGATCCCGTTCTACCAGTTCGCCGTGGTGCCCCCGCGCTCGGCGATGCTCGACCCGGAGACCGTCGCGCAGGGCCTCGACCGCTGGCTCCGCGATTGGGCGCGGATGGTCGTCTCCCCGTGACGACCGGTGAGGGTGCGCAGCGCCTTGGTGCGCCCTGCCCTCTTCGGTATGATGGCCGGCAGGATCTTGGCGGTTCGTAGCGCAGGGAGGTGCGATGTGACGGGATCGGACAAGGAGAAGGTTGTCGGGATCCTCAAGGCGACGGCGAGCCACGCCTTCCTCGGGACGTGCGACGGGGATACGCCGGTCATCCGCTCGGTGTCGCCGATCGTTGAGGACGACCTCTCAATCTGGGTGACGACGTTCGCGAACGCGAACAAGGTGAAGCAGATCCGGAGGAATCCGAAGGTCTGTCTTCTCTTCGTCGAGCTCCCTAGGGGGGAGAAGCGGGCGGCGGTCTACGGGAAGGCAGAGGTCGTCTCGGACCTCGCGACGAGGAAGCGGGTATGGAGCCTCGCCACGTTCAACCTCTCCGAGTACTTCCCTGGAGGGGTTGAATCATCCGACTTCGGAGTCCTCAGGATCGTCCCGGAGGAGATCCACTGGCAAGAGAGCTGGTCGGGCGAAGGGAAGGTCTACAGGCCGAAGGGCTGACGGCCGTCGTGGAAGCGGGCGTGATGACGATGAAGAGGAACGGTCTCCTCGTGCGAGGGGCGGTCGGCCTGGCGCTGCTCGCGGCTCTCGCTGCTCCTGTCTGCGCTGTCCCATCCGCCGCGGGCGACGCGTTCGCCATGCGCGTGAACGCGACGTTGGAGGTGGCCGCTCCCGGCGTCCTTGGGAACGATCCTCCGACGTCCGGGCTCTCCGCTGCGGTGGAGGCAGGTCCCTCGCACGGGAGGGTCCTCCTCTCCCGCGACGGGTCCTTCACCTACACGCCAGATGGGGGCTTCGTCGGGACGGACACCTTCACCTACCGGGCGTACGGCGCGGAGGGGAGGTCCGACCCGGTGACGGTCACCATCACCGTCGAGGCCTGGCCGTACCCGCGCCTCGTGATCAACGAGGTCGAAATCAATCCGGACGGGACGGACTCGGGGTGCGAGTGGGTCGAGCTGTTCAACGCCACGGACCGGCCGATCGACCTTGACGGGTGGCGTGTGACTTACACCTACCGCGGACCCGGGACGGAGCCTCTCGCTCAGAGCTCAAGGGTGATCGCCCCGGGAGGGTACTCCGTCTTCACCTACCCCGGGATCCGCCTCGTCAACGCGACCCTCGCCAGGATCCAGCTCTTCGACGCGAGAGGCGTGGTCGTGGATGAGACGCCGGCGTTCACGGACGAGGCGGGCGACGCCAAGACCTGGCAGCGCTTCCCAAACGGTGGAGACCCAACACTCCCTGAGATGTGGCTCTTCCGCGAGGGGACGAAGGGGAAACCGCTCGTCCTGCGCTAGGGCAGCGCACCCGGGACCGCACCCTCGCGCTTCACGATCTCGTTGCCCGGCCAGGCGAAGAGAGGGCTTCCCTTCAAGGCAGCAAGGATCTCGGCGCGGAACGTCGCCTTGTCCGGGTAGAGGTAGTACCGGTCGAGCGCAGCCCAAGCCTCCATCGTCCGCCCGGAGTACAGGTAGTCCAGCACGAGGGGGAGGACCGCGCACTTGGCCGTGCCATCCCAATCCCAATCCTCGCCCTCCCCGCGGGCCGCGGCCTCGGCGAGAGCGGTGTGTCGAGCGATCGCCTGATCGTAGAACCCTGGGAACTCCGAGCTCGCCGGGACGTAGCGCCCATCGCCGTCGTAGCGGAGGACGACCTCGACGGCCGGCGAGCCGGCGTACGGGCAGTAGCGGTAGGCGAAGGTGTCGTCGCAGGTCAGGAATTCGGGGACCCCGTCTCTATCGAGGTCCTGGAAGTACCCGGAGCAATTGGAGTCTCGTGTGACCTGGATCTCCCTCGCCTCCGCCCCCAGGTCGTAGACGAAGGTCGAGAAGCAGCAGTGTGCGCCGCCGGAGTAGCACTCGAAGACGAGGTCGGGGTTCCCCTCGCCCGTGACGTCCGTCCCGGAGAGGGGGTCGATCGCGAAGACCCAGTCGACGGTCGTCCTCTCCGCGCCGGCACGGTCGAGCGTCAGGACTCCGGGCCCGTGCTCCCAGTTTGTCTCTGGGTCGGAGGGAACCCAGAGACGGGCCGTGTACGACCCGATGGCCACCTCCCGCTCAAGGACGAAGCAAGGGAAGGGCGGCACTTGGCCCGCACTGAAGGAAGGGACTGCGAGGACGAGAGCGAGCAGGACGACGAGACGGCAGTGGGTCTTCTTCATCGGGATGGCCTCCTTCTCTCCCCACCTTGACGGATTGGAGGAGGAGATTCCAACGACCTCGGGACCGAAGGAGCCCTCCCTCGTCCCTCGACGCGAAGGGTCGAGCGTCCTCGCAGTCCTTCACGGCATCCCTGCCTGCGTGCTATAATGCCCCGTCAACACTGAGGAGGGAGGCGGCCATGCGAACGTTGAGATGGGCGGGCCTGGTGGTTTTGGTGGGATCGCTTTTCGCCCTCACGGGGTGTCTCTTCGATCCGGAGCCGGTGGCGGACTTCACGTGGAGCCCCCAGGACCCGATCGCGCGGAGCGAAGTTCAGTTCTTTGACGAGTCGGAGGACAGCGCCGGGCTGTGGCAGATCTTCGGCGTCGGCGGCATCAAGCGCTGGACGTGGGACTTCGACGACTCGGAGACGAACTCTTCCGACAGCCCAGAGCACGAGTTCGCGAAGAGCGGGAGCTACAAGGTTCAGCTCACGGTCGAGGACGGGAGTGGGGCGACGGACACGGAGACGAAGACCGTGAACGTGGATCCGAGCCTCCATGGCACCTGGTCAGGAACGCTTGACAATAACGGATTCCCGCTGGCACTGACCTTCTTCATTCAGCATTCAGCAAGCGGAGGGATCCTTGGGACGCTGTCATGGGGTGGCGCGACGTTCGCGATCATGTCCGCAGCTCTCGTCGGGAACCAAGTGACGTTCACCGTCACCGGCTTCCGGGTCCTCTCGGGGACGCTCGACGCGAGCGAGAGATCGATGTCCGGTACGTGGAGCATCGCGGGCGTCATCGGCTTCGGCTGGAACGCCCGGCTTCAGGACTAGGGCGAGGAGCGAGCGGGATTCGGATCTGAGTCTTGCGGAGTCAGGCGCCGGTGAATCGCCGGCGCCTTCTTTCTTGGGGCAGGAGGATCTCTACGCGTTCCGCTCGGTCGTCTGCTGTGCGGTCGCAGGTTTCTCCAGGTACAGGACTTCGTCCGCGTCGTTGTAGGCGAGGAGCTCGGCGTACCGCCCCCAGCGGACGATCGTCTCGAGCTGGCGCTCCGCCTCGGCGGGCGGGAACTCGAGCTCGAGGGCCGTCCGCACGACCTCCCCGCGCAGCTCCTGCTTCTCCGCGGCGCGAACCATACTGAGGAGCCACTTGAAGATCGGCAGTCTTCGGAGGCGGGACGCGAAGATCTCCTTGCGGGCGAGGATGTTCGCCTCAGCGAACGCCTCCCCGAGCGGCGTGATCCCGATGTTCCCCTGCGCCACGGTGACGAACCCGAGTTGCTCCGACGCCTCGGTCAAGCGAAGGAGCCGGTCGGAGTCCATCTGTAGGTCCTCCGCGACGCGGTACAAGTCGACCTTGTTCTCCGGAAGGGCGTCCAGGTGCTCCACGAGCCCGGCGAGCCCGTCGATCGTCACGTTCGGAAGCCCTCTCGTCGTCCCCGGCTCGCCCGGCGCGACGCCAAGCTCGATTGTCTCCGCCTCGGTCTGACCGGCGAGAGCGGTGTAGACCCGATCGACGACGCTGAGGAACGCGTGGTCGTTCTTGTGCCGCGGATGGGGTAGGTCGACCGGGAGCTCCGCCACAACGCGGCCGGGATCCTTCTCCATGACCACGATTCGGTCGGCCATGAACACCGCCTCCTCGATGGAGTGCGTCACCATGAGGATGGCGCGCGTCGGGATGTTGTGGCTCGTCCACAGCTCGAGGAGCTCCCCGCGCAGGGCGTCCGCGGAGAGGACGTCCAGGGCAGAGAACGGCTCGTCGAGGCAGAGGAGCTCCGGCTCGACGACGACCGCCCGGGCGAATCCGACCTTCTGCCTCATCCCGCCGGAGAGCTCGCGCGGGTAGGCGGCCTCGAACCCGTCCAGGCCGACCCGGTCGAGGAGGTCGATCGCTCGCTTCGTCCGCTCCGCGGCCGGGACCCCGCGCGCCTTGAGGGCCACCTCCACGTTCTCGGCCACGGTCAGCCAGGGGAAGAGGGCGAAGGTCTGGAAGACGATCGTCGCGTGCGGGTTCACCCCGCGCAGGACCTCCCCGCGGTAGAGGACCCGCCCCCCCGTCGGGTGCTGCAGGCCGGTGATGATCCGAAGGAGGGTGCTCTTCCCGCACCCGGAGGGACCGAGAAGCGCGACAAACTCCTCCTCGCGAACGGACAGGTTCACGTCCTCCACCGCTGGAAAGCCGCGTTGATCCCGCCCGTAGGTTTGGGTGATGTGCTCAAGCTCAACCAGGACTCCGTTCTTCGCCATTCTCTACTCCAGCCGGTACCTCTCCGCGCCGATCCGGTACAGCCTCCGCCACACCCATCGATTCACCATCGCCACGGTGACGATCATGCTCACCGTCGCCGCGAGGAGCAAGGGGTAGTTCCCTGCCGCGGTAGCGCGGCTGATCAGCGAGCCCACCCCGACGGTCCACAGCTTCTTGCCTCCGAAGTCGACGTACTCGGCGACGATGCTCGCGTTCCAGGCCCCTCCCCCCGCCGCGATCGCCCCGGTGACGATGTACGGGAAGAGGGCCGGCAGGGTGAGGGTACGCCAGCGCTGCCAACGGCGAAGCCCAAGGAGAGCGGCGGTGTACTTCAGGTCCTGAGGGATCGCGCTGGCACCGGCGATGATGTTGAACAGGAGGTACCACTGGGTCCCCATCAGCATGAGAAGGACCGCAGCGAGGTTCAGTCCGCCGGGGAGGCCGGTCAGGCCAAGGAGAAGGAGGGGAAAGAGGGCCGTCGCCGGGATGGACGCCGCGACCTGGACCACCGGCTGAAGCCACGCCGCGGCGCGGGGCTTCGTTCCGATCAGGACCCCGACCGGGACGGTCCAGGCAAGCGCAATGGCGAGGGCGGCCGCCACGCGGAGGAAGGTCGCCCCGACGCCCATTGCCACCTCAGTCCACTGTCCCCCGGGGACGGCAGCGAGCATCTGGCCCGTACGGATGGCACCGTACACGAGGGAGAGACCCCCCAAGCCGCCAAGGAGATACAGGGCGGCACGGCGAGGGGCGCTCTCCCGCGGGCGAGGGGTCGCTGTCGCCGGGAAGCGGCGGAGGAAGGCCTGGTCGATCCGCTCGGCCACCGGACGAAAGACCGCCTCCCGGACCCACGTCGCCAGGCGCGAGGCGCGCAGGGCGTCGAAGAACCAGGACGTGGGCGCATTCTCGCTCTCTACCATCTCCAGCTTGAAGTGGTCAGACCAGGCAAGCAGGGGGCGCCAGATAAGCTGGTCGAGGATGACGATGACGGCGACGAGGGTCAGGAGTCCCCAAAGGATTCCGGAGAGGTCGCCCCGGTTCGCCGCCTCGCGCAAGTACGCCCCGAGACCTGGCAGGCGGAAGTCGCGATCCCCGACCGTGAAGATCTCGGCCGCCATGAGGAAAAACCAGCCCCCAGCCCAGCTCATCATGCTGTTCCAGATCAGGCTGATCGTGGCGAAGGGGAACTCCAGCGTCTTGAACTGCATCCAGCGGTTCATCCCGAACAGGGCGCTCGCCTCGCGCAGCTCCCGCGGGACGGTCGTGAGCGCCTGGTACCAGGCGAAGGTGAGGTTCCAGGCCTGGCTGGTGAAGATCAGAAGGACGCAGGCCAGCTCGGCGGCGATCCTCAGGGGAAGCACGGCGCTCAGGGCGAGCAGGACAACCGGAAGGAAAGAGAGGATGGGAACGCTCTGAAGGACATCGAGAAGGGGGAGGAGGACCTTCTCCGCCCGGCGGCTCTTGGCAGCGAAGGAGCCGTAGGTAAGGGTGAACAGGAGAGAGAGGAGGTAGGCCGCGGCCATCCTGGCCACGGAGAAGACAGCGTAGAGGGGGAGCCTGTTCGGTGAAGAGGAGATCGTCGGGCCGGCGATCGACTCCGGCGCCCCCAGGGCGAGCCGGACTCCAAGGTAGATGAGGACGGCGATCCCAGCGAGGATGACCAGGTCTCCCCAGCCGAGGATGCGCTGAGAGACCTGGTCGGTCCTGAAAAGGCGGGAAAAGGGTTTCACGGGCGATCACCCCGCTCCGTTTGGATGGCCTTCGCCGCGCGCGGCGGGGACAGACTACTCCTCGCGAGGGCGCATGACAAGGGAACCCGCGCTGGGTCAGACGCCGCACGCCTCCCGCAGCGCATCCACGTAGCGGAGGGGGAGGCGAATCGCTCCCAGAGCCTCCTTCACAGAGCCCGGACCGTGGTCGTCCGATCCTCCCGTCAGGAGGAAGCCGTGGCGCTCGGCGTGGGAGAGGAGGAGCGCGGGATCGAGGCGCAGGCGGGCTCGGGAGAGCTCGTAGGGGTAGAAGGCCTCGATCGCCTGCACCCCTTCGGAGTCAAGAAGGGAGAGAAAGCCGTCCCAATCCTGGATGTCCATCAGGCAGGGGTGGGCGACCGAGGCGACGCCGCCCGCGGCGCCAATGGCCTGGGCAACGTCGCGGAAGCCGGGGTTGCGCAGGGGGACGTAGCAGGGCTTCCCCCGCCCCAGGAATCGCTCGAATGCCTCGTCGGTCGAGCGGACGACGCGGCGCATGACGAGGAGCTGAGCGAGGTGGGGTCGGCCGAGGCTCCCCGCAGCCAGGGACGCGACGTCGTCAAACGTCAGTTCGAGCGAGAGCTCCTGGCGACAGCGCTCGACCATCTCGGCCATCCTCGCCAGGCGTCCCTCCTCCATGAACTCGAACAGGCGCGCAAGGCCGGGCGCGGTCGGGTCGACGAAGTAGCCGAGGAGCTCGCCGCGGACCCCCTCGAAGTCGGCCTTGATCTCGACCCCGGTGATCACCTCGGTCCGCCCGATCCGCTCGACCCGGAGGCGGAGGTCCGGGGAGATCCGGTCGTGGTCGGTGACGGCGATCGTGGAGAGAGAAGAGGCCGCGGCACGGCGCGCCAGGTCGGCAACCGTCTGCGTCCCGTCCGAGGCGATGGTGTGCAGGTGGAGATCGGCGTACCCGACGGTCAACCGAACCTCCTCTCGATCGCGGCCACGATCCGCTCCGCAGCTCGCCCGTCCCCGTACGGGTTCTCCGCGCGGGACATCACCTCATAGGCCCCGCGATCCCGCAGGAGGCGCTCCGCCTCGGCGACGATCCGTTCGGGGTCTGTCCCCACAAGGAGTGCCGCGCCAGTCTCGACGCCCTCCATGCGCTCGGTCTCCTCGCGCAGGACGAGGAGCGGGATGTGGAGCGCCGCCCCGGCCTCCTGCAGGCCCCCGGAATCGGTGAGCAGGAGGGTCGAGTGCGCGAGAAGGTGGACGAACGACGCGTAGTCGGGCGGAGGGAGGAGGGCGACCCTGCCCCGTCCGACAAGCTCTCGCTCCATGGTCTCGCGCACGCGAGGGTTGGGGTGCACGGAGACGACGACGGTGATGTCCGAGTTGCGCTCGGCGAGCCGGTTGACGGCACGGCAGATCCGGGAGACCCCTTCGCCCTGGCTCTCCCGGCGATGGGCGGTGACGAGGACGACCCGCCCGGGAAAGGAGAAGGTCTCACGCGGGGGGACGCACTCGCGGACGTAGAAGAGCGCGTCGATCTCCGTGTTCCCGGTGACCAAGACGTCCTCCTCCCCGGCTCCCTCCGCGAGGAGGGCCCTCCTCGCCCGCTCCGTGGGGGCAAAGAGGAGGGAGGCGATCCGGTCGATCAGGCGGCGGTTCATTTCCTCCGGGAACGGGGCGTACGGGTCGGAGGTGCGCAGGCCGGCCTCGACGTGCGCGACCGGCGTCCGCGTATAGTAGGCGGCAAGGGCCCCGGCGAAGGCGCTCTGGGCGTCCCCTTGGACGACAACCAGGTCCGGCCTCTCTGCAGCGAGGACGGGCTCCATCCGCTCGAGGATGGCGGTCGTGACGTGGAACAGGGTCTGGTTCGGGACCATCACGCCCAGATCGTGGTCTGGGGCGATCCCGAAGACGGCGAGCGTCTGGTCGAGGAGGCCACGGTGCTGGGCGGTCGCGCAGACGACGGGCCGGATCCGAGTCGAGGCGCGGAGCGCGAAGAGGACCGGGGCGAGCTTGATCGCCTCCGGCCGTGTCCCCAGGACGAGCAAGGCCTTCAGCGCTCGCGCCGCAGCCACGCGACCACCTCGTCCAGCCCCTCCTCCAGCGCGACCTTGGCCGAGAAGCCCAAGATCTCGCGGGCCTTCGCCACGTCGAATCGGTGGACGGCGAAGTCGCCCACGCGCGCCGCGGCACGAAGCGGAGCGCCGGAGAAGCCCGTCCTCTCGGCAAGCGACGAGAAGAGCTCGTTGATCGAGGTGGACCGGCCGGTCGCGACGTTGAACGCTCGGTCGTCCGGCGCCTGCGGCGCGGGAGGGGAGGAGAGGAGGAAGTCGGTGGCGAGGAGGTTCGCCTGCGCGACGTCCGACCAGGCGACGAAGTCTCTCCGCTGCTCTCCGTCGCCGTAGAGGGTCGGAGCGCGCGAGGCGAGCATCGCCTCCGCGAAGAGCACGACCACCCCGCTCTGAGCCTTGGTCGCCTGGCGTGGCCCGTAGACGTTCCCGTACCGAAGAGAGGCCACCTCGAGCCCCCGGGTCCGCGCGTAGGCAAACAGGTAGTGCTCGACCGCCACCTTCGCCGTGCCGTACGGGGTCGTCGGGCGCTTCGGCCAGGTCTCGGCGGCCGGCGTCGGCATCTCCCCATAGATCATCCCGGCCGACGAGGCGAACACGACACCACGGACCTCTGCGCGCACGGCCTCCTCGAGGAGGATGAGCGTCCCCACGACATTCACCTCGGCGTCCCCGACCGGATCCCCGAGCGAGCGCCGGATGTCCGCCTGGGCGGCGTGGTGGTTGACAAGCTCAGGCCGGAAGCGCGCGAAGGCTGTAGCCATGGCCTTCCGGTCGCGGAGGTCGGTCCGCACGAACTCGGCTTTCGGAGAGACGTTCCCCCTCCACCCGGTCGAGAGGTCGTCGACCACGAGGATCTCATGCCCGCAGCGGAGGTACGCGTCCACGACGTGCGAGCCGATGAATCCCGCGCCTCCGGTGACGACGATCCTCATCGCGCGGCCCTCTCTGTGGCCTCGGCGACATGTTCCAGGAGGAGCACGTTCGTCAGCGGACCGACACCGCCAGGGACGGGGCTCGCCGCGCCGGCGACCTCCGAGACGCTCATCCAGTCGGCGTCCCCGACGATCTTCCGGCCCACGCTACTCGTCCCGATGTCCACGACAGCCGCCCCCGGCCGAATCATCTCCCCCGTCAGGAGGCCGGGACGACCGACGGCAACGCAGACGATGTCGGCCTCGCGGGTGATCGCCGCCAGGTCCGTCGTCCGCGAGTGACAGACGGTGACCGTGGCATCCTCGGCAAGGAGCAGCAGGGCGAGAGGGCGACCGACGACGAGGCTCCGTCCGACGACGACCGCCCGGCGGCCCGCCATCTGGACCCCGTAGGAACGAAGCAAGGTCACGACCGCCTCAGCCGTTGCGGGAAGGTAGCCGCCTCCCCCCGCCAGGAGGCGACCGAGGGCGGCCGTTCCGGCCCCGTCGACGTCCTTCTCGAGGGGAAGCGCATCGCGGATCGCTTGCGCGTCGACGCCGTCGGGGAGCGGCGCCTCAACGAGGAGCGCGGGGATGTCGGGATCACCGGCGAGGTCGCGCACCGTCCGCAGGAGGGTCTCCGTCGCCGGCGAGGTCAGAGAGACCCGCTCCACGGCAATCCCGACCGCCTTCCCCAGCCGCTCCTTCGCGCGAAGGTAGGCGAGGGCAGAGGGGTCTTCGCTCGCGAGGACGACGGCCAACCTAGGCCGAAGCCCTCTTTCCGCAAGGGCCCTCACCCGTTGCGCCAGCCTCGCCTGCCGCTCCTCGGCAACCGGCCTCCCGCTCAGCACCTGCATGCCGCCCAGACTCCTTCCAGATCCGATCGAGGATCCCGTTGATGAAGGATCGCGCATTCTCGGTCCCGTACTTCTTCGCCAGCTCGACCGCCTCATCCAAGGCGACCTGCGGCGGAACCTCTGGGAGGTAGAGGATCTCGAACGCTCCCAGGCGCAGGATGTTCCGGTCCATGAGAGCGAGCCGCTCGAAGCGCCAACCGACCGTTCTCTCCCCAATCAGAGCATCCAGCTCCGCCCGCCGGTCGAGGATGCCGAGGTAGACCCGTTCGACGTAGCTGCGCTGATCCCCGGTATCCGCCTCGTCCAGCAGGTCCGCCAGCGGCGTCTCGACAAACTCGTGTCGGTACAGCAGGGAGAGGACGAACTCGCGCGCTTCGCGGCGCTGCATCAGCGGCCGAGCGCCCGGTCAACCCACCTGCGCGCGACGCGGGCGACCTCCCGGCGGGACTCCGCGGCGAACCCCACGACGTAGCCGCCCACGGCGCAGCCCAGGACGATGAGGAGCGCCTCCCAGCCAAGGTAGTAGAGAAGGATCCCGGAGACGCCGCCCACAACGAGTCCCAGCAGCCTAAAGCTCAGGATCCGCATCACTCCCTCCTCCCTTGCGAGGCCCCTCGCGAGCCCTGAAGCTGCCCACGAGCACCTTCACCTCCCCGACCTTGACGCCCGTCCGCTCGACGACGCGCTCGGCGAGGACCTCCTGGATCCTCCGCCCGACCTCGGCCACCTTCTGCTCCAGCGTGAGCCCCGTCTGGACGAGGATCGTGATCCCTCCGGCGGCCCGCCGGAGCCGAACGCGGAAGTGGTCGACGCCGACCTCCTCGCGCAGGACGCCACTCGCCAGCTCCTCCAGGGCATGGGGGGAGAGCTCGATGCGGCCCCGCGCCCCATCCTGCGCGAAGCGCGCCGCGGCCGACCGTTTCCGGAGCATCGCGCGCAGAAGGAGAAGGGCCACCAGAAAAAGGACGACCGCGAGGAGGAAGAGGAACCACTCCGCTGGAATGGCGTCCAGGGCGTCTCCGAGCGCCGTGGCCGAGAAGGCTCCTGCCCCGCCGAGGAGGGCAAGGACGGCCAGGGTGACGGCCGCCAGGGAGAGGGAACCATAGAGGAGGGTGGCCAGGAGCCTCATCCGATCTCCTCCGGTGCGGGCTCCTCGCCGCGGACGAGGTGTTGGACCTCGACGTCCACCGCAGAGACGCGCAGGCCGGTCATGCGCTCGATTTCCGTCTTCACCCGACGCTGCACTTGCACGGCCAGCGGACGGATGGGATGCCCGTACACGGCCGTGATCCGCACGGTCACCTTGACTTCCTCTCCCTCGACCTCGGTCTCGACGTGGCGGCGCAACCCCTCGCCCCGGCGGAAGACGGGGTCTCCCGAGCGCAGGTTGGCGATCCCGGCGATCTCGGAGACTGCGATTCCGGCGATCGCCATGACCACCTCCCTCGAGATTCCGACCTGTCCCTTCTCAGCGCTCGTCATCACTGCCCCTGACCGGCTCCGCGCCCCGAACCCGACGGCGGGACCACCTTCTTCACGTAGACGTCGACGCCGAGCACCTTGACCCCGACGAGCGCCTCGATGTCCCGCTGGACGTTCACCTGAACCCCTTGCGCGACCTCATGAACCGGGTGCCCGTACTCAGCGGAAATCCGAAGCTCGATGCGGACCCCGTCCTCGCCGAGATCGGCCCGGATGTTGGGCGCGATCTCCTCTCCGCCAAAGAGGCTCTTCAGCCCCCCGCTCGAACCCGCGGAACGCGCGATCCCATCCACCTTCTCCGCGGCGATGCGCGCGACGGACGAAAGGACCTCCTCGAAGATCGTGATCCGGCCGTCCTCGTTACCGACCTCGATCTTTCGCTCCGCCATCGCCCTTTAGCTCCTACAGCCGTTCGACGTACTTCCCGGTGCGCGTATCGACCTTGAGGAGATCGCCTTGCTTCACGAAGAGAGGGACCCGCACCTCCGCCCCGCTCTCCAAGGTCGCTGGCTTCTCCACGTTGGATACCGTGTCCCCCTTCACACCGGGCTCGGTCCGAGCCACGCGCAGCTCGACAAAGTTCGGAAGCTCCACCTTGACTAGTTCCCCGTTGTGGTAGGAGCCCGCGACCGTGATCCCCTCCGTCATGAAGTGCACCTGGTCGCCGAGAGCCTCCTGCGGAACCGGGAACTGGTCGAAGCGCTCCACGTCCATGAACACGTAGCGGTCCCCCTCCCGGAATAGGTACTGGATCGGCCGCGACTCGAGGAAGACGGATTCCGTGTTCTCCGCGCCCTTGAACGTGGTCGAGACCACCTTCCCTGTCTGAAGATGACGGAGCTTCGTCCGGGCGACCGGTCCGCCCCGTCCGCGCTTGGAGTGCTCGTACTCCACGATCTCGTACAGCTCTCCGTCGTAGAGGATGGCCATCCCACGGCGCATCTCGCTCACGGACAGGCTCATCGCGGCATCAACTCCCTTCTCGTCTAGACCGATATTCTCCCCATCCGTGCCGCGGTTGCAAACGCCGAGCGCTCCACGATTGCGGAGGCCGTCTGTGGCTTCGCTGTCACCTGCGCCGCGTTCGGAGGCGGTCTATGACGATGTGGACCTGGTTGGGGAGGTACAGACCGACCAGCACGGGGACCAGGACCGTCCAGCCCGGGACCCGGATCTCCTGGGTGAGGAGTCCGGCCGCCCACAGAAGAAGCGCGAGGAGGGCACCGAGATACGCGATCCGTGTCAGGGGGCCGAGGAGAAGATGATGCGACAGCCCGCGATGGCGAAAGACGAGGGCATACGGGAACCAGAGGAACCGCGCTATCCTCCACCGCCTCGTGGGTCGGCTCGTCGCAAGGTCGAGGTCGGGGCTGAGGAGCACGCTCGAAAACAGGTACGAGAGCGTGAAGGCGGCCGCTGCCCACGGCGCGACGTGCCCTGAACGGACGAGCAACAGGAGGGGAATCGCGTAGAATCCCAGGAGCACGAGTTCGATCGCGAGGTGGGTCCGTCCGGAGGGCACGCGGGGACTATAGCCCCCCTGTCTGAATCAGGCAATGGGTCTCTCGGCTTGACGTCCGGAAGGGTGGCGGGTAGAATCCGCTGGCAGACGGCCGCAGAGAGTGCTAACGACAAGCGGAAGGAGGAGAGTGGAACATGAAGATCAAGCCGCTAGGAAGACGAATCCTGGCAAAGAAGATCGAGGAGGAGCAGCGAAAGACCTCCGGAGGGATCGTCCTCCCCGAGAGCGCCAAGAGCGACAAGGTCATACGGGCCAAGGTCGTCGCTGTGGGGGCCGACGAGAAGCTCGAGTTGAAGAAGGGGGATGAGATCCTGGTCTCGGCGCCGAGCTTCGGAGGGCCGGTTGAGGTCGAGGTCGGGGAGGACAAGCTTCTCCTCGTTTTGGAGAAGGACGTCTTGGCCATCATCGAGAGCTAGTCGAAGGGGGAGAACACCATGGCGAAGGAAGTCATCTTCGGTGAGGAAGCCCGCCGCCGCATCAAGGCCGGGGTGGATAAGCTGACGGACGCGGTGCGCGTCACCCTCGGCCCGCGGGGAAGGAACGTCATCCTGGAGAAGAAGTTTGGGCGCCCCGACGTCGTCGACGACGGCGTGACCATCGCGCAGGAGCAGGAGTACAGGGACCCGTTCGAGAACATGGGGGCACAGCTCGTCAAGGAGGTCGCCTCCAAGACGAACGACATCGCTGGCGATGGGACGACCACGGCGACGATCCTCGCCCACGCCATGATCGAAGAAGGGTTCAAGAACGTGGCTGC
>Ga0315291_10003985_pt1 | contig 18956 bp, 23 predicted proteins | sample YL17G12_20_MG_FD_203070 | JGI IMG/M metagenome (GOLD analysis project Ga0315291, IMG submission 203070) | Sediment microbial communities from Yellowstone Lake, YNP, Wyoming, USA - YL17G12_20 | ecosystem: Environmental > Aquatic > Freshwater > Lake > Sediment | place: USA: Wyoming | collected...
GGCCCTTGAATAATTGCCGTTTTCGTATAAAATATGTCTTTGTCTCCTTGTTCCTTCCAAATAAGGAAGGGGCTTAAAACCATAAGGAGGTCTTCATGAGACAATACGAAACCGGATTTGTCCTTTCTCCCAGTCTGTCCGAGGAAGAGGCCCAGGCATTCATCCGCCAGATGGCCGAGGTCGTCTCCCAGAAGAACGGCCGGATGGTCAAACAGGACATCTGGGGCAAGAAAAGGCTGGCCTATCCCATCAAGAAGTCCCACGAGGGGATCTACGTCTTTTTTCTCTACGAAGGACCGGGCGACGTTTCCCAGGAACTGGAGCGGCGGTTCAAACAGACCGACGCCGTGATCCGGTTCCTGACGATCCTCAAGGACCCCAGAGACAACGTCCGCAGGAAGAAAAAGGCCGCCCGCGAAGCGGCCGCCGCCGCGGCCGAGCGGACAGCCGCCGCCGGCGCGAAGCAGGAGGAGAAGTAACATGGCCAGAGAAGATAGGCCCGAGAGGGGCTCCTACCGGAAGTTCTTTCCGCCCAAGAAGAAGTTCTGCCGCTTCTGCCAGCGGAACATCAAGACGGTCGACTACAAGTCCGTGGAGATCCTGAAGAAGTACATCCCGGACCGGGGGAAGATCTCCCCGAGGCGGATCACCGGGACCTGCGCCTTCCACCAAAGGAAACTGTCCCTGGCGATCAAGCGAGCGCGGCTGATGGCGCTGCTCCCTTACGTTGAGGATTGACCTTCGGGTCGGCGATCGGAGGAAACATGCGCGTGATCCTGAAACAAGACGTGGAAAAAGTGGGCCGGAAGGGCGACGTCATCAACGTAGCCGACGGCTACGGCAGAAATTGCCTGCTGCCCAAGAAGCTGGCCATCGAAGTGACCGCCTCGAACCTGAAGATGATCGAGATCGAACGGACGGCCCTGAAGAAGAAGGTCGAGAAAGAAAGGCTGTCGTTCCGGGGACTGATCGAGAAGCTGAACGAGGTGACCCTTTCCTTCGCCCGGAGGTCGGGAGAAAAGGACATGATCTTCGGCTCGGTATCTTCCGGCGACATCCGGGACGAGCTGGTCAAGCTGGGTTTCGACATCGACAAGAAGAAGGTCCTTCTCGACGAGCCCATCAAGAGGCTCGGGAACTTCACCGTCTCCATCAAGGTCTATCAGGACGACCGGGCCGAAGTGAAGGTCGTCGTCCTCAAGGAAGAGGCCGGGGAGGAAGAGAAGGGACCGGAGTCCGGCGGGACGAAGGAATAGCTAGGGAGGACGCCGGTGGAACTGGACCTGATGTTCCTGAAGAAAACGCCGCCTCACAGCCTCGAGGCCGAAAAGACGGTCCTGGGCGGGATTTTGGTCAACAACGAGAGCCTGAACGTTGTCATGTCCATCATCACCCCGGAGGACTTCTACAAGGAGTCGCACCAGAAGATCATCGAGCGGATCTCCGCCCTGGTCGACAAGGGCCTGCCCGTCGACCTCCTCTCCCTGAGCGAGGAGATGCAACGAGCGGGCCTGCTCGAAGAGGCCGGCGGCATGGCCTACCTGTCCTCGCTCATGGACGGCGTCCCCAAGAGCCTCAACGTCGAATATTACGCCCAGATCATCAAGGAGAAAGCCCTCCTCCGGCGCCTGATCGTCTCCTCGGCCAAGATCATCACGGCGAGCTACGAGCAAAAAGAGGAGGCCGACGATCTCCTCAACGAGGCCCAGGCCGCCATCCTGGAGGTCGCCGAACAGAGGATCCGGCCCGGTCTCGTCCCGGTGAGGACGCTCACCGCGCCCACCCTGGACATGATCAGGAGGTTCGCCGAGCGCAAGGAGGCCGTCACGGGGGTCCCCTCGGGCTTCCGCTCCCTGGACGGCCTCACCGCGGGCTTCCATCCCTCCGAACTCGTCATCGTGGCCGCCCGTCCCTCCATGGGCAAGACCGCCCTGGCCCTCAACATCGCCCAGCACGCGGCGATGAGGGCGGATCGCTCGGCCGCTTTCTTCTCGATGGAGATGGCCAAGGAGCAGCTCGTCATCCGGCTGCTCTGCGCCGAGGCCCAGCTGGACATCAAGAGGGTCCGGACGGGTTTCATCAGCGAGCGGGAGTTCGAGAAGCTGAAGCTGGCCGGGGAAGCCCTCTCGCGGGCGAACATCTATATCGACGAGACGCCAGGCATCACGATCATGGAGATGAAGGCCAAGGCCAGACGGCTCCGGATGGAACAGCACCTCGACATCATCTTCGTCGATTACATCCAGCTCATGCGGCCGGGAGGAAGGTTCGAGAACAGGAACCAGGAGATGTCCTTCATCACCAGGTCCCTCAAGGAGCTGGCCAAGGAGCTCCAGATCCCCGTCGTAGGCGTTTCCCAGCTCAGCCGCTCCCCGGAGAAGGGACGGCGCGAGCCTCGTCCCCTGCTTTCCGACCTCCGGGAGTCCGGGGCCATCGAACAGGACGCCGATGTCGTGATCTTCATCTTCCGTCCGGAATATTATCATCCCGACGACGAGAGTCTGCGGGGATTGGCCGAGGTCAGTGTCGCCAAGCAAAGGAACGGCCCGACCGGGAGCGTCAACCTGGCCTTCATCCGCGAGTACGCCCGTTTCGCCGACATGGAGTTCACCCCTCCGGAAGGCTGATCATGAAACGGCTTCCCAAGATCCCTCTGCTCTTGGGATCCTTTTATCAGCTCGGAGAGGTCGGGCTCCTCCTGGGCAAGACATTGCGGAACATGTTCCGGCGTCCTTTCGAAAAGGGGATCTTCATCCAGCAGATCGAGGAGATCGGCGCCGGGTCCCTTCCCGTCATCTCCCTGACGGCGGCGTTCGGCGGGCTGGTCTTCGCCCTCCAGACCTATATCGGTTTCCACCGGTACATCGGCGTGGGCTCGGAAGCCTACGGCGGGCCGATCATCTCCCTCGGCCTGGCCAAGGAGCTCATCCCGATCCTGGTGGGCTTGATGGTCTCGGGCCGCGTCGGGTCGGCCATGGCGGCCGAGATCGGAACGATGAGGATCACCGAACAGGTCGACGCCCTTCTCAGCCTCGGGGCCGATCCCAACCGTTACCTGGTGGTGCCGCGGACCCTGGCCTGCGTCCTCATGCTGCCCTGCCTGACCCTCTACGGGGACATCATCGGGATCGCCTGCGGGTTCATATACAACATCTACGTCATGGGGGTGAACCGCGTCATCTACCTGCGGAACACCCTCATGTACATTGAACTCTGGGACGTCACGAGCGGCCTGATCAAGGCGGCCGTCTTCGGCCTCCTGATCGCCGTCATCGGCTGCTGGCAGGGGCTGAAAGCCGAGGGGGGCGCCGAGGGGGTCGGCCGGGCGACCACCCGGACCGTGGTCATTGCCAGCATCACCATCCTCATCGTGAACTTCTTCCTGAGCAAGGCCCTGCCCGCAACGATATAGGACCATGATCAAGATCGTCGACCTTCACAAGTCCTTCGGAACGAAGCCCGTCCTCCGCGGGGTCGACCTCGAGATCGAGACCGGGGAGACGATGGTCGTCATCGGCCAGAGCGGTTCCGGGAAGAGCGTCCTTCTCAAGCATCTGATCGGCATCCTTAAGCCCGATAAGGGCGAGATCTTTATCGACGGGCTTGAGATCACCCGCCTTCGGGAGGAAGAGCTCCAACGGATCACGCGGAAGTTCGGCATGCTCTTTCAGGCCGCAGCGCTCTTCGATTCCCTGACGGTCGGCGAGAACGTGAGCTTCGGCTTGGAGCGATACACCGACCACTCCCCCGCCGAGATCAGGAGGATCGTGGCCGAGAGCTTGAACAAGGTCGGGCTGAATGACATCGAAGGGCTCATGCCCTTCGAGCTTTCCGGCGGCATGAAAAAGAGGGTCGGGCTGGCCCGGGCCATCGCCTATGGTCCGGAGATCATCCTCTACGACGAGCCCTCGACGGGCATCGACCCCATCCGGGCCGATTCGATCAACGACCTGATCAACGACTTGAAACGCGATCTCCGCGTGACCTCGGTCGTCATCACCCACGACATGGTCAGCTCCTATAAAGTGGCTGACCGCATCGCCATGCTCTACGAGGGGAGGATCATCGAAATCGGGACCCCGGCCGAGATCCAGGCCTCATCGAACCCGATCATCCGGCAGTTCATCCATGGCCAGGCCCGCGGCCCGATCACGGACCGGTGAGAAAAGAGGCAACAATGATAAAAGAGCTTAAGATCGGCATATTCATGGCGGGGGCCCTCGTCATCCTTGCGACCTTCATCTTTATCGTCGGCGACATGGCCGAGCTTTTCAAAAAGCCCGGCTACACCCTGAACGTTTTGATCGATTCCGCCTTGGGGCTCGAGAAGAGCTCTTCCGTGAAAATGGCCGGGATCAAGGTCGGCTACGTCAAGGATGTCCTCCTCAACCGGAGGCGGGCCCAGGTCGTGATGAATATCTACCCCCAGTTCAAGGTCCCCAAGGGGTCTAAGGCGACGCTGTCCTCCCTCGGCCTGCTGGGAGAACGCTTCATGGACATCGTTCCGAGCGGTGAGGAGGCCTACTTCCTGCCCGGCGAGACGATGGAAGGCCTTCCGGCCGTCAGTTTCGACCAGATCGGGACCTTGTTCCTGTCCATCGGTGACGAGATCAAGCAGTTGAGCGGGTCCTTAAGGGACCTCCTGGGCAAAGACACGGGCACGGACCTCAGGGAGACCCTCAAGAACCTTTCCTCCCTGGCGGCCGAACTCAACGGTTTCGTCGCCCAGAATAAGGGCAGCCTGGGCCGGACCCTCCGGACCTCCTCTCAGGCCGTCACGGACATCAACCAGCGCTTTCGCGAGATCGCGGACAACCTCAACAGAACGGTGACCCAAATGGGATCCCTGGTCGATGAGAACCGGGGCAATGTCAAAGAGAACATGGAGAGGATCAAAGAGCTCCTAACCAAGATCGGGGAGGCCGTCGACCGCCTGAACACGTCCCTGGAAAAGGTCGGGAAGAGCGAGGGCTCGCTGGGCAAGCTCGTCAACGATCCGGCCCTCTATGACGAGGTCGAAGGGGCGGTCGCCGACGTCCGGAAGATCGCCGGCTCCGTCTCGTCCCTCAAGGCCGGCCTGGACTTCCGCGGCGAATACTATGGAGAGAGCGGTCTCCTCAAGAGCGCCATGTCCTTGGGTCTCTGGTTCGACGGGAACAAACTCCTCCAGACCCAAGTCGCCCATGACCCCTGGGGCGACCGTTTCGTCTATTCGCTCCAGGGAGGCTTTCGCTGGGGCGGCCTGGTCCCCCGGGCCGGCATCATCGAATCCGAGTTCGGGGCCGGGCTGGATTACTACGCCCTAAAGGACAAGCTGGCCGTGGGTGTCGAGGGTTTCGATTTCAACCGCTCTCCCCGGCCCCAGTTCCGGGCCTACGGAAAATACTATCCCCTAAAGAACTTTTTCGTCGTTCTGGGGGTCGACGACTTCACGCTCGCTTCCAAGCGGGAGGTCTTCTTCGGGCTGGGGGTGGGTCTCCGATGAAGGATAAAACGGTCTTCATCTGCCAGAGCTGCGGTTCCCGTTTCCCCAAGTGGATGGGACGATGCGCCCAGTGCGGTGAGTGGAACTCCCTGGTCGAGGAGCTGGAGGAGGAGTTTGCCGCCTCCGAAGCCTCCTTCCCGACATCCGAGCCCGTCCTCTACAAGGAGATTAAGGAGTTCCCGAAACCGAGGATCCAGATCGGGATCGAGGAGTTCAACAAGGTCCTCGGGGGCGGCGTCGTCCTCGGCTCCGTCGTCCTCATCGGGGGCGAACCCGGCATCGGCAAGTCCACCCTCCTCCTCCAGGTTTCCCGCGATATCGCCCTCCAGGACGAGTCCGTGCTCTATGTTTCGGGCGAAGAGTCCCTCGAGCAGATCAAGATCCGGGGCGACAGGCTCGGGGTCAGGGACGGCAAACTCTACCTCCTGGCCGAGACCAACCTGGAACGGATCCTCGCCCAGGCCGAACGGCTCAAGCCCAAGGCCCTCGTCGTGGACTCGGTCCAGACGGTCTTCTCGTCGAAGCTGACCTCGAGCCCGGGCACGATCAGCCAGGTCCGCGAGGTCGCCAACCAGATCTTCCGCTTCGCCAAGAGGAGCCAGGTGCCCTCCTTCCTCATCGGCCACATCACCAAGGAAGGGTCCCTGGCCGGCCCCAAGTCCCTCGAGCACATGGTCGACGTCGTCCTTCTCTTCGAGGGGGAGCGCGACCACACCCACCGGATCCTCAGGGCCCTGAAGAACCGGTTCGGCCCGGTCTCGGAGCTGGCCATCTTCGAGATGGCCGGAAACGGACTCCAGGCCATCTCCAACCCGTCCGCCTTTTTCCTCAAGGAGCGGCCCAAGGAGGAGCCGGGAAGCGCCGTGATCTGCACCATTAAAGGGACGAGGCCGCTTCTCGCCGAGGTCCAGGCCCTCGTCTCGTCGACACTCTTCACCGGCAATCCCAGGAGGATGACCATCGGCGTCGACCACTATCGGGCCGCCATGCTTCTGGCCCTCGTCGAAAAAAAAGCCGGCTACAGCTTCGCCGGGGAGGACATCTACATCAATGTCGCCGGCGGGATGTCCATCGAGGAGCCCGCGGCCGACCTGGGGGTCGTCCTGGCCGTCGTGTCTTCCCTGAAGAACAAAGCCATTCCCAAAGAGATGGCCGTCTTCGGCGAGATCGGTCTCAGCGGGGAGGTCCGCTCCGTGGGACAGCCTCTGGCCCGGATCAAGGAGGCCCATGCCCTCGGCTTCGAGACCGTCCTCCTCCCGGCCGGGAACCTGGCCCAGATCGACGCGAAAGACCTGCCTCCCCTGAACTGCCTGGGCGCGCAAAACGTTAGACAGGCGCTCCAATATGTGTTCTGACCACATGTCCCGAATTTTCCGGAAATTGTTCGACGGTTAGGCTTCAGGGGGGATTGATATCGGACCGCTCCCTGGAGTAAGCTGAGGAGGACGAGGCGGCGCGGTGACCGAATGGAAGGACGACCTGAGGAGATTCTTCGAGGAGCGGAGCTCCGGCGGGACGGCCGGGGACGCCGAAGCCGACGCCGGGGCCCGGGACGAGGTCCGGAAATTCTACGCCTCCCGGGTTAAGCCGGCCTTCAAGGAGCTCAGGAAGGAGCTCGGGCGGTACGGCCGCGAGGTCGCGATCGACGTCGGAGACGATCACGCCTCCCTCGACGTCCGCTTCCGGGGGCGGCTCGAGTTGAACTATCGGATCGTGGTCCGCGGAATGCGCCCCCATCCCGAGTCTTTTTACCAGGTCCCGTCGGGCGGCGGGCTCAGGTCCGAGGGCGCCTTCAAGACGGGGGCCCGCCCCGCCGAGATCGCGGACCTCTCCAAGGACGATATCGTCAAAAACTTTCTGCGGGAATACCGGTCCTGCCTGGCCGCCGTCAAGCCCTGATCCCGGCCTGCGCCCGCTTCAACTCCCGTTTTTCCCCGTCCCCGTTTTTCGTGCTTGACGAAGTCCGCCTTCCGGTTCTATAGTGCGGCAAGAGCGCGCCTATGAAAGGGGACAGCCTAGAACAACCTTGTCGCCGGGCCCGTGCCCGAACGGAGAGATTCGCCCGCTATCCTCGCGCCGGCTAGAGAGCCGCTATCTTATGGCCGATTGGCTTCCGTCATCGTGGAGAACCTGGAAAAGCTCCGTGACGCCGCTCCTTGTCCGCGTATCGGCCGGCCGGTTCTTCTAAATCCGGCCTTCAAAGAGGGTGGGAATGTCCCAGTCCTCGCTCGAACAGGCAATTTTCAGAATTAGGCGGGTTTACGCACAATTTATGACACGGTTGGGACACGGGGGTGTGGTCGTTGTCGCATTGTCCTTCCAACCTGCCTGTGCTAAAATGATTTTAGGAGAATGAGATGACTGAGTTCTTGATTTCCATAAAGATCGAAGCCCTAGAAGAAGGCGGATATTTGGCGACGAGCGATGATCTCCGGGGCTTGATCGCCCAAGGCCGGACCATCGCGGAAACCATGGAAATCGCGCAGGACGTCGCCAAAAAGATCGTCGAATCCTGTATCGAACACGGCGATCCCCTTCCCTTCGAAATGAAACGGTCCAAGAAACACGTCAAGCAAGAGGTTAAGATCCCCATCGCCGTTTCGATATGACAAAGCTCCCTTCCTTGACGGCGAAAGAGGTCATCGGGAAGTTGCGCAAGGCCGGCTTTGTCTTCGATAGGCAGGCTAAGGGCAGCCATGAAATCTGGCTGAATCCAATAACCCGTCGAAGGACAACCATCCCCAATCATCCGGGCACTTCGATTCCAAAAGGGACGCTGAAAGCCATTCTGAAGGCGGCGGGATTGACGGTTGAGGAGTTCTCGGAGTTATAGAGTTTAAGCTAGTGCCTCTGGCCTCGCTCGAACAGGCGACACGTGGATCGCACTCCCGGCCGGGAACCTGGCCCAGATCGACGCGAAAGACCTGCCTCCCCTGAACTGCCTGGGCGCGCAAAACGTTAGACAGGCGCTCCAATATGTGTTCTAATCATTCCGCCTGAATTCATAAAAGGATCATGCGGATGGGCCTCTTCATACTTCGCGTCTTCATCATCGGCTTGCTCACCGTCGGGGGATATTTCTATCCTCCCTTCACCCTGGGCCGGGAGCTTGGCGCGGCCGCGGCCTTTATCCTGGGGGGCTTGTTCGTGGTCCTTGAGACGAGGGTCCGCAGAGCCCGGTTCAAGGTCATCTGGAGCGCCTCGATCGGCACAATGCTGGGGATCATCATCGGCTGGATGCTGGGGAGCATCTACCAGACCGTCGTCCACAGCCATGTCACGGCCTCCTTCATCCGCATCTTCTTCCTGGTCATCATGCCCTACATCGGCTTTCTCGTCGGCACCCGGAAGTCCGAATGGCTGGACCCCGCCCACCTCCTCGGCTTTTTCAAGGAGGAGAGCGTCGGCCGCAGCACCAAGATCCTGGATACGAGCGTCATCATCGACGGCCGGATCGTGGACATCTGCGGCACGGCCTTCATCGACGGGACGCTCATCGTGCCCCGCTTCATCCTCAAGGAGCTTCAGCTCGTCGCCGATTCGCCGGACGGCATGAAGCGCCAGAGAGGACGGCGCGGCCTCGAGGTCCTGGACCACCTCCAGAAGTCCTCCCGGATCTCCGTCGTCATCTCCGAGCTGGATTTTCCGGAGGTCGGGGACGTCGATTCCAAGCTCATCGAGTGCGCCAAGAATCTCAAGGCCAAGATCATCACCAACGACTTCAACCTCAACAAGATCGCCCAGCTCCAGGGCATCTCCGTCCTTAACATCAACGAGCTGGCCAACGCCTTGAAGCCGGTCGTCCTTCCCGGCGAGGTCATGAAGGTCTTCATCCTGAAGGAAGGGAAGGAAAGGGACCAGGGCGTCGCCTACCTCGACGACGGCACCATGGTCGTCGTGGACAACTCCCGGCGCATGATCGGGCAGACCATCGATATCACGGTGACCTCGGTCCTCCAAACCACGGTCGGCAAAATGATCTTCGGCAGGTTCAACGAAGAATCCCGATGAGCAAAGTATCCGTCCTTATCGTCGCGGCCGGCGAAGGACGGCGTTTCGGCGCGGCCAAACAGTTCGCGCTCCTTGGAGGGGAAACCCTTCTCGACCGGTGCCTGGGGACGTTCGAGATGGACGGCGCCGTGGACGAGATCATCCTGGTCCTTCCGGACCCCGGACAGCGGGACTCACTCAGGGGGAATTACCGGAAGATCGTATCCGTGGTCAAGGGCGGAGCGCGGCGGCAGGATTCCGTCCGGAACGGCTTCCGCGAGCTCCGGGCGCGCGACGAGGACATCGTCCTCGTCCACGACGGGGTTAGGCCGCTCGTGGACGGAGAACTCATCAACCGCGTCATCCTGGAGGCGTCCCGGTCCGGGGCGGCCGTCCCGGTCCTGGCCCTGGAGGACACCGTGAAAGAGGTGCGGGACGGGAGCGTCGCCCTCACCCACGACCGGTCCAGGCTCTTCCGGGTTCAAACGCCCCAGGGGTTCCTTTACGGCGTCCTGAAAAAGGCCCTCGAAGCGGCGGCCCGGGACGGCTTTTACGGGACCGACGAGGCCGTGCTCGTCGAGAGGATTGGAGGCCGGGTGAACGTCGTGGACGGCGACCCCCGGAACATCAAGGTCGCGACGCCCCTGGACCTCAGGATCGCGGAGGCGATGCTTGGACCTTAGGATCGGACTCGGCTATGACCTCCACCGGTTCGGCCCGGGCCGCAGCCTGCGGCTCGGCGGTGTCGAGATCCCCTTCCCGCTCGGGCTCGTCGGGCACTCCGACGCCGACTGCCTCGTCCATGCCGTCATCGATGCCCTGCTCGGAGCGGCGGGGGAGGGCGATATCGGCCGGCTCTTCCCGGACACGGACCCCGCTTATAAGAATGCCCGGAGCACGGCGCTGCTTGCGGCCGTGATGGAGCGCCTTAAAAAGGCCGGGCTTGAGGTCGTCCACGTGGATTCCGTGATCGTGACCGAGAAGCCTGCCGTCGCGCCCCACGTTCCGGCGATGAAACGCGCGCTCTGTCCTCTCCTGGGAGTCGCATCCGACCGCCTGGGCATCAAAGGCAAGACCAACGAAGGCGTCGGCGCGATCGGTCGGGGCGAAGCCATCGCCTGCTGGGCGACGGCGCTTCTTCAAAAAAAAGCCTAGCTCATCGGATGATGAGCCGGGCTCCCCTGAGCACCAGCCGTGACGGTCACCTCGTAACCCCCAAGCCTTCCGGCCCGGATGAGGTCGAGCGTCGGGGACGTTACGATCATATTGAAGCCGGCGAGCGTCAGAAGCACGGCCGCCGCGAGAATGGCGATCCTGGTTTTCATCTTCATGGTTGATCTCCTATCTATTTTATTATCTTCGGTATGGCTTTTTAACCGGTCATTCCTATAGACGTATCGGGCATCATAAAAGTTGCATCCTAAAATTGCCGATAGGATTCTTTCTTTTCGAGCGATGACGTCGACTTCCGTCAATTATGAGTTGCGCGGGATTTCGATTCGGTCTATGCTCCGATCAAAACGGTTTCAGTGAGGAGGCACGATGCGCCGCAATCATCATCCGATGGCGATCATAAGCGCCGGCATTCTGCTCACTATGTTCCTTTCGGCTGAAGAGGTTAAGATCCCTAAGAATTACACCGTGGGCGGCGAACGTCACGGCATGAGTTTCTTCCCCTGCGTCCAGTATGCGGCGACCCGGCCGAGGATCGCCGGAGAAATGGACTTCTCCCACTATCATGTCTACGGGGAGGTTCTCGAGTTCCTCCGGAAATGGGAAAAAGAATACCCCAGCCTGGTTTCGTTGTATTCGGTCGGGAAGAGCTACGAGGGGCGCGACATCTGGCAGATGACCCTGACCAACAAAGGGACGGGCGCCGACACGGACAAGCCCGCCATGTTCCTGGAAGGGAACAGGCATTCAGGCGAGGTGACCGCGGCCGAATCCGCCCTTTATTTCGCCTGGCATGTCCTGATGAATTACGGCAAGGACCCGGAGATCACGCGCCTCCTGGACACCAAGGCCCTCTACGTCAAGATCAAGAACAATCCCGACGGCTCGGAACTTTACCTCAACACCGCCCAGATGAACCGGAGCACAGTCCGGCCCCACGACAGCGACGGCGACGGGCTCCTGGATGAGGACCCCAACGAGGACCTTGACGGCGACGGCTTCTGCCTTCAGATGCGCCTAAAGGTTGAGACCGGGAAGGGTGAATATGTCGTCGATCCGCAGGACAAGAGCGGCCGCCTGATGAAGAAGGTCGGCGCCGGGAAAGGCAATTACAACGTCTTCAGCGAGGGCGTTGATAACGATGGGGATGGTAAATACAACGAGGACGGCATCGGTGGGCTGGACCTCCACCGCAACTATGTCGAGAACTGGCGCCCCGAGCCGGGCCTCGATCTGACGGGACGGGGATGGACCCAGCAGGGCGCCGGGGCCTATCCCCTGTCGGAGACGGAGACGAGAGCCGTGGTCCTCTTCCTCCTCCAGCATCCGAACGTCTCGGTCGGTCAGACCATGGATACTTCTGTCCCCATGCTCCTCCGGCCGCCGTCCACGTCCAGGAGCGAGGAGTCCATGTTCCCCGAGGACCGGAAGCTTTACGAATACCTTGACAAGGAAGGGAAGAAGTTGACGGGGTATCCTTATGCCGGGGACGTCTATTGGACCTACGCCAACCTCGAACTGGGGGATGATGACGAGAACGAGGAAAAAGAAATGAAGGGAGAGCCCCTCTTCGGCCACTCGCCGGATTTCGGATATTTTTATTACGGGGCGATCTGGTACGGCGACGAACTCTGGTGCGGCGGCCGGGTCAAGGACTATGACGGAGACGGCAAGATCACGGATCTCGAGTCCCTCCGTTGGAACGACGAAGAACTCGGAGGGAAGTATTTCACGAACTGGCACAAGTTCGCCCACCCCCAACTCGGCGAGGTGGAGATCGGCGGTTTCAACCCCAAGTTCTTCCGGCAGAACCCGCCTCCGGAGAAGCTCGAGGAATGGGCCGCGAAGGAGGCAAACTTCAACCTCCTTTTGGCCAAGTCGCTTCCCCAAGTGAGGATCGTCTCGGCCGTGGCGAAGCCGGTGAAGAAAGAACCCGGGGTCTTCGAGATCACGGCCGTTTTCACGAACGAAGGATTCCTTCCGACGGCCCTGGAGATGGCCTCGCGCATCAAGATCGTCCGGCCGGACCTGGCGGAGATCAAACTCTCCGGGGGGGATCTCGCCGGGGGCAAGGCCGCCCGCGAGCTCGGCGTCCTCAAATCCGGCGAGATTAAAGAAGCCCGCTGGAAAGTGAAGATCACCGATCCGTCGAAGTTCGAAGCCGAGGTCTCTCTGAGGTCAACCCGCGGCGGAGTCGATAAGATAAAAGTCGCGCTGCCGCAGGGTTCGTGAATCCGGCCGGACGGGGCGTTCTTCAGTCTCCTGTCGCCCGGATGCCGTAGATTTTCATCTTGTAGGCCAGCATCCGTTCCGTGAGGCCGAGCGCCCGGGCGGCCCGGCTCTTCACGCCGCCGTTTTCCAGGAGGGCCTTCCTGATCTCCCGGGTCTCCACACGCCGGACTTTCTCCGGTAGTCCGAGGGCTTCGTCGATCGCGTCATCGCTCTTGTCTTTGAGAAAGACCGGGAGATCGTCGGAACGGATGGTGTCCCCTTCACAGAAGACGACGGCGCGTTCGATGATGTTCTCGAGTTCCCTGATATTGCCCGGGTAGGGATAAGCGAGAAGAAGGGCCATGGCCTCGCGGGAGATGCCGTCGATCGTCTTCGCTTCGCGGGCGCCGTACTTCTTGATGAACAGATCGACGAGGGGCGGGATGTCTTCCTTCCTCGTCCGGAGCGGCGGCATGTGGATCTGGATGACGTTCAGACGGTAGTAGAGGTCGGCCCGGAACTTCTCCATTTTGACCAGTTTTTCAAGGTCCCTGTTCGTGGCTGCGATGATCCGGACGTCGGACCGGAGGGGTCGAGAGGACCCCAATCTGAAAAATTCCTTCTCCTGGAGAAATCGGAGAATCTTGACCTGGAGGTGGATGGGCAGATCCCCGATCTCGTCCAGGAAGAGGGTGCCTCCTGCCGCCGCCTCGAACTTACCGGTCTTCCTTTCGTCGGCGCCGGTATAAGCCCCCTTCTCGGCGCCGAAGAGCTCGCTCTCGATCAGCGTTTCGGGAAGGGAAGGGATGTTGACCGCGACGAACGGCCCGGTTTTTCTCTTCGAGGAGAAATGGATGGTTTTGGCCGCAAGGTCCTTCCCGGTGCCGGTTTCGCCGGAGATGAGCGCCGTGGCGTCGCTCGCGGCGGCCTTCGAGACCAGGCGGGCGGTCTTCTCCATCTCGGCGGAAGAAACGATGAAATTTTTCGAACTGAATTTTTCTTCGAGGCTGCTTCGAAGGAGGGATATCTCCTTCCGGAGCTTCTGCCGTTCTCCGGCCCGCTCGATGACCAGGAGGAACTTTTCGAAATCGATGGGCTTGACGATGTAATCATAAGCCCCCTCCTTGATGGCCTGGACCGCGCGTTCGATGTTTCCGAAGGCCGTCACCATGATGGGCGTGAGGAACGGGTCCCTGTCGAGGAGATCCCGGATGACCGCCGTGCCGGTCTCTTCGCCGAGCTTGTAATCCACGACGGCGATCTCCACGGGGCCTCCGGCCACGGCATCGAGGGCCTCCTTCCGGCCCGCGGCCTCGAGGACCGTGTATCCCTTGCCTTCGAGGTTCTCCCGGACGAGCCTTCTTTGGAGGGGGTCATCTTCCACGATCAGGATCGTCGGCTTGGCCATGTCAACCTCCGGGGACCTGAATGATGAACGAGGCCCCTCCGCCGGCGGGACTCCGGACCTCGATCCTGCCTCCGTGGGCCTCGACGATTTTACGGGAAAGAAAGAGCCCGATCCCCATGCCGTTCTCCTTCGTGGAGAAGAAGGGCTCGAAAATTCTGTCCAGAATCCCGGCCGGGACCCCGGGGCCGGAATCCTTGACAACGATGCGGACCCCTTTCTTCCCTTTCTCGGCCTCCAAGATGACCTTCGCTTCTCTTGAGGCTTCAAGGGCATTCTTGATGAGGTTGAGCAGGACTTGGGACAGAAGGCCCCTGTCCGCGTTCACGCGAACTTCTGTCCCCCGGACGAGGCGGACCCGCGAAGATGCCTCCGGCCGATCCGCAGTGAGGGACTCCAAGACGCGGAGGACGATATCCCCGAAAGGGAACGTCTCCTTGTTGAGATGAAGAGGCTTGAGGGCGTCCGAGAACTTGTCGAGAATGTCCGAAATCTTCCGGACCTCGGCTTTGCCCAGGGACACGTCCTCGCGGAGCTCCGGGGGGACCCGGGCCAGCAATAGCTCGCAAAGGAGGGAAAGGCTGTTAAGGGGGTTCTTGATCTCGTGGGCGACTCCCGAGGTGAAGGCTGAGATCTCCCGGAAGCGCTCCCTCTCCGCCCGGGTTTCTTCGACCTCCGCTTTTTTGGCCTCGAATCGAGAGTGGAGCATGTAGACGCCCCTGAAAATGAACCCTCCCGAAACGGCGACGATCCCGAAGAGGAGGAGAAAGTTTCGCTTCGAGCGGGCGGCCATTTCTTCAAGGCTGCCCAGGGAGTACCCGAGATAAAGGAAATAGCTTTCTCCGGGGTTCGGAGAGAACGGAGCGTAGAGGTTGAGAATCTTGCCCGCGGGGGAGTCGATCACCCAGGACCCGCCGGCGGGAACGTCCCGGAGCGAAAGGGGGAGGTACCCTTCGAATTTCGATCTCCAGCCAAGAACATTCCCGTCCTTATCGAGAAGGGCCATAAAGTAAATGTTCTCCTCGGTCGCGTAGAGCTCCAGGATGCTGCCGGAGGGAGCCCCCTCCCTTAAAAAATGCCCGATATCGGCCTTCAGGATCTCCGCGGCGGCCTGGAGCTGTTCCCGCGTGAGAGCTTCCACGCTTTTCTGAACATAGGCCCGGTTGAGAAAGGACACGACAAAAAAGATCAGGGCCGTTCCTAAAAAGGGAAGGAAGAAGAACAGGAGAAAATCCTTCTTCTTCAAATTCCCCGGCCCCTCCTGCGCCCCTGCCGTTTCATGGCCCCTCCCCTCCAGTTCGGAAAGCCCATCGTGTCGCGGAGCATGACAGTTTCCCCGCCGTAACGGACCTGCCGGGCGATAACTCCCTTGACCTCTCCCTCTTTTTCAGAGAGAGAGCCCACGACCTCGACCTTTTCTCCTTTATGGACATCCTTGGCGAAGAACCAGGAAGGCCCCATCTCAACCTTGTATCTCTGCTTTGTCTTGGATTCCTCCAGGATGATGACGAGAAAAGGGGCATTACCGACGTAGCGGATCTCAAGGACGATGTCGAGGACCGAACCTTCGAGCCTGACCTCTGAATCGACGTTGTAGAAATGGGGGAGCTTCTGGGCAGGCAGGGAAGTCCATGAAAGAAGCGCCGCCAGGAATGCCGTCCCGCACCGCGCGGCGTTCATTCGCTTTTTCCGAAAGGAAGGCGCCATTCTATACCACCTGTGAGGAAGCCGCTCCGCCAATCGAAGTACGGATCGTTGGACCTGTTGTCGATGAACGAATAGGACAGGAAGACGGAGAACTTCGAAAAAGCCTTCTCCAACCGCGTCTCGATCTGGTTCCTCCTGTCATGACGAATGACCCCTGTGGGTATTCCATCGAGGGTCAGGCTCTCGATCCCCGGGAATGTCTTGTCGGACACAGTATAACCCATTTTGAGGTCGATTTCCCAAGGGATCCGCAGGGTGACGAGGCCTGTGAGCCCCCAGCCCGCCCAAGAGAAATCGTCGTAGGTGGGATTTTCAGCCAGATAGAATTCTTCCACGGATTGGAAAGGGTTCCCGCCGGAAAGGTTCCATTGCCGAACGGCGGACAGGCTGAGTCCGAGCCTCGTCCCGATCCCCTGGGCTGCCAGGGCTGACAGGGACAGGGTCTGGATTCCCGCTCCTTGGCTGTCGGATCGCGAGGGCAGGCCGTAACCGGTTCCGCCGTGATGCCGCCCTTTCCCGTTTCCACCCTGAGACGACCCGTCGGCCGGCGATTCCGGCGCCGGGGCAAGAAAGGGATGAAGGAAATATTTGTAACCCCAATTGAGCCCGGCCTTGGCCGTCGTTTTCGTCTTGAAGAACCGGTCCAGAGATATGGAGAACGTTTGGCTTATGAAATCGAAGAGCGAATCCCGGTAATTCCGATATTCCAGCGCGGCGCCGGCCTTCAGGATCGAGTTCGGGCCGAGATAGGATTTAAAGGCGCCGAGAAACGACAGGACCGCGTGGTCGAAATCGCGGAAGTCGGAACTGAAAAGGACGGCGTCCGCCGTTCCCGAGAAATAAAGGGCGGACTTCTCGCCCATAGGGCGAAGATAGTCCAGCCCCGCTGTTGCCCCGCCGAAACTGAGCCCCGGATTTCCGGCAAAATGGGAATATCCGGCTTCCGAAAACAAGGACAGGCCGGAAAAATCCTTCGTGAGGGACAGGCTCAGCGTCGAGATATGGTCGGAGATCTTGTCCCGCGTCTGAAAGACATTACCGGTCGCGTGCTGGTTGAAGGAAAATGTGAGGTCCGCGGCCGAAAGCACGGCCAAGCGCCAAACCGCGGCCAGAAAGACGAACAAGGACAAGCGTTTCATGGGATCGGCTTAAAAAATCACCGGTTTCCCCTGCGGGCGTTGCCCTTGGGGCCGGTGCCGTCACAGACCCCGGTGCCAAACAGCCCTCTGCCTCGACGGAAGGAGCTTCTACTCAGCCTCTGTCCGCGGCCCGAAAAACCCTGCCCGTTCCCGAATTGACCCTGGGCCCCGTGGCGCCCTTTTCCGTTTTGGTATCCGGTGCCGTCCTGCGGACGCGTCCAATCCGGGTCCTGGCAGTTCGGAATCCCGTCGTTGTCGTGATCACGGAAGAGGTCGTTGATGCCGTCTCCATTCTCATCGACGAACCGGGTCTGGAACTGGGCCCTCGTTTGGGTCGAGTTCCTGAGCATTTTGCGGTTCTCGGCCATGTTCCTGCTCTGGGCGATCGCACCGCCCAACCCCAGGATCAGTAATGATCCTGCAAAAGCTGTTGTTTGTTTGAAGTTCATCTCATGCCTCCTTATTAACATGATGTCTCTTATTAAAGCAATCTTTGTGCCAAAATCAAATCGACAGATAATAAACAAATTACCTTCTTGCGGAAGCGAGGAGCGAGGACATTATTGTTGCGGGCCCGACATTTTTGTCGGTTTTCCGGAGCCCTCTTTCTCCCGCGTCTAAATGAGCATATAATACTAAACCGATAGGAGAAACCCATGGCCAAAATCACATCCCGGCTCGCCCGGGTATCGGCTACCGTTCTCGCCTTGTTTATAAGCCTTGTGGCCCAACAGGTGTCGGTCGACGGAGAATGGGAGCTCGCGGCCCAGACTCGGAACGGCGACGTGACCTGGAAAGTCGTCTTCACCCAGGAAGGGGAGTCCCTGACCGTGGCCATGACCGGCCCCAGGGGCGGCGAAACCAAGGGGACGGGCACATTGAAGGAGAAGATCATCGAATGGACCGTCAAGGTCGCGACACCCCGGGGGGAATTGGAAATGGCCTATAAGGGAGTGGTTGAGGGCGACACGATGTCCGGAGAGGTCCGGAGGGGGAACATCGGGACGGCCGCCTGGACGGCCAAAAGGAAGGTCTCCTGATCCCTCCGTTTCCAGGCTGCGATCCCGCCTCGCCCCGCTGAAACAAAACGGCCGCCGTCAGAGTTCATACCAGAGAATATCCCGCCCGGAGGGAAGATTTAATACGTGCCTCCGTCTAAAGTGTGTGCGGAGGAAAAGAAGAGTGACCCTGAATGGAAGACAGAAAGCTGGTCGAGCTGGCTCAGGAAGGCAGCGAAGAAGCCTTTTCGGAGCTGGTCAGGATGTACCAGTCTAAGGTGTTCAGCATGGCTTTGAATTTCTCGCGAGACCGGGAAACCGCGGACGACCTGTCCCAGGAGATCTTCCTGAAGGCGTACCTGGCGCTTCCCAAGTTCCGTTTCGGGTCCGAGTTCGGAACCTGGCTCTACCGGGTGGCCCTGAACCATGTGAGAGATTTCCTCAGGAAGAAGGGGAGGGTCAAGGAAGTCTCCCTGGAGGAGATCGGAGAGATTTCCGTCTCCGATGACGGCGTCGGGAAAAGGGAGAAGGAGCGGGAGGAGGAGAGGATGAAGAGGCTCCTCCACGCCCACGTCGAGACGCTTCCCGCCAAGTACCGGATCGTCCTGACCCTCAGGGATATCCAGGGACTGCCCTATGATGAGATCTCCCGGGTCCTGAAGGTTTCCCCGGGCACGGTTGATTCCCGAATCCACCGGGCGAGGAAAATGCTCCGGAAAAAGCTGGCCCCGCACATGAGCCGGGAAGGAGGGTTTTATGCGCTGCCATAAAGCTGAGAGATGGTTTCTCAGGTCCTTCGACGGCCTCCTGGACGAGGCCCGGACGGCCGAGCTCGAAGAGCACCTTCG
>Ga0315291_10003987_pt1 | contig 18953 bp, 8 predicted proteins | sample YL17G12_20_MG_FD_203070 | JGI IMG/M metagenome (GOLD analysis project Ga0315291, IMG submission 203070) | Sediment microbial communities from Yellowstone Lake, YNP, Wyoming, USA - YL17G12_20 | ecosystem: Environmental > Aquatic > Freshwater > Lake > Sediment | place: USA: Wyoming | collected...
CTGTAAAGGGAACTGCCCATATGTAATCCTTAATCTTTAATACAAATACTTTCTGCTCTGGACGCGATGGATTCTCAAGGATATCTATATAATCCCCAGATAGAATATGGTCTGCAATCTCCTGGAACGAGATACCTCGAGTTTTCTTCAACCATCGATCCTTCTCTATATTCCATTTGATCACAATTGAAAAGTAATACATTTAATATACAATGTCAATAAATTTATGCAATGGTGGTGGTTGGAAAGAAAAATGGTGACTGAATTTTTCAGTCAAGTACAATTTCCTATGTTCCCTGGAGGCCAGAAAACCAAATAACCCCTTAAATTTTCCATGACCCGTTCGACGGCGTCAAACCACGCTTTCGAAGGCGGGGTAAACCCCGTTAGAAATTCGAGTCCCGCTATAGCGGGACTCGAAACCGAGCGGGGCATTAAATCCCGTTAGAGATTTATCTCTAAACGGGATAAACCCCGCCCTCCGGGGTGGAAGCCCCTACGGGGCGGAACCCGGAATTATTCTAAAACCCCGCTGCAGCTGCCGGCTCAGAGAGCCTCTGGCTCGGAGAGCCGCCGGCCCAGCCCCCGGCTCAGAGGAGCCTCTGGCTCGGAGAGAGGGGCCTCCCTCCGGGGCATGAGCCCTTCCGGGGCGGAGCCTGGCCGGGAGGGAGCAGCAGGGCATTATTTCTAACGGGGTAAAGAAGCGCCTCTTCCTTCGGCAGGCTCGGGACACTGAGTTTATCGAAGTGCAGGGTCAACCCTGAGCCCTCGGCCTGAGAATTCGGCGAGTCGCTCGACCCGGAGGTTCTCCACGGGCTCAGTCGAGCCGCTCGGGCCGAAGGCAAACCCCAGTCTTCAGTTCAGGAGGCAATAGGGTTGATTTTACAGCAAGTTACACCTTTTTCTCTCATTTTAAATAGAGGAGAAAAAATTTCCCAAAAGTAGTAAAATGCTTCCTAAGAAATTCATTGACATAATCTTTTATTGTTTGTATAAGTTGTTCAACATCTTAAGATCGTATCGTTTGCTATTAACCATCTTTGGTTTTTTAGTGTTTTCCCCATGGACCATGCTTGTCCACCGAAGCAGATATCTGTGTAGGATGGACGCCATGCTTTTAGTTTTTTAGTATTTCTCGCTATGCACCATACGGGCTTCTTGTTAATGGGGGGGTAAAAAGATGGTAGCAAAAATTAAGAGCCTGGTTTTGACTGAGTTGAAGCCGGGCTTTTTTATTAAAGAAAAAAATACTTTATTACGCATGCCTGACACCAGGTCCTGTGCCTTTATTTGGAGGCCCAAGGGCATCGAGGATTTAAGGAACAGGATGAATTTATAATGCATATTAGAAAATTATCTACTGGATACTTATTATTAATTTTCAGTTTGTGCATATTTTATCCCCAAATATTGAATGCAGATGGCCTCGACCACTGGTACTGCAGAAATCCTTTACCTCAAGGGAACGATCTTTACAGCATAACCTATGGCAATGGAACATTTGTGGCCGTGGGATGGTCGGGCATTATAATCACCTCTGCTGATGGGGTGACCTGGACAACAAGAACCTCAGGAACTTCTAATTCACTCAATGGAGTAACCTATGGCAATAACAGCTTTGTGGCCGTGGGAGGGTCCGGTACCATGCTCACCTCTTCTGACGGGGTAACTTGGACAACAAGAACTTCAGGAACTTCTAATTCACTCAATGCAGTAACCTATGGCAATAACAGCTTTGTGGCCGTAGGAGGGTCCGGTACCATCCTCACCTCTTCTGACGGGGTAACTTGGACAACAAGAACTTCAGGAACTTCTAATTCACTCAATGCAGTAACCTATGGCAATAACAGCTTTGTGGCCGTAGGATTGTCAGGAACCATCCTCACCTCTCCTGATGGGGTGACCTGGACAACAAGAACTTCAGGAACTTCTAATTCACTCAATGCAGTAACCTATGGCAATAACAGCTTTGTGGCCGTAGGAGGGTCCGGTACCATCCTCACCTCTTCTGACGGGGTAACTTGGACAACAAGAACTTCAGGAACTTCTAATGCGCTTTACGGTGTAGCTTATGGGAATAATAGCTTTGTGGTCGTGGGATCCGGGCCAGCAGGTTTAACCCTCACCTCTTCTGACGGGGTGACCTGGACAATAAAAAATTTTGAATATCCTATGAATTTCCTTTTAGGAGTAACTTATAGCAACGAGACCTTTGTAGCCGTTGGATATGGTGGTATCATCTATACTTCTCCTGATGGATTGATATGGACAAAAAGAACCTCGGGAACTTCTAATCCGCTCTTTGCAATAACCTATGGCAATGGAACATTTGTGGCTGTGGGATGGAACGATGGAAAAGTCCTTACCTCTTCTGACGGGGTAACATGGACACCAAGAAATTCAGGAAGGTATAGTGCGCTTTCGGGAATAACCTATGGCAACGGTGGATTTGTGGCCGTAGGAGTGTCCGGCACCATCCTCACCTCTCCTGATGGGGTGACCTGGACAACAAGAACTTCAGGAAGTTCTAAGCGGCTCGAAGGAGTAGCCTATGGCAACGGAACATTTGTAGCTGTTGGGTGGTATGGCACCATCCTCACCTCTTCTGACGGGGTAACTTGGACAACAAGAAATTCAGGGACTTCTCAGGATCTCTATGGAGTAGCCTATGGCAACGGAACATTTGTAGCTGTTGGGTGGTATAGCACCATACTTACCTCTTCTGATGCGGTGACCTGGACAACAAGAACCTCAGGAACTTCTCAGATTTTCTATGGAATAGGATATGGGAATAACAGCTTTGTGGCCGTGGGAGGGTCCGGCACCATCCTCACCTCTTCTGACGGGGTAACTTGGACAATAAGGTTTTCATCTAGTACGAAAAATGAAGTAACTTATGGTAACGGAACATTTGTAGTCGTGGGATATGGCGGCATCCTCACCTCTCCTGACGGTGTGACCTGGGTGACACGAACTTCAGGAAGTTCTAATGCGCTTTACGGTGTAGCTTATGGGAATAATAGCTTTGTGGTTGTCGGAGAGTGGGGTACCATACTTCAATCAGACATATTGGGTCAACTTAGCGGTCACGTCTATGATGGAAACACTCATTCCCCGATTTCCGGGGCTTTAATATCTCTTGGCTCCGATTCAACCACTACAGACGAAGATGGTCACTATATTTTTTATACACCTGCTGTTGGAAGTTATACATTGACTGTTTCGAAAACCGGCTATTTTGATTATTCAACAAATATTAATATTACTACTATTCCCGTCACTCGGGATATCTACCTTATTGCTAAATCAGGTACTTGCAACGATGGAATCTTATCGGGGTATGTCCGTGATGCCTTAACCGGCGGTGGATTATCGTCCACCCCAGTAACTCTGAGTAATGGTTTGTCAACCAGCACAAATTCATCAGGTTATTATTCATTCCCAGTAATTACCACTAGATCTTACACAATTAGCCTAAATGAAATCAACTATTCGACTTACTATCAGACCGTTACCATTTGTGGTGATACAAGCCAAAATATTTTTCTTACCAAATCGGAGACGGTTTACGGAGGACAGACTCCTTCCGGCTACGGACCTGACCCAGTTAATACGGCAACAGGAAATTACATCTCCCAAAGACAGGATCTGGCCATTCCAGGGAGAGGGATCAATTTTGTTTTTGAACGGAATTACAATTCTCAAGATGCTTCCTCTGATAATGCTGTTGGCACTCCGCTCGGTTATGGGTGGACCCACACATACAATACCAGCCGGATAGTTAATCCCGACTCCACAGTGTCCATCTGTTGGGGAGATGGAAAGATCGAGACCTGGACTCCGGATGGTTCGGGTGGATTTACACCTCAGTATGGAGTCTTTGATACCCTGATAGATAATGGCGATGGGACACATACCCTTGAGAAGAAAGATCTAACCCAATACAACTTCAGTTCATCAGGGCAGCTTCTATGGATCGTTGATAAGAATGACAATGCAATCACCCTTACCTATTCTGGAAGTAATCTGACCCAGATTACAGACACCGTAGGCAGAAACATCAACCTCACCTATGATGCAAACAACCGAATCACCCAGATCACAGACCCCATCAGTAGAACCATCCTCTTTGAGTATGATGCCAGTGGCAACCTCATCTCCTCCACTGATATGAACGGAAAGACCACCACCTACACCTATGATACCAATCACCAGCTATTGACCGTGGTTGATCCGAGAGGAAACACCGTGGTCACCAACACCTATGATTCTCAAAAGAGGGTAGTAACTTCTCAGAGAGATGCAAAGGGTAGCCAGACTCAGTATGTCTACGATGAGATAAACAGAAAGACAAATATCATTGATGCCTTGGGTTATACTACCACCCATTTCTTCGATGAACTCTTGAGGCTGATTCAGGAGACCGACCCGAAAGGCAATTCTTCTTACTACACATATGATACCGCAGGAAACAGGATCGAGGTCAAAGATAAGAATGGCAATGTAACGAAATATACTTATGACACAAAAGGAAATGTCCTGACCAAGACCGATGCTCTGGACAAGGTTACGACCATCACCTACGACACAAATAACAATCCTCTTTCAAGGGCTGATGCTCTTGGGAACACCACAACCTTTGAATATGACGCTAAGGGCAATCTCATTAAGACCACTGATCCTTTAAGCAGTATGACAACCGTGACCTACAATCCCTATGGACAGCCCATCACCCTCACTGATGCAAGAGGCAAAACAACGACCAATAATTACGATGCTGAAGGAAATTTAATCGAAGTAATGGATGCCCTTGGGAACAAGACAACCTATACCTACGATGGAGTGGGAAGAAAGCTTACGATTAAAGATGCCCTGAACCATACGACCACGTATACCTACGATAACAACACTAATCTCCTAACGGTTACAGACCCGATGGGATATGTGACCACCTACACCTATGATGCCAATAACAACAAACTGACGGTCACAGACCCAAAGGGCAACACCACGAGTTATGCTTATGATGTCAAGAACCTCCTTACCACAACGACAGATCCCCTCGGAAAAATCATAACCAACACCTACGATGCTCTGGACAGAAAGATTTCGGTAATAGATCGGAGAGGAAGTAAGACTTCGTATAATTACGATAAGGTTGGGAATATATTGGTTGTAACCGACCCGTTAGGGCAATCGACAACTTATTCTTATGATGGGAACGGTAATAAAGTTACAGAAACAAATCCCCTTGTCCAAAATGTGACGTATGCGTACGATGGGCTGAATCGGCTTCTCTCAACTCAGGATCCACTCGGTAACACCACCTCAAATACATACGATGCTCTCGGCAGGATGATGTTCACGACGAATGCGAAGGGACAGGTGACCGCTTTTGAATATGATGCGATGCGAAGGCTTACCAAGGTTACCGATGCCAATGGCAAAAATGTTACTTACACCTATGATGCAAATGGCAACCGCCTCACCATGACCGAACCGAATGGTAACACCACTCAGTATTTCTATGATGATCTCAATAGGCTCATCCAGAAGGTAGAACCTCTTGGGAGCACGTACCAATATACTTACGATGTGGTAGGAAATAGGAAGACGCTTACTGATCCGAAAGGCAATACGATCACCTATGCCTTTGATGCCAACAACAGGCTGATAACCATTACATACCCCGACGCTTCAACAACCACATTCACATATGATGAGAATGGTAACCGAACCCAGATGGTTGATAAGCTCGGGACTTCGACGTACGGATATGACGCATTGAATCGCATGACTTCGTACTCCGATCTCTTTGGAAAGATAGTGGGTTATGGATATGATGAGAATGGGAATAGAACAACACTAACTTATCCAGATGCGAAGGTAGTCACTTACACCTATGATGCCTTGAATAGGCTCACCAGGGTGACGGACTGGATTCCGAATTCCACATTCTATTATTATGATACGGCAGGGAATCTGATTAGCACCTTAAACCCCAACAGCACGAGAACAACTTACTCATTCGATGCTGCTTCACGGCTGATTGGCTTATCAAACACGAAATCAGATATGTCAGTCATATCCGGCTACAGTTACACTCTTGATGCAATTGGAAATCATCTCCAAGTTGTGCAGAACGAACCGCTGAATCCAATACTTTCCCCAAAGAACATAACTTTAACCTATGACAAAGAGAACCGGCTGACAGATGCAGGTGGAGTGACGTTTACTTATGACTCCAATGGGAACATAACAGAAAAGGGAACAGATACCTTCGCTTATGACTACGATGATAGGCTGGTTCAGAGTACCATCGCAGGTGTAACTTCACAGTATAGTTATGATGGTGTTGGCAATAGACTTGTAAGAACTGAGAGCGGGGTAACAAAGAGATATATCCTGGACGTGAATGGCTATCTATCCAACGTTCTTGCCGAGACAGACAGCATCGGTACAATCACAGCCTATTATGTTTATGGGTTAGGACTTATCTCAAAGATTCTTTCAGACGGAACGACCTACAATTACCACTATGATTCCAGAGGAAGTACAGTCGCCTTAACTGATGCTACCCAAACCATCACTGATGCCTATGCTTATGATTCGTTTGGAAGGTTGGCCAACAGCACGGGGAGCACCCTCAATCCGTATCGGTATGTGGGCCGTTATGGGGTGATGGAAGAAGGAAATGGGCTGGAATATATTAGAGCACGGTATTATGCTCCGCAGATTGGGAGGTTTGTTAGCAAAGATCCACAAACGGGGAACGATAGAGACGGGCAATTTTTGCATAGATATGTTTATGCGTTGAATAATCCTGTGAGGCTGGGGGATTTAAGCGGGAAAAATTCAGTATTAATAGCTATAGAAATTTCATCACTACTAGTGCAGCGATATGTCACGGGGTATATCAAGGGAAAAATTGCAGACTTTGGATTATCTTTATTAGGTGAAGAGAGTGTGGAAAAATCAGGGTGGTGGCGTTACTTAAGTCCGCTTATACCTTTTAATACAGAACATAGAATTTTTAAATTTGAACAAAAGAAATTTGAAGAGGCTATGGAAGAACTAACTGAAGAGGAGCGGTTAGCTGTTATGCTCTCTCCATCACCAGTTGCCGTAGCCCTTTATTTTAAGGCGCAAAATCAAGGCCTGACTCAAGAAGAATATCTTGATATACTTCGAAGTAGATGCCCATCGTTAGACTCAAACTGCTTACTTCCATCAAATTTGTCCATGATCCAAGGGAACAGTTTGTTACCAATTGCACCAATTTATATAGAAAATAACACGCCATATATTCCTGAAAGGTCTGAAACCCAAGGTTACAAAAACAAGAGTTTTAAAAAGTAGCACGGGTAAGAAATTGGGGATGGGTTCACATTTTTTGTAATAGGTTTAAAAAATGATTGAGTATCAGGTCTGAACTTTGATGTCAGCGAAACATAAAATTATTGCCAGTTTGTGTCTATTTGTCCTTGTATTTGTATGCTCTCATTTATCCTACGGAGCCACCATCACCTACACCTACGACAACCTCAACCGCCTGACAAAGGTTGTTTATGGTGATGGGACAACCGAAGAATTTACTTATGATGCGGCGGGGAATAGGTTAACGCATGCCATAACGGATACTACTCCCCCTACCGGGGAAGTTACCATCAACAGTGGAAACCCATACACCACCTCGAATACGGTAACTCTCACCCTTTTAGCCTCTGATTATAGCAGCGGAGTCTTCCAGATGCGATTCTCCAATGACGGAACCACCTGGTCAGCCTGGGAGCCCTTCGGCACACCAAAAAGCTGGAATTTATCTCCGGGGAACGGAAGTAAAACCATCTATGTCCAACTTAAAGACAATGCAGGTAACATATCCGAGTCTTATACAAATACTATCGTCCTTGATACTACACCCCCTACCGGTTCAATCATAATCAACGGTGGGGCAGCCTATACCACTGATCCTAATGTTACTCTAACTCTCTCAGTCACTGATGCAGATAGCGGGGTCTCTCAAATGAGGTTCTCAAATGATAGTAGTTCCTGGACCACCTGGGAGCCTTATAACACTACCAAAACCTGGATTCTCACGCCAGGAAGCGGAATAAAGACTGTTTATGTACAATTTCAAGACAATGCAGGAAACGTGAGTGGGAGTTTCTCTGATACGATTTTAGTCACCAAGTTCATCGTTAATTTTGATGGGGATGGGAAAACCGATGTAGCCGTTTACCGTGCCAGCAATGGCGGATGGTACATCATCCCCTCATCACCACCGGGGACTCCCTATGGAGTTGGCTGGGGCGGAGATGCTTCTGATATCCCTGTACCCGGAGATTTTGACGGAGATGGAAAGACCGATATCGCCGTGTATCGTGGTAGCAACGGCGGATGGTATATCATTCCTTCTTTGCCGCCAGGGACCCCCTATGGAGTAGGCTGGGGCGGTGACGCGACTGACAAACCTGTTCCCGGAGACTATGATGGAGATGGAAAAACCGATATCGCCGTGTATCGTGGTAGCAACGGCGGATGGTATATCATTCCTTCTTTGCCGCCAGGGACTCCCTATGGAGTAGGCTGGGGCGGAGATACGTCAGACATACCCGTTCCCGGGGATTACGACGGAGATGGAAAGACCGATATCGCCGTGTATCGTGGTAGCAACGGCGGATGGTATATCATTCCTTCTTTGCCACCAGGGACTCCCTATGGAGTAGGCTGGGGCGGAGATGCAAGCGATAAACCCGCTCCCGGTGATTATGACGGAGACGGAAAGATGGATATCGCTGTTTATCGTGCGAGCACTGGAGCCTGGTATATCTATCCATCAGGAGGTGGCTCTCCTTATGGATTTGGATGGGGAGGAGATTCAACAGATCTTCCAGTGATAACCAACCCTGGTTCATATATGTAGACGGTGGGAATTGTAATTTTCTGAATTCCCTTGTGAGAGAGGGATGTACCTACATTGATTATTCGGGTCGCATCCCTTTTTGTTTCCGACCAAAATGAGATTTATAAATTGTGCATGTTTCTACCAGTAATTGTTGACTCTCAGAGCTATCTTAGCGTAAAGAGTTGTAGGTGTAACAGTGTTAAACTAAATGCTATTTTGGAGGATCAAGACAGATTATTACAATTATCTTGCCTACTTCGGATTAAATTTTTGATATATCCTCTCGGTTGGAAAAATCGGGACAAACAGAGTGGGATAAGTGAGAAGAAGGGATTCATCCTTTCCAATAATTAGATACCCCCCTTCGTTTAGACTTCTGGCGATCTTTTTTAACACATTCATCTGGCATTCTTTTGAAAAGTAGGTGAACGCTAAATTTCGACAGAAGATGATGTCCATTCCAGAAAATAATTCTTCATGAATGATGTCATGCTTCTTAAATTCCACGCTTTCTCGAATGGATCGATCGAGAATATAAAATCCATTTTCAATCTTAAAATGTCTTTGGAAGATTTCCTCTGGGACCTCTTTTAAACTACTTTTCTTATATTTCCCCTCCCTTGCTCTTTCGAGAAGGTTTCCATTAATATCCGTGGCCAAAATAGAGAAATTGATTTGGGACCATATTCTTTCGAATTTTTCCTTCCACAACATTGAGAGGCTATAAGGTTCTTCACCACTGGCACAGCCAATCGACCAGATTTTAAATTCATCCTTCCCTTTTTTATTTTTAATAATCGCTGGGATGATGGAACTCTCGAGGGTGTCGAAAACTTCTTTATCTCTATAAAACCTTGAAATGGTAACAGTGAGGATTTTGGAAAGGTGACTCTGTTCTTCAGAATCCTTTTGAACCTTTAGTAGGTATTCGTCGAAATTGGAAAGTCTAACTTCAACTATCCTCCGCTTGATCTTTCGCTTGACCCCTCTCCTTTGAAAAGGTCTCCATTGAAGACCGAATAGAGGAGCAACTTCTTTTAAAAATTCATCGAACCCCATGGGCTTTTTCAAAGTCCAGTAACCACCTCTTTACTTTTATCCCATGACCGAATCCGCCCAGGCCACCATTACTTTCTATCACCCTGTGGCAGGGGATAATCAGTGGAATGGAGTTCCGGCCATTGGCATTCCCAACTGCCCGAAAGGCTTTTGGATGGCCAATCACCCGTGCGATTTCCTTGTAGGACCGCGTCTGGCCATAGGGTATTCTTACTAATGCTGACCAAACTTTTTCCTGGAATGGAGTCCCTTTGAAATCCAACTTACAATCAAAACGTTTTAGATCACCTTTTAGGTATCTTTTTAATTGGGACAAAACCTCTTTGTTCTTTTGATCGTCTCTGACAGTCTTTCCTAAAAATCTCTCCTTTAATCTTTTCAAAAAGGTCTTCTCCGATTTTAGAAAATCCACCATGCAGACCCCTCTTTCTGTAGAGGCCACAAAAACCTTTCCTAAAAGGGATGTATCAAAAAAAGAATAATAAACTTTTTCCATTTTGAACCTCCCAAGTTTATAAAAAAAGTCAACCCTGAGCGGCGCTTTTATACCCCGCCTTCAAAGACGGGGCGTTCGGCTGAACTCGCCGAAATCTTGGCGATAAAACGACTCAACTGATGCCCAATGATTGTTTGTTAGGCCGCCAGCAAATCATGGCCGCCCGCGCTCCGTTGCCATACATATTCATACACCCGATTCGCAACTTCTTCGGTCTCCTCGTCGCTGAACAGTGGCCGCGGCAGCGCCGCCCAAAGATTGTCAAGGATGAACACCTTGACCTCGGCCTGGGTGGCGGTGTTCTGGGTCCAGTCGTGCATAAGCCGGAGCAACTCTCGTAGGGACGCAAGCAGCGCCTTGCTTGCCTGCTTCAACCGTTCCCGATCGACCTTGCTGATATTCTCCTTGAAGAGGAGGTCGAACAGGGCCAACTCGTCGTCGCTGAGCCCTTCTTCCGCAGCACGCCGTTGCTCGGCATCAAGACTGTTGGCGAGATCGACCAGCTTTGCAAAGGTCTCTTCGACCGTCACGCGATCCTTCTCGCGGTTGTAGTCGGCAATGATCTCCTGGTACTTTTTGTAGTAGTCCATCCGCATGGGGTTGCATCCGAGCATTTGCGCCAGCTTTTTCTCGACGACATCTCGGATGTCTTGCAAGGCGGCATGTTTCCGCCGCACCTTATTGGCAAACTCGTCTCGCAACTTCGCGAAGTCGATCTGGCTTAAGTCCACCTTTAGCCCTTCGGCGTGGTCTTCGCCGAGTGCCTGTGCCCGAATTGCCTCGTTGACGATCCTGTGCAACGCCTTGAGCACCTCGGTTACGTCCGCAGTGTCGCGCTTTTCCTCAAGCTTCTTGTAGATGGCCTCGATGTTGTCGTGGCGCTCCGCGTAGGTGAAAGCGCTCGGCTCCATCAGCAGCCCCTTGAAGCGGACGAACACCTGCCGCGCCATGATCTCAAATCGGCGCTTTGCCTCATCCGAGGTGTAAAGCGCGTCCACAGCATCCCGTAGCGCTTCAATCCGCATAAACCCGGTCGCACCGCGGAGCCGGTCCGGATCGAAACCCAACCCTTTTAGGTGCTTCTCCGCTGCCTCGATAGCCTGAATCAGGGCCGCCACCAGCTCCTCGATAGGCGCCACGATGCCGCCCCCGCCGCCTCCTTCGTCCTCGTCCCCGAGGGCGTACTGGGCAAGTGCCTCCTGCAGGCTCTTGAGCATACCGTTGTAGTCAACGATGACCCCGCAGTCCTTGCCCGGGTAGACGCGGTTGGCGCGGGCGATGGCCTGCATCAGGTTGTGGGCCTTCATCGGTTTATCGATGTAGAGCGTTGCCAGGCACTCCACGTCGAAGCCGGTCAGCCACATGGCGCACACGATGGCGATGCGGAAAGGATGCTGCGGGTCCTTGAAGGCGTCGTCCACGTCCACCCGCTTGCCGTCGGGCGTCTGGAAACCGGTCTTCATCACCACCCGGTGCGGGATGATGTCGACCCCCCAGCGCTGAAAATCGCGGACCTCGTTCTGCGCTTCGCTGATGATGATCTCGATGATAGTGCTTTCCATCCACTGCTCCTGGCCGCGCAGGAACTCAAGCTCCTTGCCGAGGCGCTCCCGCACGTCCGGGTCGGCGGTGCCGGCTAACTCCGCTTCTTTCACCGGGATGAGCGCTTTCACTTGGGCGAGCTTGGACTGCCACCGCGGCTCGATGCGCTGGAACATCCGGCCGCAGGTGATCTTGTCGATGCACACGAGCATCGACTTCCCGGTCTGCCAGCGAGTGGAGCAGTGCTCCACAAAGTCGTCGGCCAGCTTGTCGAGGCGATCATCGGCCGTGAATACCTCATAGTCCTTGCCGAGGAGGTTCTCCAGCAGGGCGGTTTGATCAGGGTTGAGATCGGCCTTCTCGACCGCCTCGGCGATCCGGTCATTGAGGTCGAGGCGGGCGATCCCCAGTTTCTCGCCCCGGTTCTCATAAATCAGCTTAACGGTGGACTGGTCTTGCTCGGACCGCTTGAAGTCGTAGCGCGAGATGTAGTCGCCGAAGATGCGCCGCGTCAGTTCATCGTGCTTGAAAAGTGGCGTCCCAGTGAACCCGATGAACGCGGCATTGGGCAGCGCGAGGCGCATGTTCCGCGCGAATCTGCCGGCCTGGGTCCGGTGCGCCTCGTCCGAGATCACGATGATGTCGTCGCGCTCGCTGTAAGGCTCTGCGACCGGCTGATTGAACTTGTGGATGAGGCTGAAGACGAAGCGATGATTCCCGCGCAAGATAAACTGAAGCTCCTTGCCCGAGCTGGCCCGTGGGGTCTTTTCATCCGTCACGCTGCAACCGATAAACGTACGCCAGATCTGGTCATCCAGGTCCTCCCGGTCGGTCATCATCAGAAAGGTGAAGTTACCGGGGACAACCCGGCGCACCTTCTCGGCGAAGAAGGCCATCGAGTAGGACTTGCCGCTCCCCTGCGTATGCCAGAAAACTCCCAGTCTGCCGAGACCCGGGTGCGCACGCTTCACCAAGGGCAAGCCGTCGGCGGTGATCCCTGATGGGGGCAGTGCTGTAAAATCGGAGTCTGGCGGCGACCCGTCAGCAGCCAGTGGCAGTTCGATTTTTGACACGTATTCGACCAACCGTTCTCCCGGCGGGAACCGGTGTTTCAATTCTTCCTGCCGCAGGACGGATGCAACCGCGTTGTTCACACCGAGCACCTGATGGTTGCGTGCCACAATCTTGCGCGTGCCCCCGGCCCGGCTCTCGTCAAACAGGATAAAGTTCTCGATGAAGTCGAGCAGCCGGTCCTTGGCCAGCATGCCATCCAGCAGCGCCTCGGTATCGACACGGCCTTTTTCCTTCTCCGAGTTGCGCTTCCACTCGACGAAGTGGTCCCACTTGCTCGTGATCGATCCGTAACGGGCCTGGTCGCCGTTGCTCACCACGAGCAAGGCGTTGTGGTGGAAGGCGTGAGCGATGCTGTGTTCGCTCAGGTAGTCGGTGAGGTTGTTGTCGAAGCCGGCGCGGATATTCCGATAGACGGCCTTGAGCTCGATGAAGACCAGCGGCAGGCCATTGACGAAGCAGACAAGGTCCGCGCGCCGGTTGTAGTGGGGGACCCGCACGCCCTGGATCTTCATCTCCCGCACGGCGAGAAAACGGTTGTTAGGTTTCCCATCAGGGCCGATCCCGTTGTGAAAGTCGATCACACGCGCCCGCGCATGCCGCGTCTCGCCGGCATCATCGCGCCACTCGACCGGCACGCCCCCGCGGATGAAGCCGTAGAATTCGCGGTTGTGCTGAAGCAACGAGCGAGCAAAGTCGATGCGTGTCAGCTTCTCGATGGCCTGCTCCCGAGCCGATGCCGGCAGATCAGGGTTGAGCCGCTCCAGTGTTGCCCGTAGATCGCGTACCAGCACCACTTCTCGCTCAGACGAGCGCCCCAACATCCCCTGCGGACCAAACGTCTCCGTGTTGTAGGCGTAGGCGCTCTCCCATCCGAGCGCTTTCTCCAGGTGTTCGGCAAAGGCTCGTTGGACCAAGCGGTCTTCGCTGTTGATGTCGGTGATCATGGGACGGTGCCTCTCATCACACAGAGATCCCCCCGCTCATCAGGCGCGGCAGCAGAAGGTTGCGTGCGGCGCGGAGCTTTTCGTTCTGAAGATGGAGAACCCGAAGTTGCTCATCGCACGGGACGATTACATCCTCGAACGCCCTTTTCAGTCGCTCGGGGGGATCCATGAGATCCTGACTCTCAAACTCCTTTTTCGTGACCGATGCAAAGATTGCCCCTGAACCGATCAGATCCTCCTTAAAGAAATGTGCCCGCAGTTGCTGAAACAAGAATGACTGGTTCGCCGTCTTGCTCCGCAACGCAGAAAGGCCTCGGCCGATGACAATTCTGTCCAGCGTCACATTTAGGCGTCCAACTGGAGCGCGAACGCTGCAAAGGATGTCGCCAGCCTCCGCTATGCGATTTAGAGCATTGCAGTAGATTCGGTGGCTTACAAAGCGGTCGCCGAAGTCCGTTACCCCTTGATGAAAGGGGAGGCCTTCGCCGTGTTCGTTGTAGTAGGTCGATTCCGGACTCTGGCCCATTGTGATATATGCCATTTCTCCGAGTCTCTTCCGCTCCAACCCTTCCGGTACGCCGTTGGTGATGCGTGTGTGCTCGTGGCCGGGGAAGCGGAGGCGGACGAACCACTCGCGGTAGAGTTGCCGCGCCGCCTCCTCCAGGAGCGCCATCCGCCGCCGGTTGTTCTCGATCAGGTCGTCGTAGGCGGAGAGGATGATCCCAACCTTGTGTTGTTGCGCTTTGTCTGGATTGAAGGGGAAGCGATGGGACCGGAACGCGTCGAGGCTAATGAATGGTTGTGCTGCACCGGAGCGAACATTCAAAAACACTCCGCGAAAGGTCGGTGAAAGGACCAAATAGTAAAAGTATGTTGGATCTACTTTGGCTGGATCTGGACGGAACAGTGCAACGTTCTTGATGCTGAAATCGCGCTCATCTACTACACGGGCAACATCGCCGACCGAACCGATGTTCGCGAACAATACGTCGTTAACTTGCGGCTTAACTCGCTTGATGCACTTGAGATGATCTTCCTCAGTGATGAAGTCGCATGTTTCAAAATCCACATGGCCAGACGAAATGTGTTTTCCCTTGATGAAGGGAACACCCGAGGATTGGAGCTTAGGAGAATCATGTGTGCCGTCGGTTACCAGGGAACAAATATCCGGTAGGTCGGTAGATATGGCATGGCGACTCATATGCCCACCCCTTCGAAGTTTTTCAGGATTTTCGCCGCCAGAACTGCCGCCTCAGTCATTCCCCATCCTCCAACAGCTTTGCAATTTCCTGTGGTTCCGGCAACTGCCCCTTAAGTTCTTTGGGCAGGCGCTTGACGATGCGGTAGGTCGCCACACCGATAGGCTTAGCCGCATTATAAAGGGCATACTCGACGATGGTGCGGTGCTTTTCCTTGCAGAGGATGATCCCGATGGAGGGATTCTCGCCCTTCTCCCGCACCTGCCGGTCGAGCGCGGTCAGATAGAACTGCATCTTACCGACGAACTCCGGCTGAAACTCCCCCACCTTGAGCTCGATGGCGACGAGGCACCGCAGACGCCGATGGAAGAGCAAAAGGTCGATGAAGAACTCCCGGCCGTCCACCTCCAGCCGGTATTGGCTGCCGACGAAGGCGAAGAGGCCACCCATGGCGCGAAGGAAGTGTTCGATGCGGCCCACCAGCGCACGCTCCAGTTCGCGTTCGGCATGTTCCTCGCCGAGTTCGAGAAAGTCGAAGGTGTACTCGTCCTTAACGGCCAGCTTTGCCTGCGTGCGCAGCTTTGGCGTCAGGGCCTTGTCAAAGTTAGTCTGCCCGAGCAGGGTCTTCTCGTAGCTCTGGTTCTCGATCTGATGGATAAGTACGTTCTTGGTCCAACCGAACTTTCTCGTCATCCGGATGTAAAACTCTCGTTCGAGGGGGTCCTTGCACTTGCCGAGAATAACCAGGTGCTTGGCCCAACTGATTTCTCCAACCAGCGGTTGGAGTTTTTCGTGGCCGTAATAAGCGAGATAAAATTGCCGCATATACCAGAGGTTCTGAGACGAAAATCCCTGGATACCCGGAAACTCGGCGCGCAGATCGGCTGCAAGCCGCTCCACCACCGCCTTGCCCCAACTGGTCCCGTCAGCCTGACGTTTACAGATAACCCGTCCAAGGTCCCAATAGAGTGCTACCAACTCCTTGTTGACAGCACGCAGAGCATCGTACTGCGCGGAACGGATGCGCTCTTTGATTTCCGCTAAGAGGGATGAGTAATTACCAGGCATCGGTCGGTCGTCCTTACTCATATCCCCAGCTCCTCGAAGTTCTCTTGAATCTTCGCCGCCAGCACCGCTGCCTCCTTGTTGAGGTCGGCTAGCTCAGTGTGGATGTCACGTATCGTTTGCTCGAAATCGAAGTCCTCATCCTCCTCCGGCGGGGCCACCCCGACATAACGACCGGGCGTAAGACTCCAGTCGACCCCTTCGATCTCCTTGCGGTCCACCAGCTTGACCAGCCCGGGCACTGCCTGCAACTCGGCCCTGGGAAAGCGATCTTGCAGCCACGCCACCTGGCGGTGAAAATAAGCGGCGTGCTTGAGTTGCTCCACCGCGGCCTTGCGCTCTTCATCGAGCTGCTTCACGAGGCGACGAACCACACGCGGTTCGAACGCCGCTTCACCCTCACCCCCGCCCTCTCCCAAAGGTAGAGGGAGTTGGGACGCTTGGTCGGCGGTGCGGGCGGCAAGCTTGTAGAGCAGGTCCACCTGCTTGATCAGGCCGCGGATCGCCTCGGCAATGGGGTCGAAGACCTTTCGCGCGGCGCGCTGTGCGGTGTTTTCGCCGGGCAGCGCCTTGGCGTACTTCTGGCCGAAGGCGCGTAGATTCGCGAGGAGCTTCTCTCGGTCGATCTCATAAAGGGTGGCCGCCTCGTGTAGTTCGCTTGCAACATCGGCGAGCGGCTGTTTCTTTTCGGGCTCAAGCTTGGTGTTCTTCGCAACTGCTTCGGCGAGACGGCCGAAACGCCCGCGCAGGTCCGTGAGCGTCGCCTCAAAGGTCGTGAGTGCCGCCGGGACTGCGTCGCTCTCCGCACAGACGCGCCCAAGGTAGTCCTTCACCAGCGAGAGGAAGCTCTCTCGCTGGCCGCGATAGAGCCAGACAATAGCGGCAAGGTTCTTCATCTGTTCAGGCGAGAAGTCATAGATCTTCCGCGTCACCTTTCGATATACATCTCGGGCATCGATCATGAGCACCTTGTCCTTGCGCCCAGCCGGCTTCGCCCGGTCGAAGTGCCACAGTTCGCAGGGAACGGTGCGGGTGTAGAAGAAGTTCGAGCGGATGGAGATCATCACGTCCACGTCGCCCGTCTCGATGATCTTTTGGCGTACCTCCTTCTCGCCATGCCCGGCGCTCGACGCCTGGGAGGACATGACGAACCCGGCACGTCCCTTCTCACTCAGATAACTCCAGAAGTAGGAGATCCAGAGGTAGTTGCCGTTCGAGACTTTCTTTGCCTTGTTCACACCCGGCAGGCCAAAGGGGAGGCGCGGGTCGCCCTTGATCCGCTCGGCATCGACGAGGTCGACGTTGAAGGGTGGATTGGCCATCACGAAGTCGCACTTGCCGGTCAGGGTGTGTTCGTCCTGGTAGTAGGTGATGGCTTCGGCGATCTTTCCCTCCAGCCCGTGGACGGCGAGGTTCATCTTTGCGATACGGATGGTGTCGCGGTTCTTTTCCTGGCCGTAGAAGACAACCTTCTTCGCCGTGTCGCCGCCCTCGTGCTCAATGAAGTGGCTGGACTGGACGAACATGCCAGCCGAACCGGTTGCCGGGTCGAGGACGATGCCGTGGTCGGGCTCGATGACGTTGACGATTGTCTGCACAAGCGAGGACGGCGTGAAAAACTCGCCGTTGTCGTGCGCCTTCTGGATGGAGAACTTGGCGAGGAAGTACTCGTAGATGCGGCCGAAGACATCTCCCGTAGCCTGCCGGATCTGCTCGCTGTTGAAAAGGCGCATCAGGTCTTCGAGCACCTTCGGCTCGAAGATCCCGTAGTCCTTCGGTAGAACCCCTTGAAGCGGCTCGAACTTGGCCTCAATGGCGGTCATCGCCTCGGTGACGAGACGTGGCAGGTCGCTACCGCTGGTGGCTGCCTGCCGCATGATCCAATCGTAGAGAGCGTTCTCCGGGAGCCACAGTGCTCGCCGCCTGAGATAGTCGGCTGGCAGCACCTTGCGCTTGGGCATCTTCCCAGTCGCCTTATCCTCCCGAATCTGAATCGTCGCCGCCTCAAAGCGATTCGCCGCATGGCGAAGGAAGATCACCCCAAGGACCGGCATGAAGTAATCGCTGGAGGTGAGCTTGGAGTTGGCGCGGAGGTTATCCGCGGCCTCCCAGAGGTCTGATTCGAGTTTTTCGATGTCTTTGAAGGTCTCGTTGGTCATACAGCTCCGCCTCAATATCCTGGCATAGTCAGTGTGACGCGTGCCCCCCAAGGATGCGCGGATCTCTAATTTTAACTAATCTTCGCATATCAAATTTTATCACGCCTGTTTTAGTCACCCCCGGCGAAGAAGCTGACCTATTTATACCAAAAATTTAATTTTATGGCAATTTCCTGAGGAGCCAGTGATCAGAAGGCCCTCCTATACTAAAACTTCGGAGGGCAAACAGTAAACATTTGTAGGAAAACACCACAAGGAGAAGAAGATGCAGATTGGGTCAGGGACAACCGGTTGAGATCTAGAAGAAGTGGACCGAGATCACCAAGAAGAGGACAGAGGAGAGACAAAATGGAAAATCTTTTTGCGCTATGCTATTTAATTCCAAACCGGTATTGTGCAGCTCTCACCAAGCCCATTGGCCCTGTCATCATCGTATTTCCACCAGGGGCGGCGTAAATGAATTTAAATGAAGTTCCCTTAAAAATGTCTCGGTTGGGACCTGTCACG
>Ga0315291_10003991_pt1 | contig 18942 bp, 20 predicted proteins | sample YL17G12_20_MG_FD_203070 | JGI IMG/M metagenome (GOLD analysis project Ga0315291, IMG submission 203070) | Sediment microbial communities from Yellowstone Lake, YNP, Wyoming, USA - YL17G12_20 | ecosystem: Environmental > Aquatic > Freshwater > Lake > Sediment | place: USA: Wyoming | collected...
AGAAAGGATACAACAAGTAATCGAAGGGATGCCAAAAAATTCAATGAAGTATTTCAGTTCCACAGTAGCGCAAACCAAGGCTAATTCTATTGTTGTAGATATGGATATCCCACATAAAGAACTAGTTATAAGTAAAATTTAATTCCTCTTTTTCTATTTTAATATATTTACAGGTCTTTTGCTCCATTTTTTCAGTTTTTATATGTACTTTCTAGAAATCCGACTTAAACTTTATTTTATGAATTTTTTTGAGCTCGTTTAACGTGATCTCTTCGAATTAAAGGAAAGCATAGGGAAAGATTTTAATATATTACACTCGATGTTGTTTTGTTTTAAGAAGAAAAATTAAAATGAGTTGCAGATGCTTATCTAGAAATTTGTTCTTCGATTGGAGGAACGAAAGATGAAAGATAAAATTATGTCTTTAGAAGAAGCTGTTGGATTAATTAATGATGGCGATTTGATTGGCATAGGAGGCCTTTCCTTTTGGCGAAAGGCGGCAGCAACGACGCGGGAAATTATACGGCAAAAGAAAAAAGAGTTGGGAGTGCTTTCTTTTGTCGGTGGATTTTGTGAGGACCAATTGATTGGAGCAGGCTGTCTAAATCGGGTTCGTACAAGTTTCATAGGAATGGAATTATTTGGATTGGCACCAAATCATAGGAGAGCTGTGGAAACTGGCCAAATTAAAGTCTATGAGGAGACAGAGGCGTCCATTGCGCTAGGTTTAAAGGCGATCTACTTAAAATTACCTTTCCTTCCATTGAGGGGTATCTTAGAAACTGATATCTTAAAGGTTCGGGAAGATATAAAAGAATTTAATTGCCCTCTTACTGGAGATAAATTGGTAGCATGCCCACCTATTCAAGTGGATGTCGCGATTATTCATGTTCCCTATGCGGATGAAAAAGGGAATGGGAATATTCAAGGACCAGTGTGGCTGGATGATGATTTAGCAAAAACGGCCAAAAAAACGATTTTAACCTGTGAGAAAATAGTCGAAACAGAGGATATAATTCATTTACAAGGCAAAGGGCAAATCCCCATGCAGTCTGTCGATGCCGTGGTAAAAGTGCCATTCGGGGCACATCCTACGAGTTGTTATCCTTTCTATACATTTGATGCAAATACGATCATGAAATATATGGAATACTGCCAAAAACCAGAGGGATTCAAGCAGTATGAAGAGGAATTCATCGATTTACCTAGTCATGAAGAATATCTCGAGAAAATCGGAGGAATAAAGGAGATTTTAAAGATTCTCTTGTAGGAAGGTGAAGAACGATGAGCGAATACACAATTGATGAATTATTAACGGTTCTGATGGCTAGAGAAGTGAAGAACGGCGACATAATGATTGTAGGTGTTGGTACGCCTATTGTCTGGGCAGCCTTCACGCTGGCTAAGGTGACACATGCACCAGATGCGTTTTTCCATTTTCTAATGGGCAATACTTTTGTCTGGGAGGCGCGCCAGGTGTCTCTGCTTTGGCTTGAATTAGGGGCAGCGTCCCGGTGTCATCGACTTCATAATACAGGGGAATGTACGCTAGAATTACTGCCAAATAAAAGATTAACCACGATTGAATTTTTTAGGCCAGCACAAGTCGACAAATTCGGGAATTCAAACAATACAGTTATTGGTGCTTGGAATGCACCGAAAGTGCGACTCCCCGGAGCGGCGGGAATTCCCGATTTCTCGGGCTTCTATGCGACCGGTCAATTTTTGTACGTGACGAGGCATGATACTCGAACTTTTGTTCCCACCGAACAGTTATTCTTCCGATCAGGCGTGGGGTTTGTGGATGGGGAGCATCCACTCATCGATTATGGTTTGATCGGAATAGGACCGAGATGCGTCATTACGGATTTAGCCTATCTCGACTTTGATCCGGAGCAACGCCGGATGCGAATAAAGACAGTGCACCCTGGAGTAACCGTAGAGGATGTTCAGAAAAATACCGGATTTGAACTCTTGGAAGCACCGGATTTAACAGAAACCATGCCGCCCACTGAAAAAGAACTCCAATTACTTCGTGATAAGGTGGATCCCCTAGGAATCCGAAAATTAGAAGTGCTATCTGGGAAAGAACGACAAGAGCTTCTCGAAGAAGTCATTAGGAAGGAATATAGTCAAATAAATCGAATTCCACCCCGATTATAATCTCTTTTTTTCTATTAAATTGACTCATTCTTTTGAAGAAAAGGGCAGTTAAATTCCTGCAATTGTTCTTGCCGTAAAAGGATAACCTCATTCAATAATTTGTTGAAAAAGTCTTTGCTTTCGGGGTTTATTGCACAAAGGGGATATGTGCGGGCGTCCAAGATTTTTTCGATGAGATCGATAGATAGTCTACTCGGAAGGTCTTGTTTATTTGCAATAACGAGAAACGCCGCGTAAGGAGCAACCTTTTTCAGTTTGGGTAATAACAAGTGCTTTGTAGCGGTGATATTTTGAGGAGATGAATCGGTGACTATAATAAATAGGTAGAATTGTTTCAATCGTTCCAAAAGAAGAGGGGCAGGAGAATTAGACGCCAAATTTTCAATAATTACATTTCCAAAATCATATAACCTTACTTTTAAAGGAGGAAAACTTGTGATTTCCTTTGTATATGTGTTCAGTAATTGCCCCACTTTTTTGGGTTTTCCAGGAATCATTTCAAATAAAGTACTCTTCCCAACTTGGTCAAATCCTATTAATCCAAAATTTAATACGTGAAGCGTCCGTTTTATCCGATCTTGAATTTCCTCAGAACTAAAGGGAAAATTATCTTCCAAAATATCTTTTATTTGAGCCAATAATAAAATATCTTCCGCTTCTAAATCAGTTTGATCAGGGCCCTGCAATCGGGAACTTTCTAAGTAAAATTCCAGAGATTTTTTACAATCAAGAGGACATTGAAAGCAATCAGATAAAAATATATCAACATTGCGCTGAAACATGTAAAATCGAAAAGTAATATTTTCTTTTTGGATTATAATTTCTTTATTTTTATCTTTAATATCCAAGGATTTGAGATATTCATGGATACGTTTTTCACGTTTCTTTAAATTGTTTGAATTCATGGATTTTCCCATAAAATAGGTAATTCTTATATGGAATTTATTCTATTGAATATTTTACTCGATTTATTTATCTATACACTGGCAGGAAAATTAAATTAAATTTAAATTAAAATGTTTAATTAAAAGTTATATAGAATTGAAATGTTAAATTAAATAAAATTTTAAATTAATTAACTTAAACCACATAAATCACAATTAAAAATTAAAAAGGGTCATTTTCTCTCTATAATAGGAGCGTTAGGAGTAAATTTCATGGTCCAAATAAAATTTGCGCCTATATCAACAGAAAGGTTGATTCCTGGAACAAATGTTAACATCCAAGTTGGCATAATACAAAATGACGAACGAAGCTGGGGGGTAAAATTAACCCAAAAAGGTAAGGTTATTGCCGCAAAGAAAATTAAGAAACTCATTGATGTAGAGATCACAGGGATTATTCGCGATACCATTGGAAAACTAGTGGCTTTGGACACCTTTGAATTAGGGGGAATGCTAAGCGTACTTCTTCGGGAAGTATATGATAAGATTAAAGAAAAGCAAAAGCCAGCTGAAGTCCAAGCACCTGTATCGGAACCTGAGAGGCCAAATGTACCAGAAGTTGTGGAACCACAGCCAGCCGCAGAGCAATCAGGTGGTTTGGGAATACCTGATATAAAAACTCCTGCCGCCTCTGGGTCTGGTGATTCTTTTTGGTCTTCCTACTCAAATATTGAAACAGTAACAGTACCTTCTGTAGAGCCTTCTCCCGCGCCAGCTCAACGCGCACCTGCTTCAAGGGGCTTAGATGATGCGATGGCTATATTAGGGAGCAATTGTCCTCATTGTGGAAAAGAAGTGGATTCAGATACAGATACTTGCCCCTATTGCGGACAACGAATTTAATACGCTCTATTACGCCTCAATTTTTAAAATAAGTGCTTTTTGAAAAATCCATAATACTTAAAACCAAATTTTTTTGTAGTAATAAAATTAATGATCATCATTATAGCGAGGTTTCAGAAATGGAAATAGAATGGACAAAAATATTAGAGAAACCAGATGCAAAATACAAAGTCGATGGGAATACATTATTAAAAATAAGAGTAACGAACGAAAAACTTAGTGAAGAATTGGAATCTTTAAGGAAAAAATATGCCAATTTAGAGAATCAAAATAAAGAGCAAAAAGAGACAATTGAAAATTTAACAAACGAAATTAATGTAGAGAAATCAAAAATAGGAAATTTAGAAAGCGAGGGGCAAGAAAAAATAAGCGGCTTAGAAAATCAATTAAAGGACATTGCTGCGGAAAAGGAAAGTGAATTCAAAACACAAATGAGTACAATAGAAGAAACGATAAAGCAAAACCAAACGGAAATTGAAAAACTACAGGGAGATATCTCGAGCCAACAAGATCAACTGAATGAGAAAATATCAAAAATAACCGAATTAGAAAGCCTGAATAATGATTTAACTGAAAAGAATAAAACCCTTTCAGATCGTCTAAGTGAAGTAGAACCTGCATTAAATGAAAGTGAAGCATTAAAAACTGAAATTGAAAAATCAAAGACTGATCTTGAGGAGAAACTTTCTGAAATATCTCAATTAAACGAGAAAATAAAAAGTTTAGAAGAAAATTTAGAAAGCCAACAAAATAATAATAAACAGGAATTGGAAGCCCTTCAGCAAAAGCAAAGCGAAGAATTGGAAGCATTAAAGGTTACCTACGAAAGTCAATTAAAAGAAATAAAAGAAGTCCGTGGTGTGAGTGCTGGAGAGGCTGAACTTACGGGAGAAGAACAGGTGGTTATGCTTCGTTATACTGGAACTGACTTTCTACTGGTTAAGAAAAAGCCGGATGAAGGAATAGTTTTAATCATGGATGCCCAAGACAGAAAATGGTTATTATCATGGGATACAAATTCGAGTTTCATTGATCGAAGGACCGCCGAAAGACGCGCAAGATCTATTGCGAAATCAGGGTGGGCATTGCCAAAAGGTGCAAGATTAGGAATGGGATTTGAATTTGAAATTCAGGGCGATAAGAAAATACCTGAACGGCTATTACGGGATCAACACGAATATATGGAATAAATATTATTTCTAATTTCCTATACTTTTCTTTTTTCAAGGCTTTTCAAATTTAGAGGAACCATAATGAAATTTTCTAAATTTCAGGGCTTAGGGAATGATTACATTATAATAGATGAATTTAAAAAATCTATTATTCCCGAAGGGCAAAAGTCTTCCATAGCCAAAACCTTATGTACGAGACGATTTTCTATCGGCGCAGATGGAATCTTATTCGTTTGTCCGCCAACGCGTTCTGATGCTGATATAAGAATGCGAATTTTTAATTCGGACGGCTCGGAAGCGGAAATGTGTGGGAACGGTATCCGTTGCTTCGCAAAATATATCTATGAAAAGGGAATTATAAAAAAAACGCAGATGAAGGTCGATACGCTCGCTGGAATAAAAATTCCCACTTTATCTGTAATAAATGGAAAAGTTAGTTTGATAAAAGTTGATATGGGAATACCTAAACTCTTTAGAAATGAAATTCCTATGAGTGGTCCAAATACAGAGGTAATTAATGAAGATTTACAAGTTCAAGATGATACTTTTTCAATTACTTGCTTATCGGTTGGAAATCCGCATTGCGTCATTTTTTTGGACGATTTAGAAAAGTTGAATATAGAGCAAGGGAAATTGATAGAATATCATGATGTATTTCCTAAGAGAGTAAATGTAGAATATGTGACTGTTTTAAATAGGGGGGAAATCAAGATGCGTGTTTGGGAGCGAGGTGTTGGTGAAACATTGGCATGTGGAACAGGTGCGTGTGCAGCAGCAGTTGCATCAGTCCTGAATGAATATATTGATAGAAAGGTCTTGGTGCATTTAGTGGGAGGAGATTTAGAGATTGTTTGGGATGAAACGGATAATCATATTTATATGACGGGACCTGCGGAACACATCTACGATGGTGAAATAAAGTTATAGGTTAATTATCAAAGGTGTGGAATTTATGAAGATAGAAGCAAGCAAAAGAGTTCAATCTATTGGATCATATGCATTTGCAGAAGTTGATAAACTTGTAGAAGAACTTCAGAACCAAGGGATTAAACCAATTGATTTTGGAGTAGGTGATCCTAAAGAACCGACACCTGAACTTATTAGAAATGCTTGTAAAAAAGCAGTGGATGCCCGTAAAGGCGCTGGATATCCCAGTTACATTGGAACACTCGAATTTCGAACTGCAGTTGCAACGTGGATGAAAAAGCGATTTAATGTGGAATTGGATCCCCAAAAAGAAATATCATCCACAAGCGGATCGAAAGAAGCCATTTTCAATTTTCATGAGGGCGTGATTGATCCTGGCAATATTGTTCTAGTCCCTAATCCGGGATATCCACCTTGGAGTCGAGGCACCTTATTTGCAGAAGGGCAAACTATATTCCTAAATTTATTGGAAGAAAATAATTTTCTCCCAAATCTTCAAGAAATTCCCCCAGAGATTATTGAAAAGGCAAAGCTTCTCTGGATCAACTATCCCAACAACCCGACAGCTGCAATTGCCCCTAAATCTTTCTTAAAAGAGGTCATTGATTTCGGTCACGATAATAACATTATAATTGCCTCCGACGAAGCCTATTCTGAAATTTATTACGATAAAAAGCCCATGAGTATATTGGAACTTGATCGTGAAGGCATCATTACCTTCAATTCATTCTCAAAACGCAGCAAAATGACCTGTTATCGCATAGGATGGGTCGCGGGGGATGAACAGATTGTTGCAATTTTCCGGAAAGTAAAGACTAATATCGACTCAGGAACGCCCACCTTTATCCAAGATGCTGCAGTTGCCGCTTTAAGTGATGAACGCCACGTAGAAGATGCCCGAAAAGATTATCGAAAGAAAAGGGATATTATGATAAAAGCTTTTCAGGAGATTGGGCTTGAGACCAGAGAGCCAGAGGGAACTATCTATATTTGGCAAAAATGTCCTTCAGAACTTTCATCGTTAGAATTTGCTAAAAAATTGTTAGCGAATAATATCGCAATTGTCTGTACGCCCGGCGCGTGGATTAGTGAGGAAGCGAATACCATCAATCCTGGAGAAGGTTACGTTCGGTTTGCTTTAGTACCAACCCTTGATGAGACCGCCCTTGCGGCTCAACGACTGACGGAATATTTTCAGTAATATTTTTTCTCATAAGTTTTATTAAAAATCAATTCGCTCCTTAGAATATTTTAAATATTAATTAAAATATATTTAAAAAAAAAGAATATAGAGTGATTCAACTTAAATAAAGGAGCGTAAAAAACTCAAAGGGAGAGATAAATTAATGGAACCAGCGGAACCCCTTCCAATTGAACTCAATTTAGAGGCTTCAGAACTGGAAAGTGAGTCAATACTGCTCAATCATCATTCCATGCTCACTCCGTCAAATTTCAAATTTTCAGTGCTCCGAAATCCCAATCAGAATTTTCAATTTCGAGGAAAGTTATGGTTAACTACCAAAAATCTCATTTATAAGGGATTTTTCATTAACAAAATGGGTGCTAATAAAATTTCTGAGAATCTCTTGAAACCATATTGCGATATCGATACGGAACAACCCTTTACCATAAAAATCCCGATAGAGAAAATATTAGAGCTCTTAATCGGGCATGATACCAAGTTCCAAAAACGGTTTCAACATTATCCAAAATTACGGATAACTTTCGATGGCGAGGAGGGATCAAATACCTTCTATTTCTATTTAACACGTGAAAATCTCATCGATGATGAGTTATATATTAATAAGCGATGCAATGAATGGAGAGATAAGATTTTGGCGCAGAAGAGTGAACTTACGGGGGTTCCAGCAGTACCCGAGGTGCCCAAAGCGCCTCCAATGCCAGCAAAAAAGGGAGCACCAGCATCTTATCCGAAAGCTCCGGTTGCCAAGCCTGCAGCAGCAGCTGTGAAGGCGAGCGCACCCTTAGCGGCTCCAGTTGGAACAGAGGGAGTTTTAAAGCAGGCCATTGAAAGCGCAGATATGAAACGTGTTGGAAAAGTTGTTGTCAAACCTCTTGAAGAACGAGAAAAGCCGGCTTTTACTCCAACAGTGACGCCAATTGATAAAAGCAAAGAGGAATTGGAAGAAGAAGCCTTGGCAATGAATTTATTGGATACGCTCGTTCCTATTTCAGATGACGAGTTCCAGTCCGCGCAAGCTGATTCCTCAGTTGCTCGATGCCCCCATTGCGGGTGGATTATCAATTATGCAACCGTAAAATGTCCTCGTTGCAGAAAGGAATTGTAATAGAGGCAAATTTTCTTTATTTCCAATTTATTTTTAATAACCATTTCCTAGTTTTTATTTTCAATAGTTATATTACCGTTTGTTTGTTTCTAATAATCCAGTCCTCTATTCTTTCATACCTTATTCATAATACGGGGAAAATTGATAGCATTAAAAAAAGATGCGAGAATAAAAAAAGGTTAAATAGGTATAAAAAAAGGTTACATAAGAGAAGAAATTAAAAGGTAGACGATAAAATCGGAGAAAAAATGATAAGGTAGGCGATTAGAATATGAGATATGAAACGCAAGGTATTGCGGATGAAGTTCTCGAGAAAATGTGTTTGGAAAATCGCTATAAATTTCTGAATATGAATCTTCCCACGATCATATCTGATGAGCAGATGGAATTCCTAAAAGAAGTAGAACAATTTTCCGTTGATTATGAGAAGGAAAACAATATCGACCATACTGAGGAAATTTACAGTTACCTTCCTGCATTCGGAGCAAAAGGATATATTTCTCGTTTCCATAACTTCGAAGAAATTGATTTGAATTATGAAAAATGGGGCCTCCAAATGGAGATGATGCGCTATTTGGCAGTCGATATGTTCGATACTCAATTCAGCATGTCCATCGGAGCAACGACCCTCGCTATCAACCCCTGTCAATCCCATCACGACGGCAGACCTGAAGTGCTAGAGGCACTAAAGGACCTAGTAACAGGCCAAGGCATCGGCTGTATCCTCATTACAGAACCGGACCGAGGATCTGATGCGACACATCAATTAACCACCTGTACCGAATCTGAAGGAGGTTTTCTATTAAATGGTACTAAGATTTATAATACCAATGCTCCAAAGGCGAATTGGGCAGTTGCCTATGCTTCAGCTGAAGCGAATAATGGCGATACAATGGGACAATTTCTGATTTCAACCAAATGGTCAGGCTGGAATTGTAAACGCATCCTAATCCCTTCTGTTCCGCGTATCTGGCTCGGTAAAGAGGAATTAACGGATTTAATGATACCTAGTGCGTACGTATTAGGACCGCCAGGTAGAGGGGTTCCACACCTATTTGAAGGATTGACAACAGAGCGAGTGGGCATTGCCTTTGAGGATTTGGCGGAAGCATGGGGTGCGCTTGCATTTGCATTCATTTATGCGAACTTACGCAAACAATTTAACAACGCAATAATTACCTTCCAAGGAGTGGGATTCACGTTAGCTGATCTCTACACGAATGTCATGAACATAACGATGGCCTTACAGAAATTCTCTGAAAGCTATGATCAAAAGATGGTGAAATATCAAGGCAAACTTCCAAAGGATATAGCCAATTTATTTGCAACAAACGCTTCGCAATTAAAGTTATCCGCAGCAAAACTTTCTGAAGATACGTGTTACGAATGCGCAAATCTAATGGCAGGCGGTGGTGTCAATGATAATACTTTAATGCAAGATTTACTCGGTGTCTCTCGAATCCAAGAGATCGTAGGTGGCACACGCCAAATTCAGCAATACATTATCTCGCGATCTATTGGCAGTTTATTCAAACTGCTTTAAGACCCTTTTTTTTAATTAATTCTTTTTTTATTGTCCTTTGATTTTTGTATAAATACGATAAATCCCCTGTTTTTCCTGAATTTCCAAAACCTCATGCCCATTTGTAATTAGAAAATTTTGAAGATTCACTTTCGCAGGGGGAAAATCACCGATAATTTCGAGAATTTTACCAGGTGCTATTGTTTTTATTTTCTTCTTGGCTAAAAGCACGGGCATGGGACAAGTTTTCCCTTTTACATCTAGCGTTTCATCTGATTTCATGGAATGCCTCTAGAAACTTAAGGTTTTATCACTCTCTGTAACTGCTTGGACAATCTCATGCATACCTACGATGGTAATACCGTCGATAAAATCTTCCAAGTTCATACCCCGTGCATTACAACAAACACCACAGGCTATGACCTTCAATCCTTCGGAAATAGCATTTTGCAAATAATCCATAAGATTTGGGTAATCAGCGGGTTTTTGGTCTTTCTTCCCAATGAAGATGCCGTCTTGAATTAAAATAACAGTCACTTCATGCCCATCAGTTAGAGCTGTCAAGGCAAATCGCAATGCGGTATAGGCTTTTTCCCGACCATAAGGGCTTTCAAAAATCATAATCACCATTTTAGCCATATAATCGCCTTTTTTTAGTTGAGAATGTTCTGATTTTTGTATAGTGACTTGATATTTAAGTTTAACACAAAGTTTGATGATATCTATAAGAATTTCTTATACTCAAAAAAATAAGAGGAATTTAAGAAATCGAATATATTTTACATGAGAAAAAGAAAGATAACAAAAAATATGATTTGAAAGTAAGTATCATTTCTGTAGGAGTTCGATAAATGCTTCAATTCTGGTCTTTAATTGTGAAGTATCTTCGGAAGAATAATCAGTGGTAATGGAAAGGACTGGAACATTTTCATTTTTCAGGATATTTTGAATTTTCATTGCTTCAATTTCATAAGGTTGACAGAAGGAAAGCGTATAAAGAATCAGACCATCTACTCTATAATCTTTTATTAAGCCCTTAATATCATCTATACGCTTAGTATTAGGAGTAAAGCAAGCACAATTGATTTCAAGATAGCGATCTGCGATATTTTGTAGCAGCTCATCGATAGTCTTACCTTTCACTTTGAGTTCTCCAGCAAAGTAGCGGGTTCCGGTGCATGTTTCCTCTGCAACTACTATGGCTCCACTTGTCTCTATAATATGATGAACTTTCCAGTTCGGAATTGCCATTGGTGTGCCAGCAATTAAAATGCGTGGAGTTCCCTGTTCTACAACACCTTCAGAGTTCTTGGCACGTGCTTCTAGTTCATCTGCCAATTTACCGAGCATTTGGATTTGGCGATCAGGATCGTCATAAAATGTGATTTGTGATACTAGAAGAGCATCTTTCCCTGAAATGGGTGGAGGATCCGCTTTTCGTACGTTATAAATTCTCCGGAGTTGGGTTCTTTTCTTCTCGATCTTTTCCATTGCAGATTTCAGTTTTTCCACAGTTAGTTTTTTTCCTGTAACCTCCTCTAATTTAGCAACCAAATCTTTTAATTCCTTCAAAAAAAGTGCACGAGCTTGAGGGCGAGTTTTGCATTGCGGAACTTCCATAGTATACATTTTAGTATAATTCGATAGAATTTCCCAGGCTTTTTTCTTTCCATCGCAAGTGGTTTCGCCGATTAGTAAATCCAAACTCTCAAAATAAGGACATATCTTCCCCAATTTGAATCCAACGGCGGATTTGATGAGAGGACATAAATTTGCAGGGAGAATACCTTCAATGGCATAATCTGAAAAGTTGGTGCCCCCACATAAACCCACAGCAATACCATCTAAAGCAATTATTAGTTCCTCGGGCACATAAACACAAAAGGTCCCAATTATTTTCTTTCCTTTCTTTTTGGCTTCCTGTAATTCTTTAACGCGGATTCCATGAATATCACTCACGACAAAATCAAAAAAACTCATATCAGGGCGATTCTTCTGGGTATCGATATAGATTTCCTTAAAGACATTCGGTAGTACAGTTAATAACTCATCGTGTTTTTTCAAATTGATTCCTAATTTCTTCCACATAGGATGGTGATCTTCGGGTTCTGTCAATTTCATTAACTCCATTTAAAATCAATCATTTTTATGGAAATTAGTTACTGAATGAAAAAAAAGATATATTAAAGTATCAGAGAAATTGATGATAGATATTAGATGTCCTTATGTGGAATTTAAAAAAGGGAGTTAAAGACAATGCTGAAGATTCAATTTATCAAAACTTTTATTAGAATTGTCGAATTTGGAAGTTTTTCGAAAACCGCGTCTAACTTAAATGTGAGTCAGAGTGCTATTAGCCAGCAAGTTGAAGTATTAGAGAATTATTTCGGAGCAAAATTGTTCGAAAGAAGTATTAAAGGAGTCGAATTAACAGCAGAAGGGAATATATTGCTAAAATATTCAAAATTTATTTGGGATTATTTAGAACTGGCAAAAAAGGAAATTACAGATTCTATAGGTGAAATAAAGGGGTTTTTAAAAATAAGTAGTTCCTCAATCCCTGGAGAACATATTCTGCCAAAATTCATTATTAATTTTAAGAAGAATTATCCCGATATTTCGTACCAAATTGAAGTGAACGATTCGGAGATTAGTCTTAATAAATTGAGGGATGGTTTGATTGATTTAGCAGCGGTTGGCAGTTTGGAAAATGAAAAAGAATTTGAATCCATCGTGCTTGCAGAAGAAGAATTGGTGCTTGCGGTTCCTGCAAATCATGAATTGGCGGTGAAAGATATAATTGATCCTCAAGACATATTAAATTATCCCTATTTAATTCGAGAAAAAACTTCAGGTACGAGAAAGGAAAGTGAAAAAATTTTAAATAAAGAGGGTATTTCGATTAAAGATTTACAAATTGTCGCCGAATTGAATACCACAGAGTCAATCCTCACAGCGATCTCAGAAGGTTTAGGCATTAGTCTAATTTCATCAATTGCGGCTTCTAAGTTTGAAAAGACGGGTTTAATTAAATGTTTAAAGCTGCCTGCCTATTTGTCGGCAAAGCGAAAATTGTATTTAGTCAAAAAAAAGGCAGAAGAAGGAAAATCAAGTAATTTATTGGAAACTTTTTGGGAATTTGTGAAAAAATCCAATAAATAATTATTGATTAAGATTCTTAGGATCAATTCAAATCATTTATATTTTTAATAATATTCAATTCTTATTTAGAGATAGAATGAGTGAGCAAATGAATCTGCAAAATTGGACGAGAAAAGCAGTTGTTTTTTATATTTTCGGCGTTATCCAAGTAAATATTCTATCGATTTTTGCTGTAATATTTTATCCAGGAGGGACGAAACTCAATCCAGTTACACCCGGTTATACATTTTGGATGAATTATATCAGTGATTTAGGGAGGACCAGAGCATTTTCTGGAGTACCTAACACAGTATCTCAAATTTTGTTTACCGTAATGGAAGTTATATGGAGTTTAGCATTTATTGTGCTATTTTTAGCATTAACTTCTTTTCTTATTGGATCGCAAAAAAGAAAGTGGCTTAGTTTTGGTGGAGGCATCTTCGCAGTTATAAGCGGATTAGCGCTTATCGGTGTTATTTTTGCGCCGGAGGACATATATTCAGAATTACATATTCTTTTCGCAGTTGTCTATTATCTCGCAATGGCACTCACGGCGATTTTTAACGCCCTTGCGATATTCTTAGACAAGAAATTATCTGAAAAATATGTAATTGTTTTGATAACTTTGTTAATACTCTTGCTGATTTACGCGATTATTGCTGTAATTGGACTAAATATCCCGTTGACTCCTGAATGGTTGATGATTTATGTAGTAGGACAAAAAGTGATTACTTATACCCTTCTTGCAGCTACTTGCTTACTATCTTATGGCATGTGGAAATTAAGCATTAAAAAAAGTTAAGGCTTTTTTTAGGTTATTCTCTTTTATTTTTAAAGTAATATTCCATTCTATCGAAAACCTCTTTCAGTAGAATCGGTACAAGAAAGATCCACCATAGGAACAACCAAATTGGCAGTCCTAAAAAGATTGGATTGATATAGACATAAAGACCGATGGAAACCATTACGCCTTCAAAAATGAATGCGTAGGGCAAGATCGCAATAATTAAGAGTTCATTTTTTTTCGGAGGGAATGCAATGACCCTAACACCGATAATAGCACCATAAATAATGCCTGGGAGCCATAAATTCATGTATGTGCTGTAGATGATTATTCTCAAGCATACTAGAATAATAAGATCGACAATTAACTGGACATTAAGCCAGCCTTTTAATAAAGGACCATTCTTTTGAAATTCAGCCCCTTGAAGCCATTTAATTTTAAAAACCTTCCGAAAAATTAAGAAAACCTGTCCCCAGAAGAGGATCATCCAAAACGGTAACGGTAAACAAGGCAGAATTGTAATTGATGTATAGGAATATACGCCTCTTATCATGGACATGAGATCATTGCCGCCTCCTGCTAAGACGCCTAATAGGAAAAATAGCCAATCCCCTTTCTCATTTATTAGGAAAAATCTTAATGCAAGGTTAATGCCAAAAATAGCTGAAATAATTACAGTATAAATGACATCGGTGCTTGCCAAATGCCCGAATAACCCGACTGCTATGATAATTGTAAATAAAAATAGAATTTCCCAAAATAATCGCTGTTCAGGAGTTTTTGGAGGATATTGAAAAATCTTGTGCGTGGATCCTTCAATATTTTCTGTCATTCCGCGATTACCACGATATATATTAAAAATCATTAAACTATATCATTTTTTAGGGGGTCTAAGAATTATTAATTGCTTATTTTCTCGGAAGGTAATATCAAAGGATGTGAAGATACTATCACGCCCCATGATAACAAAAGGAATTATATCATAAGCAGATGGAACCCGCACTAAAAAATTATTAAAAGAACAAAATACCTCATTTGCCTTAAGGCATTCAATTGAATCTAAGTTTAATAAGTAGGAATTGAAAGTGCCTCCAGCGCCAATAGTTAATTCTGTTTCTTCTGGATTTGTAATTCCTAGAAGATCTATGAATTCTAGTGGAATAAAAGTGCCATTAGCTCCAGAATCAATAAGTGCATTCGTTTGAAATGCCATATCCCCATGTTTAATTCTTATATGAATAATAGGGAGACGAAAATTCATATTTAAACGATGATCATAAAATATTTGGTATTTAAATATGAGACTATGGGAGAAAACTCTTCGAGCGGGCAATTTAATTACAACAACATTACTTTATTTTCAGGTATTCTCATAATAAATATTTCTTTTGTCGGATATTTATGTTTGGCTTCATTATAAGCCTCTTTGGCTGTATTACCTATAAAAATGTCATCATCGATGATAGCAACCCACTTCCCTGCCTCAAGTTGTTTATTATTTACCATTATAAGCTCAAATTCTTTACCCATTCCAATGACCATTTTAATTTTTTTCATTTATTTTAATAATATTTACTTTAAATGGACTTTTAAATACTACCCGATTAGCTCTCTTATTTCATTGAGAATCCCACTATCGAAAAATCCTAGAATTAAGGCACGCGCATACACATCGGTAACCACATTCTGCATCCACGCGCAATGTCCTTGGCACTGATTCGCGCCGTCTCCATGAAAATTGGTAGCATCAATGATTTTTTTGGCAGCCTTATGCATTTCATCCACGTTTTTATAATCGAAAATATTAATCATAACCGCATTGGGGTAGGCTTTACAGGGCCAAAATAGTTCGCCGTTATAATCGATGTGATCAAATACTTTCGGATGACAGAGCACCCCTTTTGCTCGTAAAAGGTGCTCAAGCATCTTCGGTGATGCGATCATAGGGTAACCATGTTTTGCCCGCTCGAGAATTTTCTCCACAAGCGCTTGATACCGCGGATTCTTCAATAATTCATAATCGGGTTCATGGTCAATATTGCCTGATACAGGCGAGAAGCAAATTCCTAAATCGTTACACCAATCCAAGACATCAAAGGATTCCTCAATATTGTCAGGTGTAATAACGGTATTTACAACTAACTTGAAATTTACAAAGTTCTGAAGAATCCTAAGCATTAAGATATTCCGCAAAACCTTTCGAGAGAGAGAAGCGCTTACCTTATATATCTCGGACATCTCTGAAATATTTAAGGCATCAAGAGAGATTATGATAACATCCATTTGGGATAGGAATTTCCTATAGCGTGGATTAAGGAGTAAATCGCCGAGAAGAGAACCATTTGTGTTGATCATATTGAACATATTTAGTTTTGTTGAGTAGTTAAGTAACTCGGGCAAATCTGGGCGAAGAGTGGGCTCACCACCGCAGAAATAGATGGCTGAAGCTTCTTTCATTATCTTGAGTAAGTTCATACCTTGTGTGGTTGTTAAGTTTTTAGTGAAACCTTGACGATAAAGCTCGGGATACTTCCCGCCTCTGTGATTTGAGCAGTAAGAACATAAAAAGTTGCATTGGTTCGTCATGGTCCAGATATAGAACAGAGGGATGAAGTTATGGTCGTTTTTTACCATCCGCCTCTTATTGATTAACAAATTTTTGAGCGTTTTTATTAATGCAAGAAACCGCTTTTTTTGAAACAGTGTTCCAGATAAGGGGGGTTTTTTAAGCTCGATGTTTTTGGCAATTTTTAGTGCTAACTTAGCAGCTTCGAGGTGTAAACCTTGCCATTTGGGATGATAGGGTTTAGGCTGATACAAGTGAAATTTTGGAAATACTAAATTTTGCACTTTGGCTTTCATCTAATCACATAATTTTGGAATTATTAACTATAATAAGAACGATTATTAAAAGATAGAGTAAGATAAATTTACGAAGAGGATTTCTTTTTTTTGGGAAATAGCCAGTCTAGAGGTTGAATTAAATGGTTTTTTTAGGTATTAAAGTCGATTTTATAGAAAATGAGAACTTAAAATTTAAATATGTGAATTCACATATTTTACTGATTAGTATGGGAAATATTACATTATCAATTCCAGAAAATATTTTACACCGTATGAAAAAATATAAGGAAATAAAGTGGAGTGAGGTAGCTAGACAAAAAATAATTGAATATCTGGATGTTTTAGAGTTGATGGAAAAATTATCAAATTTATCAGATGAAGATGCAACAAATCTTGGATTAGATATTCATCATTTAGATAAAAACGACGTCTGGGAAAAATGGAAAAAAGAAAATTTACAAATAGAATCCCCTTAATTATAGATTCTAATATTATTATCGCTTCAATGAGAAGCAGAGGTATTACGCGAAAAATATTCTTTTCAGCAAAATTACAGAAATGTTTTAACCTGATAACATTAGATTTTTGTTTTGAAGAAATTTGGAAGTACCGAAATCGATGGAATACTTTAAATCTTCCAGATGATGATTTAATTAAAATTCTTGATTTCTTTTTTAAAGAAAAAGTTCAAATATATTCTACAGGCATTATTCAGCCTCAAATCCTAAAGTCATATGAAATCATGAAACATATTGATGAAAAGGATACTCCAATTCTTGCTTTGGCATTATCTACTCAAGGGATAATATGGAGTAATGATTCACATCTAAAAAAACAAAAAAAAGTAATATGTTTCAACACAAAAGAATTAAAAAAATTGTTGAAAATTAACAATAATGGGGTTTAATGGTAATTTCCTCAACTTTCTTGTTTTAATTTTTTATAAGTGGATTTAGCCAAATTTCTTTTTCATTCGACATAAATCGCTATTCTTCACATTAATTTGATGTTGTGGTATATTTATTTGTTTTGGTAAGGCTTATAAAAGAAAATACCGAATACTCTAATTTTTAACGGTTCTTTAGTTCAGTCAACTCATTATTTAGTAGCAGCGCCTTTTTACTTGAATATTTAAATACCTATAATTTCTATAAGTTTAATTAGAAGAGATTTCGGGTTTTTATCAAATAGAATAAAGATATTCTTCATATTTTGGGTGAAGATTTGAAGAATAATGCCTTACAATTGGTCTTCTAGTAGGAAGGCTTAAATAGGTAAGAATCATATTGTTATTCTATGAAGCCAACTAAGAGAGAGCTTGAGAAAGAGTTTCTAGCTAATGAACGATTTGCAAAAAAGAGGCTAACTGCCTCTATTGATGAAATCGATCTGAAAATGGCGGAAAAGGCTATAATTAAAAATTATACGGCAATTCTTGATTTGCAATCCCAGATCGACAGAAAATTGGAACTCCCATTTCGGAAAAAATCCACCATGTTTCGCTTAATTGTGATCTGTTTCGGGGCTATACTCGAGCTGAATTTCGAGCAATTGGGCGCCTTATTCAGCCTGGATCGTAACCCGGAGTTAAATCGGTTTCTCAGTAAATTTACAGATATACCTTCTATCTCCGAAGAGGAATTATGCAAAACCAAGAAGGAATTGAGTTGCTTTTGGGAAGCTATTAAAGCGTTAGCATATATAATAAAAGAAGACTACCATCTATTTTACCAAGCATATAATGATTTGGAATTTATCGAGTTATTAAAAATGAAACCGAAGAATCGACCTTATGGCGCTGCCAGATTATTAAAAGGAATAAACATAACCCGTTGGTTCAAATCAGAAATAATTCCAGAAAAGGAGCCCTATCCGAAATCCCTGCTTTTAAGAGCTTTATTTTACAATACCTTAATCATGCCGAAAAGCAGCACTGCCGGGCTAGCGAAACTGCTTGGGGAACGGGTCTTTAATGTACAGGAAACCTATGTGGATATCGGCTACTCCTTGGGGTTTTACTTTGAAATCCCTTCTAAAAAAACCTTGTATCGCTTTGTGAAAAGTCTAACGCAAGAGTGGGTGTATCAAATGATGAAAGACAATACCGCGGAACTAATTCGGATTGGATGCGCCGATATTAGTATGCTATTAGTCGATAGCTCCGAAATTTTTGGGCGAAAAGACGATCTGGACTTACCTGCCACTAATAGAGCCCGGGCCACTCATAAAATGACGTATCGAATTCAATTAATTTGCGATCCCAATCAGATCCCGCTGATTGCAGTCGCGCGGC
>Ga0315291_10003992_pt1 | contig 18941 bp, 16 predicted proteins | sample YL17G12_20_MG_FD_203070 | JGI IMG/M metagenome (GOLD analysis project Ga0315291, IMG submission 203070) | Sediment microbial communities from Yellowstone Lake, YNP, Wyoming, USA - YL17G12_20 | ecosystem: Environmental > Aquatic > Freshwater > Lake > Sediment | place: USA: Wyoming | collected...
GGGGAGCGAACCGGATTAGATACCCGGGTAGTCCCAGCTGTAAACGATGCAGGCTAGGTGTTAGGGCGGCCACGTGCCGCTCTAGTGCCGCAGGGAAGCTGTTAAGCCTGCCGCCTGGGGAGTACGGCCGCAAGGCTGAAACTTAAAGGAATTGGCGGGGGAGCACCACAAGGGGTGAAGCTTGCGGTTTAATTGGAGTCAACGCCGGAAATCTCACCGGGGGCGACAGCAGGATGAAAGCCAGATTAAAGGTCTTGCCAGACGAGCTGAGAGGAGGTGCATGGCCGTCGCCAGTTCGTGCCGTGAGGTGTCCTGTTAAGTCAGGCAACGATCGAGACCCGCATCCCCCGTTGCTACTAGCCTTGTGCTGGGCACACTGGGGAGACCGCCATCGATAAGATGGAGGAAGGAGCGGGCCACGGCAGGTCAGTATGCCCCGAATCTCCCGGGCCACACGCGAGCTGCAATGGTAGGTACAATGGGTTCCGACCCCGAAAGGGGAAGGCAATCCCGAAAACCTGCCGTAGTTGGAATCGAGGGCTGTAACCCGCCCTCGTGAACATGGAATCCCTAGTAATCGCGTGTCATCATCGCGCGGTGAATACGTCCCTGCTCCTTGCACACACCGCCCGTCGTTCCATCCGAGCGACTTTTGGGTGAGGCGTGGTCTTCCTTGGCTGCGTCGAATCCAAGTCTCGTAAGGAGGGAAAAGTCGTAACAAGGTGGCCGTAGGGGAACCTGCGGCCGGATCACCTCCTAAGAAAGCTGCATTGTCGGCTGGAGGAGAATGCAAGGAACAATCATCAGAAACGCCAAAGCCCAATTCAATAATCATACAACTCAGTGTTTTGCCTTGGAAATGTCGCAGATCTACTGCATCAAATACGCAACACTACGTGTTCTCAGTATTGTAGCAACTATACCGAATTGCCTCTTTCTCTTCGCAACTTTTGACTAGCTGATAGCAGGGGAGTAGCTGTGCCATGAAGGCTTAGTGTCAGAATAACAGTGTCAGTACTGAAATTCATGTACACGTCCTTTCTGGTAAAGAAAACCACATGCGCCATCAGAACAGCAGTCGTTGATCGGTTTCTGTTATGAAGCTGGAAATCGTATTTAAATCATTTCTTGGCTAGCCTTACCTGTGCTTGCAATGCCGTACAGGCACGAGCTTCATTAGCACAGAAAACTTATTTAGCCAAGAGAACAGAGCAGAGCAGTTTCTAGCAGAAACATGGTCTCCACACCCAATCGGGTTACGAAAATCTGCGCTATTGATGCAGTTTTTTCCCTCTGACTCGAGAAGAACACCTTATTTTGTCAAAACAGGAAAATCAGTTGGTGGAGCTGTATAGGTCTAAATTTGCATCTAAGATTTGCAAAATGTGCTTGTTTGGCATAGTCCGAAAAACAATATAATCGTTAAGGCCACTTTCTACCATTTATTGCAATGCATCTTCTCTTGTAGCGACAACGGTCTTTGCTTAACAGAGTATTCTTGTGGATATCCGATGGGAATGAGGACAGCCACTTCATAGTCATCGGGTATGCACAGCATCTTCTTAAGCGGCATTGTCTCGTGCGGTATGAAGGTGACGCCATACAATCCCTCCGCCGCCATCGCCAGCAGGATGTTTTCTATGCATGCCCATACGGAAGCAAAGTTGTTCAGATCATAGAGTGATTTGCATTCTTTTAGCGGCTTTCTCATCCTAAAGCAAACGATGAGCAGTTCTGGCGAACTCAATAGCATCCTTCTCTGGACAGGCAGCGCTGCAAGATATGCTGGTTTCTCCCATTCAGCCATGGGCTTCGTCGCTTCTTCTACTTCTTTCTCACCAAAATTCTTGGCCATCACGCCTAAATCGACGACTTTTTTTCTTTGTTCGAAATCTTTTATGAGAATGAACTCCCACTCTCTCAGATGATTGTGTGACGGTGCCTTCAATCCAGCTGCCAATACTCTCAAAAGCTTTTCCTCTTCCACAGGTTTCGACTGGAACTCTCTCACTGTTCGTCTTTTTTCAACAGCTTCATAGAAATCCATTATAACTCACCCTTTTTCCTTATGATACAAGAACCCGCATATTAAGCACAAACGTTTTGGCGTTTCTGCAAATCCGTTTTGCCCTTGTTTGGGCCGCACGTAAAAACTACTGGAACCTGAGTCGTTCGTAAACAGTCTTGGCGAAATCAAGTTCAAAGCGTGCAATATCGCAAGGATACTGCTCACTAGCGCAAAAGAAGGCTTTGGTGGGGCCGGCCGGATTTGAACCGACGACCTTTACCCGGAACAGTGCTTCAGGCGCTGTTCCTACGGGTTTCTCTAACAGCTCCAGAACTTCTTCATCCCGTTCTGGTCAGCAAACCCTTTTGCTACTTTCTGGAGCCCGTCGTCATACCTGCCTAGACTACAGCCCCTAGCCTTACTGGAAATGGCATGCGGTATTTTAAATATATGCATTGTCCATTCACGCAAGAACTCACGTCCATAGGAAGTTTTGTCGTGACAAGTCTGGCTCCTTCGTGGTTTAGTGACCTTGACAAAAGATATACGCTTGAAAAAACAGTGAACTTGAGAGTAACTGGAAAAGGTTGGTGGTGATCTTTGAAGAAAGAATCAAAATACATGAAAGATTATCGTTTGCTTATTGATAAGTACAAAGATGCCTTGGAGCATGTGAGGCAATACTGTGAAGAAACGGCGCCTAAAGATCGATCTGCCTATCATCCTTGGAGCTTGCCACAGTTCAAGATGGAGCATGTTCTGCGAGTGCTGAGATATTCACTGATGCTCGCCTCAAGGAGAAAAGCAGACCTTGATGTCGTCGCTCTAGCTGCGATCCTGCACGATCTAGCTACTTACACTGCGGAAAGAAAAGACCATGCAGTTGAAGGCTCTAAACTCGCCGAGAAATATCTGACCGAAAAAGGCTATGATGACGAGCTTGTCCGAAAAGTCGTGCGAGCCATCGCCGTCCACGCCGGACCACTCGTATTTGAAGCGAACACAATTGAAGACAGGATTCTGCAAGATGCAGACACAATCGACAAGGTCAGCGCTTTCGGAATAACCTCGGAAATGCTTCACCACGGTAGCAAAGGATACCTGCCCGGGCAAGCGTTAGATGAAATGAAAAAAGCCAATCCACCAAGACTCAAATGGATGTTGGAAACCATGCACACGAAAGAAGGAAAAAGAATAGTCCGCCAAGGATGCAAATACTTCAAAAACTTCATTGCATTGCTTGAGAAAGAGCTTTAGCCAGCCCGAACGTGCGCCAGACTTATATTTTCACAAAGATGATTGAAGTTCGGTGATCGCAGTGGCGATTGATCCAGTGTGTAAGATGAAAGTGGACGAGAAGACTGCGAAATTCAAGAGTGCCTATCAAGGAAAAACCTACTATTTCTGTGCACCCGGCTGCAAGAAAGAGTTCGATAAAAACCCCAAGAAATACCTTTAGTGCAAACTAAACGCTACGCTCACAGTCCAGCGTTAGACTAGTTGCGAATCTAAAGAAATCGGAGTGGATTCCTAAAACAGCTTCAAGTATTCTCGTCAAAAACCAATTACAATATCCATAAAAACAACGTGTTGAAGTGCAAAGTCTAGGTTCAAAAACGATAAGTTTATGAGCAAAAAGCTTAGGTGATATGTGGGGTTTGCCGGTCATGGGGCGCGGGACCCACCCGATCCCATTCCGAACTCGGAAGTTAAACCGCGCTCCGTTCTCGGTTGTAGTGTGGTCTTCGGCCACGTGAACCCGGGAAAGCTGGCAACTCCACTTCAAACCAACCTTGCTTATTCTGTGTGGAGTTAGCTAAAACTTATAACTAAGCTCTTGATAGTCTTCTCGAAAGGTGGACATATAAGTGATTACATCAGCTTCCGTGGCAACATTACAAAGCAAACTCGCACAGAACCCACTTGGAGATAACCCCATATCGTGGATTCTAAACCTGCTCTTCTACGTGGTATTCATAGTTTTCCTGTTTTACGGACAAAGAATCCAGCTATACGTAATGCTGAGGGAAGTTGAAGGTTCGCTTTACAAGCTCAGATTCATCAAGGATGAAGGACGAAAAACCGCCATAGAAACCATGAAGGAGATTGGAAAACCCCAAACAGACCCCACGGCAAGGATTGACAGATTCCTCGAGTACTTCACGATATCACCGCAAAACCTTGACCCAGCCGGCATAGTTTGGAAGCTAGAGCACATAATAGATGTCAGAGATGTTCGTTTGAAAGACGAAGTGAAGATGATGGCGCCCTCGGCAGACGAAACCCAGACAAACAATCTGGAGAACACTCTTGAAGCAGCCATGGCGCTCAACTACATCTACAAGGTCATAAGACACTTCTACCTGCTAGGCAAAAAGACACTCAGCCTATACATCATAATGCAAATACAGATGCTGCTGCCCCTGATCATGCGGGAAGCAGAAGCCTACGCAAGCGCATTGAAAGCCTTCTCATTCGGGCAACCCATAGGCGACGGCGCAGGCGCCTTAGTTGCAGGCAGAATAATGCACGGATACGAGACCAAAAAGCTTCCAAAAGACTGCGTGGTTGCAACCGTTCCAATAGAAGGACGCACAGCCTACGTGATAAAGGCTGAAGGCCCAGGCGGAAACGTGGGAAAACCTGGAGACGCAATAGAAGCAGTCATCAAGGAAAACAAGGGCAAGATCGCGTCAGTGATAATGATCGACGCCGCAGGAAAGCTTGAAGGTGAAGTGGTCGGCGAGATTGCTGAAGGAATCGGCGCAGCCATCGGCGGACCAGGCGTTGACCAGTTCAAGATTGAGGAATCTATCCTCAAATATCATATTCCAATAAATGCTCTGGTGATTAAGGAAGACATTGGAGATGCAGTTTCACCGATGCGGAAAGAGATTATCGATTCAATCGACAAAGCCATCGAAAGAGTGAAACAAGTCATTCTAGAGAGAACCAAGGAAGGAGACAAAGTGGTCATCGCCGGCATAGGCAACAGCATAGGAATCGGTCAGTAGGAGGATGAATGAGATGGCTCAAGGAACAGCAAACTCGGCGACGCGAATATCATCTTTCGTGTTGCTAATAATATTCATAACGTTAGCGCTGTCGATAACGGCTCTGATATTGGCTTTCAACGCGTTCAGTTCCGACCCCGTCATTTCAGGATGGCTGATACTCCTCGGATTTGTGGGAGTCGGCATCTCCATGTACGTATTGCTCCAAGCAAGAAGACGGATTCGACGTTTAAACATCGCAATCGCGCCCGTCACGACCACAATCGAATGCAAGAAATGCGGCTTCAAGAGCGTCAGAGAGTTTCAACGCGGCGACTACATTTTCAAAGAAGTCGAGCCCTGCCAAAAATGCAACGAAAACATGATGATAACAGCGATCTATCGAGAAGTCAAAGAAGGCGACAAAGATCATTATCGCTTCTAGGTCAAAACGACCCGTCCGTCCTCAACTATGAGAACTGTGTGCTCTGCCTGAGCCACAGGTTTTCGACTTGCCTCAACAAAGATAGGATAATCCATGATGGTCTTTGACTCCAAGAGCTCGCGAAAAGCCTCCCTGTAGTACTCCGCTGGCACAACGCCTTTTAACCACCGTTCAGCAAAAGGCAGCGTTCTAAAATTCTCTTCAATGTACTTCGAAAGCGTCTTCGCATATGGACTCTTCTGCGGTCTGGACTTGACGAACCTAAATATCGTGCTTTCAGCTTCATCCTCAACCTTGCCCACAGCATTGGAAACAGTGACGAAAGGCTCGATTGCGTACGCTACACCAACCTTGATCTTTGAGGAAAATATCTGTGAGACGTTGGGCAAAGAAGTTCCCGCGTGCACAAGATACCGTCCAACACTGTGTCCAGTCAGGTTCGAAATAGGCTTGAATCCCCGAGACTTTATCGTGCTCTCTATTATTGTGCCGAGCTTCGACGTGGACATGCCCGGGCAAATGCTTTCTACGGCCTTTTCGAGCGCTTTTTCAGCTGTTTCCACAAGACCGTCATATTCTGGGTCAAAACACACCGTCACTGCGGTGTCAGTGAGGTAGCCATCAACGTGAGCGCCTATGTCCACTTTCACTATGGCCTTCTCAGGAACTCTCTTGGTGTCGTTCGGAGGTGAAGTATAGTGTGCCGCTATCTCGTTTATTGAAACATTACATGGAAACGCTGGTTTTCCACCTTTCTTCCTTATCAAGCTCTCTGCTCTTTCACAAATCTCAATAATTGGCATGTTCTCGCGAACAAATCCCCTAATCTCTTCTCTGGTTTCACGGAGAATCCTTCCAGAAAGTCGAAGCTTTGCAAGAGCATCCTCATCATATTCGCTCATTCAAGTCACGCACTGGCTTCATTAAGCCTAAATAGGTTATCGTTTAAAAGGTTTAGTCGAGAGGCGCGGTGTGATTGGTCAAGATCACTTGGTTTGGGCATGCAGCGTTTCAAATTGAAGTCGCTGACAAGCTTGCTCTGATTGGTTCCAAGACTTGAAGGAACCCCCCACAGAATCGACAAAGCCATCAGACGCGAAACGAGCAGACGCAGCCTACGTCAACCACAATGTCCACTTGGCGCTCGCTAGTCTGATTCCTTTACCTTTTGACGTGAAACTTGTCTACTGTTTTTCTTGCTTTTTCGCGCTTTTTCTGGTGTTCAGCAAGAAACTTGTTGATCCTTTCTGCCAGTTCCTTCTTGCATTCTCCGCACAAGTTTTCTCCAGCCCTGCATTTCTTTTCTCTTTCAGTTAGCTTCTTGTCATCTTCTTCGAACAGGTAGAGGAAATACTGGAAGATCGTGCATACGTTAGGGTCTGCTCCTGTCTTCTTCTGTTCTGCCGCTGTTCCCTTTCCTCCTGTGAAGGCGTTCCAGACTTTCCGTTTCACTGTGTCTGGTGAATCGACGGTGAAGATGGCTGTTTCAGGCTCTGAAGCGCTCATTTTTCCGCCTATACCCAGTCCGGGCAAGAAGCGGTTGTGGATCTGAGCTGGCTTGAAGTAGCCAAGTTTCTGGGCGATGTCTCGGGTGATCCGCCAGTACGGATCCTGATCTATGGCTGCTGGAATAAGCGCTGGAACGTTTTCTCCTGTCAATTTTTTATGGATGAAGCATGGCACAGCTTGAACAGCTGGCCAGAATATCCATCCCAAGTTTGTGCTGTCTTGAAACCCGAACGTGGCTCGGGCAGTTGAATACGTTATGCGCTTCGCCACTTCCAACGCGACATCGTAAAGCAAGTCTATGTCCTTCACATCGTAGATTATGAAGGTGTCTTCGGGTTTGAAGCCCAAGGCAACCAAGTCGAGAGCGTTTTCGTACCCGAACCTAGTCATGTCCGCCAGCTTGTTCTCGTCGTCTACCAAGAATTTCTCGTCATCAGTCATCTGGAAATAAAGCCTTGTCTTAAACTTGTCCTGCAAATACTTCGTGAAAATCCACGGAACAAGGTGGCCTATGTGAACTGGCCCTGATGGGCCCCGACCAGTGTACAAAACAAACTTCGTTCCTTTCTCGTACAAGCCCAATACCGTGTCTAGGTCTCGATGCGAAAAGAACAGCTCCCTTCGCAGTTGAAGATGAACATCACCAGTATACTTTGCCAACCTTTGAATAAGTTCGCTGGTCAAGGGTTGAGTCCCAAACTCGCGGATCAAACGTTCATAGTCCACTTTGCCTCTTACTTCCCAAGGAGTAACAACCATTTCATCCTTGTCTTCGTTCGCCAAGCGTTGCCACCTTCGATCTATGATTCTTCTATTACAATTCTTGAAAAACATATTAAACCTTGTGCGAACAACAACCTTGAGCATCCAACCAGATTTGAGGGAAGAATCGTGCCTTTAGAATATGAATCCCAAGAGTTTTCAGACGAGTTGAAGAAAAGGATTAACACTGACAAAGATTATCGTGAGAAAGCCCACGGAATGAACTGGGCGACCCTTTCTATCATTGATGATATTCCCTTCGCGACATACTCAAACTACGTAAATGGAGAATTGACGGATCGGAAACACATACTGCCAAGCGAAGCTGACGAATACAAGAAAAAAGTGGACTTCTTCGTCGAAATCCCAACCTACGACCTCTCGGTTGAAATGGCCACTGGCAAGAAATCGTTGGAGTCCATGTTTCTGGGTGGGAATTTGAAGGTGGAAGGCTCAATCTTCAAGGCGCTACAATACAGAGATGCAATTGAGAGAGTTGCGAAGATAACTGCCAAGCTTGCCAACGAGTCGGTTATTCCTTCAAGAGTAGACTTCGCAAAAACGCTGAAGAAACTCGGGTTGCTGTAGACCGCGAAACTAGGAGTGCAGCTACTGCGTTGACAAAGTAAACCCTAAATGCGTTTGTGCTTCTCTTAATGATTGTCGGTGAAGTGATGCCCCGCCAATTTCCATAAGCAAGCCAACGATTTCTGAACTCTCAGCGGGCAACATGAATATCTTTATTAAAATACTGACAACTAGATTACCGAATCTAACAAGTTCTATTCACAAGGAGAAATACTATGGTTGGACTTAGGGAACCGGAATACAAGATTCTTGCAAAATTGAAAAGTCTGAAAAACTTCGGTGCAATATCAGTCGAGCAACTTGTTACTTCAACAGGCTTATCAGACTCGGCTGTGATGCGCGCGGTTCTGACGCTACAAGAAAACCGAATGGTACAGACAACTGAACGGAAACAGATCGTCGCAAAACTCGCTGAAGAAGGAAGAACCTACGCCAAAAGCGAGTTGCCCGAACGACGATTAATCACCGCTCTCCAAGAACTCGGCGGAAAAGCTCCTCTTGCGGAACTGGTCAGAAAATCTGGCCTAGAGGGTCATCTCGTGCCAATCGCGTTGGGCTGGATTCAAAGGAAAAAATGGGCAACTCTAGACTCCAAAACAGGTACTCTCCAAATGCAATCAAAACCCGCAGAAGGCGCTGATGAAAGACTCGTGAAGCTTCTTGGCGAGAAAAAAGAGACCATGGTTGAGGGTTTAAGTCCGGAGTTTCAAGATGCTTTTCAACTCTTGAAGGGCAGAAAGCTGCTTAACGTTGAAGAGAAAACGAGAAGGGAAATCGAGATAACCGAAACCGGAAGCACTGCAGCCAAGAAAGGACTGAAAGCCACTTCAGAAGTGACGCAACTCACGCAAGAACTCATAGTAACTGGCAAATGGCGAAAAGTAAACCTTCAAAGATACAACATAGAGGCTGCAGTTGCCAAAACATGGCCAGGCAAAAAGCATCCTTACCTCCGCTTCCTTGACGAAGTGAAAGAAAGACTCATCAATCTAGGGTTCAAAGAGATGACTGGCACAAGCGTTGAAACGTCCTTCTTCAACTTTGACGCTCTTTACACGCCGCAGGATCATCCCGCCCGGGAGATCATGGACATATACTTCGTGAAATCTCCAAAGTACGGCAAGATAGGCGCTGAAAAGCAAGTTCTGCTGAACGTTAAGCAAACTCATGAAAATGGCTGGAAAACAGGCTCAAAAGGATGGCAATACAAATACTCTGTCCGAGAGGCCAAGCGCCTAATCCTAAGAGGGCACGGAACTTGCCTTAGCGCCAGAACCCTGCTTAGCAAGAACCTGGAGATTCCGGGCAGATATTTCTCTATTGCCCGATGCTACAGGCCAGAAGTGCTGGACCAAACTCATCTCACTGAATTCAACCAAGTTGAAGGCATCGTCGTAGACGAGAACCTGAACCTTCGAGACCTCCTAGGAATCTTGATGACTTTTGCAACAGAAATAGCTGGAGCGAACAGAGTCAAAATGAAACCTGACTACTATCCATTCACAGAACCCAGTGTAGAGCTCAGTGCCTACAAGGAAGGGTACGGATGGATCGAGTTCGGAGGCTCAGGCATATTTAGACCCGAAGTGACCCTGCCCCTAGGCATCAAAGCCCCAGTCATCGCTTGGGGCCTAGGCATAGACCGCCTATTCATGATGAAGGCCAAAATCGACGACATACGCTGCCTCTTCTCGAAAGATCTACATTGGCTGAGAACCAAGGAGGCGATTTAGCATGCCGACCATAGATGTTGACTACGCTGAATTCGAAAGGATGCTTGGAATAGAGCTTAACAAAGACTTGGAGAAAATCAATGATGTCTTGGCTTTTGCCAAAGGCGAAGTGAAACTGCTCGATGAAAAGACGGGCATGATGAGCGTTGAAATCAAAGACACGAACCGTCCAGACACGTGGAATATTGAAGGGCTAGTCAGGACTCTGCGTGGATTCCTAGGTCTAGACAAAGGCTTGAGGCAGTACATAGCAGGCAAATCGCTAGCCGAAGTGTACGTTGATAAGCGACTGGAAGACATCAGACCCTACATCGGCTGTTCCATCATCAAGAGTGTGGAGCTGACCGACGCCATGATTCAGGCAATGATGCAGCTGCAAGATAAGCTAGATCACACTTATGGCAGAAACAGACGTCGAACATCCATTGGCCTCTATGATTTTGACCTGGTAGCACCACCACTCAGCTACGCTGTTGCGAAACCGACTGATGCCAGTTTTGTTCCATTAGGCCTTGAGAAAAAGATGAACCTGAAAGAGATTCTGAAAGAACACCCGAAAGGTTTGGAGTACGGCTCGATCGTCAGCCGACACCCTGTCTACCCAATACTTCTAGACAGCAAAAACAAGGTTCTATCATTCCCCCCAATCATAAACTCAAACGACTTGGGAAAAGTGACAGAGCAAACGAGGAATATTCTCGTCGAGGTTACAGGTACAGTCCATGAAACAGTGCTTAACACGCTCAAAATAGTGACTCTGTCACTGATTGACAGAGGCGGCAAAGCTTACTCGGCTACCGTACATTACCCGCAAGGTAACTCTACGGAAGTGACGCCGAGCTTCGAAACCAAACACATGGATCTTAACGTTGAATACGCAAACAAGATACTAGACCTGCACTTAGCGCCCAGACAGATCGCTGAACTGCTTGCGAAAGCTGGCTTCGGAGTAGAAAAGCTTGAGAAAAACCGCGTGACCGTGCAGATTCCGTGCTATCGAATCGATATAATGCACCAAGTAGACCTGGTGGAAGACGTTGCGATAGCCTATGGATACAACAACATCAAACCCTTCTGGCGCAAACTACCAACAACGGGCGGATCCAGACCAGAACAAGTTTTTCTGGGCATCGCTAGGGAGTTGATGGTCGGGCTAGGATATCAAGAAGTCCTTACCTACAACATGACCAACCCTCAAAACCTATTCGCAAAAATGAACGCTAAGGAACAGAAGATCGTCGAGTTTGCCAACCCCAAGGTTCAAACGCTTACCTGTATCAGAAACTGGCTCCTGCCAAGCCTCATGGAGTTCTTGAGTTGCAACCTTCACATAGAGTATCCACAAAGGATCTTTGAACTCGGCCCTGTCACGGTTCTGGACGAGAAAGTAGAGACAAGAACAAGAGACGAGGATACTCTTGCAGTTGCTGTTTCGCACGCAAGTGCAGGCTTCACCGAAATGAAGTCAACTTTGGACGCCCTTTTCATGAACCTTGGACTACAATGGCAAATCAAAGAAACAAAACATCCAAGCTTTGTAGAAGGAAGAGTCGGAACAGCAATTATTGACAAAACGGAAGTGGGAACACTGGGTGAAATACATCCGAAAGTTCTTGAAAACTGGACGCTTGAAAATCCTGTGGCTGCCTTTGAATTAAACATGAACAAGATAGGCAAAATGATCCAGAAGCACTGAGTAAAGATAGGAACCTTTAATTTTCCAGTCTCCACACCTTTGGTTTGGCGATGACAAAACCGAGCCCTATCTAATCCCGCCGGCACATCCATGCAGACGGACCCAACGGAAAAGACAAGCCTCCAAGGCTTATCTCATTGTGATGGCGGGTTTACCCAAGCATGGGACACGGTGGGCGCGGGCACAAACATCCCACGCCGGAGAGAGCTTAACCCAGAGGAGCGTACCGCTCTACAATGAAGTTAAGTGTTAGGTTACGCGGGAAACAAAACAGCCCGCGAAAACACCATCGACTAAGTGAAGGCAACTTGATGGACAATGAGAAGAAAACGATCAGTTTTGAACCCAAGAGCATGAAAGAACTATCAAATCTCCTTGAAGCAAACAAGGACAGCTACCATGAAATCTGGGTTGTATTAACAAAGAAAGAGCATGCGAACCCTCAACCCGTTTCCTTCCACGAAGCCCAGACGGAAGCCATAAAACAGGGATTGGTCGATAGTCGCTCAAAAAAGCCTGAATGATAAAATATTGCATACGGTTCACGAAGAGAAGAATCGAAAATCAATAACGAAAGTGAAAGGATCTTGGGTCAAGGAGAAACTGGAAAGATGTGCCAAGTTGATTTCAAAACTAAACTCTTAAGTTCACACATGTAATAAAAAGCTAAAAGCCAACGATCCAAGAAGGACAAGAAATTGGACATAGAAACAAAAATCGAACTAATCTGCAAACCCCCAACTGAGGAAATCCTAACTCCAGAAGACCTAAGAACGCTCTTGGAAACTGAAGAGCACCCAATAGCCTATAACGGCTGGGAACCATCCGGTTTAGTACACCTTGGAACAGGCCTAATCTGCGCCTACAAAATCAAGGATTTCGTAGAAGCTGGAATACGCTACAAGGCTTACCTGTCCACTTGGCATGCTTGGCTTAACAACAAGCTTGGAGGAGACCTCGAAACAATCCGCAAAGCCGCCGACCTCTTCAAACATTCGTGGCTAGCTCTTGGCGTTTCGAAAGACAAGGTGGAATTCATCTACTCAGACGAACTCTACGATGATCTTGACTATTGGGCAAAGACGATTAAGATCGCCAAAAACCTCACCATAGCCAGAGGAAGACGCACACTGGAAATCGCGGGCAGAAAGGAAACTGAAGCCAGAATGGTTTCGGACTTCCTCTACACACCAATGCAAGTTGCTGACATATTCCACATGCAAGTAAAAATCTGCCAGCTAGGCATAGACCAACGCAAAGCCAACGTCGTAGCCCGAGAACTCGGGGAAAAGCTTGGGTTCTGGAAACCCGTATGTGTTCACCACCATCTACTGCAAGGTCTGGAAAAACCTAAAGTATGGCCCATACCCGAAGGGCAAGAAAAAGAGGCCCTATCATCAGCCAAGATGAGTAAAAGCAAGCCTGAAACCTGCATATTCCTCTATGACACTCCAGAAGAGATAAAACAGAAAATGAGCCGAGCATTCTGCCCCGAAAGAACCGCCCAATTCAATCCCGTCCTAGACATAACCAAACACATAATCTTCAGAGAAATACAGACCTTCAGGATAGAGAGGCCAGCTAAATTCGGAGGTCCTACAGAGTTCCAAAGCTATCGTGAACTGGAAACAGCGTACACGCAAGGCAAGCTCCACCCGCAAGACCTCAAGAACTCGGTAGCTGAAGAACTAATCAAAATACTTGAGCCAACCAGAAGGTATTTCAAAAACTTCGCGGAGGCAATGAACTGCCTGAGCGCCATTAAGAATGCAAAGATAACAAGGTAACAATTTTTGTCCACGCATCTTGAGGAAAAAGAGGAAAAAATCGAGCGCCTCTTAGAGTCTTTGGCTGAAGAATCATCCAAAGAGATTCCCGTTGTCGTAGAAGGCAAGAAAGACGTCGAAACGCTGAGAGCCCTGAACGTAGACGGGAAGATCATAACCTTGAAGGCAGGTGGCAAATCCTTCTTAAACGTCCTGTCCGACCTAGAAAAACTCAGGGTGCAAGAAGTCATCCTGCTGCTGGACTTTGACAGGAGAGGAAAGGAAGCGACAAAGCGTCTGAAACTGAGTTTGGAAAACATGGGAGTGACGCCTAACCTCGCTTTCTGGCTTGAGCTTTTTGGCCTCGTGGGAAAAGAGGTAAAAGACGTTGAAGGCTTGATCAAGTACATGGAGACCTTGAAGCGCAAGATCGGTCGTTCTACTACATAGCGAATGAACCGTTCTGCCACGACAAACGAAAGAAAGTAGGAGTAAGTTCATGCCTACTTCTTGCAGTCGTAGCGGCACCCTTTCTGAGGCTGTCCAATGCGTAACGGTCTGCCGAACGCTGGGCATGCCATTGTAGCCGCAGTTGGTGGGGGCGGTGGTGGAGGATGGACTCGGGTAGAAGGTTGATTTAACAGGGTCTTCTTCCGACGTAGCATCAAAACTGTGACAGTCAAAATAACCACGACCACGGCTGCAATGACAATAAGAATCCACCAGCCCGAGAATGCACCACTCCACATGTTGGTCTCGGCTAACACTATCGAATAGGTAAAAGCGTGCGCGCTTGAGCTCTTTGCTTCAAGAAGCACGCCAGTCAGCTGATCCCAGTAAATCTGCCCTTCAAGTCCGCTAAAAGGCAGCGAAGTTGCGTTAGCTTGAATAGCCTTTCTCCCACCCCAATCCACAATTGATTGCACCGTGGTTCCTTCACCGGGGATGGTGCTTCCGAATGTCAAGTTAGCGGGAATTATGTATCCTCCGTATCCGCCAATTCCTGTTGAGATGTCAAGTGAAAATGGCTCTGGTTGAGGGGTAACGGAATATCCTTGTACGCTGGCTTCGTAGGTTCCACTGACATGTGGGCATCCTACACTTTGAATGGTCAACTTGATCGATCCTTTAATGCTGTCGCTGCGGACTGGACCCAAGATGCTGACGTTATATCTCATGTAGTCTCCGCTCCTAACGCCGCAAGTGTACCCGAGAACGGCTGAAACATTGCCAATCAAGAGGAAGCATGTGAGCAAAATGATGGAGAAGCCGAATCCTTTCATGTTCTTTCATCTCTTGTATTTCAACAACTGTTCCCTGTATTTATAGGGCTTAGCGATCAAAGTGTCCACCCATTGAGTATGACCCTAGTCTTCGCGATCTCTGATCTGACAACAAGACAGAAGCGACACATTAGCCGTGGCGATTGCCGGTGTTCTCTTGATAGCGAGAGGCTATAGTGAATGACTGACTAGTAGTCCACAAAGGTAATATAGACGGGAAGTCATGAGTTAGTTTCGTGTTTCAAAAGCACGATTAGCTCATCACATAATCAAAGCTAACCATCAACTAATCAATAGGAGGTGCATATTTACGGGTTCATCACAAACGTTTACAATAAAGTATGTTATACAAGCCAAGTTTGAAATAGAGGGAGTAGTTGAAAAACCAGATGTTATAGGAGCAGTCTTCGGTCAAACTGAAGGTTTGTTTGGACCAGAACTTGACCTGAGAGAGCTTCAGAAATCAGGTAGAATCGGAAGAATAGAGATTGATTTGCACTCGAAAAATGACAAGACTACCGGCACGATAACCATTCCGACAAGTCTAGACCGCGTGTCAACAGCGCTAATAGCTGCCAGCGTGGAAGCCATAAACCGAGTCGGACCATGCGCTGCAAAAGTAACCTTGGAAAAGATTGAAGACGTCAGAGAAGCCAGAAGAAAAATCATAATTGACCGAGCCAAAGAAATTCTTCACAAATGGACAATCGAGTCCATGCCGTCAGTTGACGAAGTATTCAAAGAAGTCTCAGAAACACTCAAAATCGGCAAAGTCGAAAAATATGGCGAGGACGAACTGCCCGCAGGTCCAGAACTCACTGGCGCCAAAGAAATCATACTTGTTGAAGGACGCGCCGACATAATAAATCTCATGCGTTGCGGCATACTGAACACTATCGCCTTGGAAGGAGCGAAAGTTCCAGAAACAATAAAGAAAATCTGCAAAGAGAAAGAGGCAACCGCGCTTCTCGATGGAGACAGAGGCGGCGACCTCATACTGAAAGAGCTTCTACAAGTCACTGACGTAAAATACATTTCCAGAGCTCCCCGAGGAAAGGAAATCGAGGAATGTAACTGTAAAGAGGTTCTAGACGCGCTAGAAGCCAGAATCGCGATTCAAGACTTGTTCAAGCCAAAGAGAGAAAAGCAGAAAACAGAAATGCCCAAGGAAATGGTCGAAATCACGAAGGCGCTAGAGGGCACGTTGGAAGCGGTTCTCCTAAACGACAAAATGGAGCAAATAGAACGATTACCAGTAAGCCAGCTTGCTGAGAAGCTTCGAGAAATGACAGGAGTGGACACGGTCATCTTCGACGGAATCATAACGCAAAGAATAGTCGACGTTGCGAGCGAGAAGGACATAAAGCGAATAATCGCTTCACGAGTATCAGAAGCCGTCAAGCCATCATTAACGGTTCAGCTGACGACGTTTGCAGACATTGTAGAAGGCTAGGTTCAAAAGAAGTCCGTGAGCCTCTTACTATCCCTTGATTCCATCCTAGGCGCCAGCAGTTGCTCTTCAGTTATGCCGAAACTTTCAAGAACCCTTGCCGCGGCAGGCACAACTTGCTTCGACACATAATATTCAATGTCCACCTCATCGTAAGAAGCGAACACGTAGGGCTTCACCCTTTCATAGAGACGACCCGATCCGGCAACTACCACGTAGCCCACCTTGTCGCCTACAGAGAGTTCCCAGCCTTTCTCTTTCAGCATTCTGGCAGCTTCAACATGCGCAGCCTTAATTTCATATTCGCCAGGAGGCTTCGTTAAAGTTTTCCAAATGATGAGGTCGCGGTATGCGACATGCTTCTGTCTGAGGTCGGAAATGAACCCATGCACATATTCAGACGCCTTCTTCGGAGATTGATCCTTGAGAATGATCTCCAGAACCTTTTCCTGGACTCTTTTGGCCACTATCGCCCAGTCTCCACGCATTGCTTCCAAACCTACAATGTCGAGGCTTCCATCAGGTAATAATCCAGCGTAGCGCTTCTTTGCTTCCGTGAAGAAAATCCGCAAGTAAACCTTGTCTACGCCGATCTCTAACCCCAACTTCTCTTCAACATCCTTTAAAAGCTTCTCAACTTTCTCCCGCTCATTCTTGACAAATATGCTGTCAGTGTCGCCATAAACAACTTGAAGACCAGCTTTTTCAGCCATTTCAATAGCGCCCTGTATAGTGTATCTTCCCCATGCCGTTGCAGCCTCAGCTACCTGTTTAACGTACCATCGTGCAGCAATCCACCCTGCGTAGCCATACATAGCATTGGTGATCACCTTCACTGCCTTCTGGCGCGCGTTCAAAACCCGAAACTCGACACTCTCGGATCGAAGTTTCTTCATTCTTGAACGGATTTCACCGCGAACGCTCATAAGATATGAAAGGGCTTCTTTATAGAAGCCTGCGGGTTCCTTGCGAAACCTGTGCTTAACCTCAGGCGCCTTGAAAACTCCATTTACTGGTTCAGGTTCTTCCGGCGATACATATGTGTCTGGCGATAGGTTGTAGCGTATCATTATGTTTGGGTACATACTCTTGAAATCCAAGTCTGCAACGCCGTCGTGTAAACCGGGTTTGGGATTGAGCACTATCGCGCCTGTGTATGGCCTGTAAGGTTGCTCTATTCTCTTGGGCACGAGTTCGCTGATCTTGTGTGTGCGCCTTATCAGAAACCACTCAACTCTGAAGCCTGCCGCAGCGGTTCCCACATGGTCAAGTGGCAGACCCACAAGACTTGAGAGTTGCAAACCGAAGTCCAAGACGGCTCTGGTGATGCCAATGACCGAGTGAGCGTTATCCATCGAGAACCTTTTCAGCGTCGCACGTTTCTTCCTGTCATCCCAGTAATCTGCCAATTCCATGTCTTCAATCAAGACACGTTCTTCTGTCTTCATGATTCCTAGGTAGTCTGCCAGATTCTCCAGACTCTTGACTTTAACCTCAGGAAACTCCTCAGCATAATCTGCAAGGTCTACGCTGGCTCTACCACTAATTGAAACATGGCCATAAATGCTCGTATGTGGCTCAGTCCTCGTCTTATCAACGTACAAACGCAATCCAAGTCTTTTGCATCGCTCAATAAGATAGGGCCAGTCTCCATTGTTCGTTCCATAACCTACGATCACGTCCGGGTCAAATTCTCGGACCCAGTCTATGAATGGTTCTAGAACAGCCTTATCGTTCCTGTCTTCATTTGCCACGAACTGTTTCTCCATCCCACTGTCTGTGACCACTGAGATCATGACGACCGGGTTTCTCTCGGGCTTGGGTGATCCTTCTTTGCTGTAGCAAACCATCGTGAATCCTAGGATCCTCAATTGCGGAGGCTCAGTCTTTTCGATGGGTTTCGGCGTCGTCTTTGCCACGTACACCTTGTCAACTTGAACATCTGAAAGCCCAGTTTCTTCAACCACCTCCACTTCATGCCACGCGCAAGGGACAACGTCGTTGTCAATCATGTAGCGCATGGAAACCCGAATGTCGTCTTCAAGGCAGTCTTTCACACCTTCGAGGTCTCGAAGGACTCTTGCATATTTTGGCACGTCGTCAGGGTTCTTGCAGTAGACTTTCACAGCTTTGACTGGCCTGCCAAAGAATCTTCTATCAGCAACCTCAAGGTTCACGATTGCTGGATAATTCCCATTCTTGATCTCCTCAACTACTCTTGCAACATCTGCATCTTTTTCGACAACAGCATAGAAATAACTGACAAAATTCCTGTCAACGACGAGCACTCTTTCTCCAGAGTCGTTGTTTCCCCAGAGTCGAACCTCCACGCTGTCTTCTACAACTTCATAGCTTATGTCCAAGAGCCAAAAAACGACCTTAACCATGAGGACTCTTTCCAATCAGTCAATAGTGAAAGAAATTACTTTTAATGCTTTTGAGTAAGCCCAACTTCCTATCTGTTAATAGGCAGAACAGCCTATTGACTTTCCAGCAGTCGGCAATGGAGAGGCATGGTGCCTTGAAAATCCTGGAAACAAACTTGAAAAAATGCTACGTAAAGATCATTCCAGAATCTATTGATGATCTGTGGCACCTGTACAATGTTGTTTACAGAAACGATGAAGTCTATGCTCACACGACACGCGAAGTCAAATCGGATGAGAAGTACGCAAGACCCGGTAGGGACGAAAGGGTCTCGGTTTTTC
>Ga0315291_10003993_pt1 | contig 18939 bp, 15 predicted proteins | sample YL17G12_20_MG_FD_203070 | JGI IMG/M metagenome (GOLD analysis project Ga0315291, IMG submission 203070) | Sediment microbial communities from Yellowstone Lake, YNP, Wyoming, USA - YL17G12_20 | ecosystem: Environmental > Aquatic > Freshwater > Lake > Sediment | place: USA: Wyoming | collected...
TTTCTTTGTTTCGTGGAGTGATTGGAGGTTCTTGGTTTATTATTTAAAAAATTTGATCATCCCGCACATGTGCGGGATCGGGCATTAAAGAGATAATTTTTGAATAACTAATACTCCACAATTTAAATCATTACAGTAATAAGCAAAATTAGGTAACGAAGAATTAATAGAGCTTAAATTATTGGACCCATATGATATAATCTTTTGCTTTAATATTTTTTCAAATAAATCTACATTCAAACTTCCTACTCCTACATATCCAGAAGTTTTTATATCAAATGTTAATATTAAATATCCTAGAGGTTTCACTTGGTCTAATAAATTTTGTAAAATTTTAAAATGATCAAAATCAACTTCTTCTAATGTAGAAATATTGATGACAAAATCATACTTATTAAGGTGTTCAGTGCTAGGAGGTACAGTTATATCCATAAAAAATGTATTTTTATAATTTGATTTTTGTATATCAGAATGAATGGAATTTTTGTACACCTTATCCAATTCTTCTTTAAATGTTACATGTACACCTTGATATCCCCATGAAGAATTATGCACCAAACTTTCTGCATTTGCATATTTTCTTAAACAATCTAATACAAATGGATACTCATATATTCTAGACCATGCGTGTCCATCATTATATGTATTATCGATTCGATCTTCTATATTTAGATATCTAAATTCTATTATTTTATAATCGTTCATCTTTATTTAGTTATTAAAATACTATTAATAACTAAATAAAATATCATAAAAGATAAAAAATTTTGTAATATAAATGATTAAAGATATAAAATTTTATTATATGATGAATAGTGTATTTTTACTTAAATGAGTAAAAAAATATAATTAAATGTGTGATTTTATTGAAAATATAAAATATAGTCCATATGAAAAAATAATCAATAGAATTATGTGTTATAAAATCTGTCCAAATCCTGATTGGGTTATGTACAATAACAAAAAAGAGACAAAAGAATTAGTTAAAAATTTTGGAGATTATACACCACATATGATAAATTTTATGAAAATTTATGAAAATAATTTATGGGGAAAAGGTTCAGGTAATGGTTCAAGTATATGTTTTGCAGCACATTCAATTATAATGTTAAAAGTAATGCTAGAATTGTTAGGAGTAGATATTTTAATTGATTTACCGTGTGGAGATCAGCAATGGATTTATTTATTGAGGGATGAATTACCAGATTTAAAATATATTGGTGTTGACATAGTACCAGGAGTTATACAATACAATATTGAAAATTTTAGTAAATCTGGTCAAATTGAATTTTTTTTAAATGATTTAGAAACTCCAGAAGTTTTTAATTTAATTAAAAAAAAATCTAAAATATGGAATGAAAATAGTATTGTAGCTGTTTTAACCAGACACACATTAGAACATAACACTTTAAAGGTTTCTTATGATTATTTGAATTCTTTAAAAAAAGCTCCAATTAATTTTTTTATAGGAACAAATCAATGGAATGTTGAGAAAAACGTTGATATAATGCCTGGAGAATATACACCTCGTAATTATTATATGGAACCTTATAATTTACCAAGAGGAATAGTTTCTTGGCCTGAACATGAAATTGACAGAATATATGGATCTACCATGTTAGAAATATGGGATATGAAATTATTTCCGACAAATTTAGCATAATATGAAAATATATAAATTAATCATGTAAGATTAATTTATTAAAGAAAAAAAATACATATATTAAATGAATTTAACCATAGTTTATGGAACAAGACCAGAATTTTTAAAATTAAAGGTTTTAATAGATAAGTTAAAAAATACAAAATTTTCTTTAAAAGTTATTAGAATAAATCAACATACAGATTTAACACAAGATGATGGTTATTATGATGATATTTTAAAATTTGATGATTTATGTGGGGATAGAATTAGTAATATAGGGATTAATATTCTATCTAAGTTACCAAATATGATTACAAACGAATGTACTCATATATTAGCACAAGGAGATACAGCGACGACATTTTATTCTTTATTAGTTGGATTTCAAACTAAAAAAAAATGCATTCATTTAGAAGCTGGAATGAGAACTTACGATTTAGAAAACCCATTTCCAGAAGAAGGTTTTAGACAGATGATTTCCAGAATAACAGATATCCATCTTTGTCCCTCACAAAATGAAAAAGAAAAATTAATAAAAGAAAATATAAATGGTCAAATAATTGTAGTTGGAAATACTATATTAGATTTGGTTAAATCATATAATTTACCAATTTTTTCGTCAAATAATGTTATTATTACACTACATAGAAGAGAAAATTGGGATAATTATCAAAAATATGTAGATTCCATATGTCAATTATCACAAAAAAATGAAAAATATAATTTTTATTTTTTAACACATCCAAATCCAAATTTAACAAAAATTATAAATAAAGTAATGAATGGTAAAGAATTACCAAATTTAAAAATATTAAAAGGATTAGATCATAAGGATTTAATTGAACTTTTATCAAAATGTTCATGTGTAATTACTGATTCTGGTGGTATACAAGAAGAATCAAATTTTTTGGGAAAACATATTTATATGTTAAGAAAAATAACAGAAAGATCTAGCATACCATCTCATAAAATAACAACAATTAAAATTCAAGATTTAATTAATATAAATTTAGAAGATAAAAATCATTTTTTTGGATATGAATATGGAAAAGGTAATTCCGTTCAAAAAATAATGAATTTTTTCAATAATTAAATTAAAAGACACCATTTGTATCAAAAAATTCTTTTTAATAATTTAAAATTATTAAATTGATGACTATGATTTTATAAAAAACCCCTAAAGGTATTTTATTTTTAAATTAAAATGAACTTTGAAGGTGGATGGTCTTACACGAACAAAGAAATGGGAGAATTGTTTAAAAATATCGATTTTTCAAAAAAATACGAAGATTATAAAATTTTAGAATTCGGAGGAGGAGATTCTAGTATCAAAATATGGAATTATTTTAATGATAATATTCTTCCTGGTCAATTAACTTATTGCTGTTTTGAAAGCGATGAAAAATTTGTCCCAAAACATGATAAAATTACAACTTTTATGTATGATGAAAAAAATATTGAAGTACTTGATATTAATTCTTTTTTAAATAATCAAAAATTTGATTTAATTTTTATAGATGGACCAAATGGAGTAAAAAGAAAATTATGGTATTATAAATTAAGAAATCATGTTAAAGAAGGTACAATTATATTAATTGATGATTTTAATCATTATGGTGAGTTTGGCGAAGAATTAGATTTAAATTTTGAATACGATTTATTAAGTTTTTCGGATGAAAAATTTGTTCCATATGGTGAACATTCTTGGAAAATTGTAAAAATAAAAAAAATTCGTGATGAACAAATAAAATCTATTAGCGTAGTTTTAAATACTTATAAACGTTTAGAACATTTAGATGAACAAATACAATCTATTATAAATCAAACAGTAAGACCTATTCAAATTATAATATGGAATAATTCAGAAAAATATTTGGAAAATATTTCAAAATATGAAATTCCCATTATTGTTTTTAATTCAACAAAAAATATGGGCGTGTGGTCCAGATTTTTTGCTTCATTTAATTGCAAAGGAGAATATATTGCTTTTTTTGATGACGACACCATACCTGGAAACAAATGGTTTGAAAATTGTTTAAATTGTATGAAAGAAAAAGAAGGATTATATGGAACTACTGGTTATAGATTTGGCTCATCTTATTTTCATTTTGAAAGAATTGGTTGGCTTGCTGGATGTGATAATATTGAAGAAGTTGATATTATTGGTCATGCTTGGTTTTTGAAAAAAAAATGGATGACATACTATGTAAACGATTTACCTCCAATTGATGAGTATTTACTCATGGGTGAAGACATTCATTTATCATATACATTTTTTAAATATGGAAATATAAAAACTTATGTAGCCAGGCAACCTTTAAATGAAAAAGATTTATTAGGTTCTACTAAAGGTTTAGAATATGGCGGAGCTACTTTAACTGGGACAAATGTTGCAATTAGTCATCAAGACGGAGCAACAGAAAGATTTAATAAAGTTTACAATCATTGGGTAAAGGAGTTGGGACATAAATTGTATTATAGATTATAGTTTTTTTTAAAAAATAAATAAAGTTTTATTTCAAATTTATATCAGCAATTACAATAATTTACAAAAATAATATTAATTCTAATTTACTATTATTAGAATAGGATTTAAAATATATCTTATAATAAGGTATATATCAATTATAAAATTATAATTCATTATTCATATATAAAATAGTACGCGCACTTTCAACTGCTATGTCTTCCACTATTTTTTCATTCTCTTTTTTATCTCCATATAATGAATCAATAAGATATGGTTTTAATACATCGTAACTATAAACAATACTGTGTATTAACCAATATGTAAAACTAAACATACCTCTAGACGTACCATATGTTTTTATCATATATTTAACAATCTCGTCATAAGATCTCAAATCAGTGGCAATGACATGCATGGCGATAGATCCATATAATATTTTTTTTGTTTTAATATTTTTATAAAAAATATTATAAATGTCTTGACGATGTGTTGTATAATATAGTATATTATTTGTATAAGAAAACATTTCAGACATAATTTCCGTCGCTTTTAACGTTCCATGTTGCCAACAATAAAAACAACAAAGGTTTGAAAAACCTATTAATTCTAATTTTTGTGATTGTAAATGTCCTAAATTTTTTTTAATAAATTTTGGAAGAGTAGGAAAAGTTAATTTTGTTAAGTCTAAACTAGTATAATTTGATGCTTGACGTTGACATCTCTTACCTTGAAAAGTTATAGCCTGACAACAAATCCCATCTCCACATTTAATTTTAAAAAGAAAAGCTTCATATATTTTACAATAATGTCGATAACTGTAACTCTTTTTATTATTTTTTAAAATTTCTATATTTAAAGAATTTACAATTTCTTTTAATGTTTTATAATTATTTAAAGTGATAAGTTTTTTTAATACTTCACCATTTTCATTATTTTCACATAATATTTTAAAATTTTCTTTTGATTTCTCTTTATTTTCCATTTATCATAGATATCAAAATAATATTTAGACAAATAATTAATAATATTTATATATTAATCAATTTCTATTATAGGAATTTGATTATCTTTATTATATAATTCTTCAATAATAATTTCATCATCATTAATTTCTTCTATAATAGGACCTCTATCATTGTTTATATTATAACCTCTATTATTATTTATATTAGAACCTTTATTATTATTTATATTAGGGTTTAAAAAAAATCCACCTAAAATAAAATTTAAATCATTTATTATATTTTTTGTCATTTTATTATACCTTTTTTTTATATAAGGCATTTCGTTATCAATAAGTGATCCTATAATCATTTTATTTGAATAAATATTGTATGGAACTGAAAATTGTGGGAATACTGAACCTTTTGGAGATGGATTATTTGAATAAATTTCAAAGGAAAAATTTCCATTATTAGAAAATTTAGGTGATTTATGCATTTTTTTACTAAAAGTTGAACAATTTTTATTATTAGATGATAAATTATAGTATTCGTATTTATAATTTGGTTTTTCTAAATTATGATCCTCGTAACTATGTTTATTTTTACTCTTATAAATGTAATTTTTTATATCTTCTTTATTAATTTTTATTATATCATCCGGAATATAAAAAGATGTTTTATTAGTATTATAATAGAAAAAGATAACAATAAAAGTTATAATTGTAAAAAATATAAAAATTTTAATCATTATGTTTTGCTTTAATAAAAATCAATAAAGTGTCTTTATTCATTGCAACCAAAAAATGTTTTTTAAAAATCAAAATTAAAAAAATGACAAATAATTAACAAAATTATTTTAATAAAATAATTTTAATTATTGTGTACAACAAGTGTATTTATTTTTTCAGTTTCCATTTTAAAATATTTAAATGGTAATTGGAATTTTTTCATTAAAAAATATTTAATTAATCACTAATTTATAAATATGAAGAAATAAAAGATCATGTCCACTATAATAGAAGACAAAAAGATTTTTAAAATTTTATGTAAAATAGGTGAGGGAACTTATGGAATCGTATATAAGTTGATTGACGAAGAAGGAAATGAATTTGCGTATAAAAGAATAATGTCTCAATTAGTTAAACAACCAGGAGCACATACAGAATCATTAAGAGAAGCAGATATTTTAAATAGACTTAATAAAAATCCTCGAATAGTTAATTTAAAAATGATATCTCTTGGTTGTCCTCCAACTGATCGTCCTTTATCTCCATTAAAGTCTGTAGACAAGTCACCCACAACAGATGATTTACTTCATTTTCTTTTTGAAAATGCAAACTGCAATCTTAGAAGATGGATTAAAGATCATAAATTAAATTTTGATCAATTAAAACAATTTATGGTAGATATACTTTTAGGTGCAGAATCAATCGCTCAATCTGAAATTTTACATAGAGATTTAAATCCTGCTAATATACTTATATATGAACCAGGAGAAGATCTTTTAACTCCAGAATTTATTAAAAAATTCCATACACCTTCGCCAAATTTAAAAGAAGAAATACAATCACCAATTGATTTTAAGAAATTATACAGAGCAAAAATTTGTGATTTTGGATTAGCAATACCAAATGTTCGTGATAAAAATAGAACTTGTGGTGTTGTAACTGCATGGTATAGAGCTCCTGAAATTATAGGAGAAAATCAAGATTATGGTACAAAATCCGACGCTTGGTCAATTGGTTGCATTTTTTTCGAAATGTTGTTTCGAGTGCCTTTTACTGGAAAAGTTAGTGATTCTAAAAATGAATTAATTTCAGGAATAATTAAAAATGCCACTTATAAATATTCAGAATACGAATTAAAAAAAATTTTAGGTTGCGATAGAAGAAAACATACTACAATACAAAGACCCATAAAATCAAGAATTAATAATAATAAACTTTTAAGATCAATGATTGTAAATAGAAATGGTGATTTAAAAAAACAAATGTTACTAACCGCACCTTTAGATACAGATAGTAATAAAATTATAGATCAAATTAACGATGTTATAAGTTCTTTATTGATAATAGATCCTGATAAAAGATCCAGCGTTTCTGAAGTATTAGATATGTCTTTATTTGATAGTCATCGTGAATATATTAGACAATTTAGAGAAGTTTATCCCCCCAGATACCCACATGAATACAAGTATGATATTAGAAATACAAAATCCAGAAAAAATGTGGTTGATTATATTATTTCTATTTATAATAATAAAAAAAATTACGATTGGTATAATGATAGAGCTTTTTTTCATGCTATAGATCTTTTTGATAGAGATATTAGATATCATATTAGAATAGATAATCTTATGGACGATGCTAATGAATCTGAATTGCACTTTTTTGCTTGTTTATATCTTTCAATTCGTTATTTTTGTACCCTTTCTAGTCCAGTAGAACCAACTGATATTCTTCCCAATCATATACAAAGAGATAAGAAAAATCTAGTTAAACTGGCCGAAATTGAATTAACTATTTTATTGGATGTTATTGAATATTCATTTTATAGATATGGTATTTATGAAGCTATATCAGAACTTGAAGGTGAAAATATAAATTATGAAATTTTATACACAGAAGCCGTCAAGATATTATCACGAGAAACAAAAATTGCAAATGGATTAACTCCCACTGAATTAGCCGTTAAATTATTAAAAAAAATTTGAATAAATATAAAATTACCATAGTAAAAAGATGAGTAATAAAGTGAGTATTGAATTAAGTGATCAAACTATTCAGGGGTTTTTTAATCTTATCAGAGGACCTTCTACAAGTGAAAGAATCGCTGAAGATATTTCGGAGCGTAGTTTTGATTTATTGGAATGTCTAGTTGCTGAAAAATTATCCAAAGATAGAGAGGATAGAAAAGAAACACGTAAAACCAAAGAAAAAATTAAAATGGAAAAGGATAATTATTTTCGAAAAAGAAGAAGAACTAATTCCAGTAATTTATCTTATCACCCTTATTCTGAGATTAATCAATGTGATAAAAAAGAACCTTGTTTTGCATTTAAAAAGTTTTTTGATCAAAATCCACCTCCTGTTCCAAAAAGACCAGATACATTTACTAGATTACCATCACCAACATTTGGACATTGTAATAAATGTCTTATTCCTTGTTCAACAACAAATGAATCAAAATCTGTTCCTCCTCCGCAACCAGATAGATCTGTTCCTCCTCCACAAACAAATAAATCTTTTCCTTCTACACAAACAGATAGATCTGTTCCTCCTCCTTCTCCAATAATTGATCAATCAATGTACAATTTATTATATGAATTATTAAGAGAATTAATTATGGATTATAGTTCATTTTGTGTTGCTCTCATGAATAAAGATTTGGTAAAATTAGATTATTTTATGGCAAAATATATTCGTAAATTTTCTCATATTTTTAATTTAAATCATTTATATAAATCTGTTTTAATTTCTTATTCAAAAATTGTATTAAAATCTTTTTTTGAAAAATATGAAGGAACTAATTTCTTTCTAGAAACACCTAAAAACACTTCTTCTGATCAAAAGAAGACTTCTTTTGATCAAGAACCACCTAAAAATACTTTATCTGATCTAGAAACATCTGAAAATACTTCTTCTGTTCAAGAAACGTCTGAAAATTCTCCTTTTAATCAAGAAACGTCTGAAAATTCTTTCTTTGATCGAGAAACACCTGAAAATACTTCTTCTGATCAAGAAACGTCTGAAAATTCTATTAATAATCAAGAACCCAAAACTCAAAAATTGCAAGTTGGTAATTTATTGGATCTTTTTTTCAAAAATGATAAAGAAATAACTGATATGTTAAATATTGTTTTTGAAGAAACAAATGATAAAAAAGAAGAAATCTCTCAAGAAGAGATTTCTCAAGAAGATTTAACTGATATGTTAAATAATTTTTTTAAAGAAACAAATGGTAAAAAAGAAGAGATTTCTCAAGAAAAAACATCATTTAAACCATCCCCTTTGCCTTCATCAGATAATAATATCAACGAACCAATTTATACAGATATTTTTGGAAATTCCGAAAATTATTTAAAATCACTTGATAGTCTTTTATGTCTAATTCCAGATCCAAAATTAAGAGATGATTTTCGTAAAATTTCCAAAATAAATGAAATGAGTCCCGAAAATGTTGATTTTAATACAATTAAAAACGTAATGGAATCAGTCGGAGTAACACAAAATATGGTTGTTAATTTATTAGAATCAGATATGGTTGTTAATTTATTACAAAATTTGTCAACTGCTTCAAATCAACACGTTAAAATCAACCCAATGACTGATTCAAATAATAAAAATTCATTAAAATCTTTAACGGAAGCTGTTGGAAAATTGGCAAAAATTGAAAATATTAATAATGATGATAATGATAGAGTCGGACCACTAGAATAAATAAATATTTTTATCACTAAAAGTGATAAAAATTTAAGCCATATTAAAGGAAGGAATTATAATTTATAATAAAAAAATCCTTTTTCTGGTGACATAATTGTTGTATAAATAGTATGTTCGTTTGTTACGGGATATTCACTAATATGTTGAATTAAATCATCAATTGTTGGATTAAATTCAATTATAGTCTCCATGTGTTTTATTCGTTCAAAAGAATGCATAATATTATCGCCTTTATATATTTCATCACAATTAGTTTGAATACAAGGAATAGATTTTAATTTATATCCATCTCTATCACGAATTATAACTCCACTTTGTTTGAGTTCTGGTGTATATAATACTGTGTAATATGCAGGTGCTACTAATAAAACGTCCATAATTTTACTAGGTGATTCATTAGATTCTAATAAATGTCTCATAAAAAAAGCATTAGGATATGCTCCTTTAAAAAAATATAACAAGTTATTCTTAATATTATAATTTAAAGAGCGTCTATAATTTAAAGCAATAGTATATTTATTTGGTTTTATACCAGTAAAAACACCAACGAATCCTGCCCAAGTAATACAATCAAATAAATGTATTTCTTTACGAAATACTCTTATTTTTATAGTAATATCTTTCAATTCTTTTAATTCCCAGTCCATTGTTCTGACATGTACATAATTATCGTCACATTTAAGTATGCATGATGTACATGCTGAAAACATTTCGTATGTTAATTGAAATAAAAGACATTCATTAAAAGTTATATCAAGTATTTTAGATATTTCCAAAATTTCATTTTCATACATAATTACTCCTTTAAACAATTTATAACTATTAATTCCTAAATTAGCAAATGTCATATAACTTTGAAATAAGGGTCTCATTATTTTAAAAATAACTAAAATTTTATTTTTATATCGTTTAGTTATATTATTCCAACACTTTGGGTTTGAAATATCTATGGTTTCTATTTCATCGGTAGTATCCATTTAATAATCAAATTATATAATTAAATCTTTTAAGTTATGATGAGTATTAATATTTTTATTTATAATCTGAGATTATAAAATTAACATTTAATAAAATATTTATAAATTTTTAAATTTATGGAACAGGTACACCTTTAATTTTATGTTTTTCGATTAAACGAGATAAAACATGTCCATCACAACAATTTAAAATTTTATTTTTTAATTTATAATTAACCATTCCATTAACATCTGTATTCATTGATTCAATTTCAGATTTCAATAAAACGTACTTTACAGAAACTTTAAAAGCTGAATAAAAGTAATTAAAAATATCGTTAATATATATTTGATTATAAACCAATGAACCATCTTTATTTGTATTTCCAAAAATAGACTTTACAATGTCTGAGGTTATTTGTGGTGTATTTTTACCAATAAACATTTTCCAATGATCTCTAAAAAATATTTCATCTTTTTTCATTAAAAGGTCATCACAATCATTTTCTACCACACCCTCTACTAATTCGAGCATCATTGATTCTATATTTTTTGATAAAACTGTTTTTTCAGCTGCCACAATGATAAAAGATGGAACGCATGGAGTACCTTTATTTTCTAATTCTATTATAGCTTTTAAGAGATTTGAAAAAACACCTTTAATGTTATGAATATATTTTTTTTCGATACTTTCAACTGTGTCAATTTCCATTTTATTGTTACATACTCTTATCAATATGTAAAATAAAAATGAATAAATTTGGCATTATTGTGGAAATAATAGTAATATAAAAAAATTGAAAAATTTTAAGCAGAATGTAATTTAGGACTTGTATGGATTTTCATTGCAATCTATTAAAGTTGAAAAATAGATTACTGTAAATAAATATAATTTTAAGTCAGTTCCGTCATAGATTAAATTTTAAAAAGTAAAATTTTCAAGTAATTGGTCATTATCATAATAATATCAATATACAGTTAAAAAATGAATAAATTCGGTATTATTAGAGGTGATATTGGTGATCAATATTCTAAGCTAGGAAAAGCCATAAGCGATCATAAAAACAGTTTTGTAGGTATTTTTTATTCTTCAGATGAACATAGTAAAACGACGATACTTTATAGAACGTTTGATGGTACCAGAATTACATATTTTGGAAGTTATATGTCTGTAGAAGATTTAGTTAAAAGTGACTTAGTATCCTCAATTGAAACTTTATCTTTCAATGAAGAAAATTGGTTAGCAGATGAAAGAGATGATAACTTACATGATCGATTTTGCAGAACAATAAATAGAGTTCTTATTAGTTCCAATTCACACCGTGATTATAGTTCTTTATTAAAATTTTACGCAGGAATGTCCGAACTTACATTTTCAAATGGTTATCAAATAGTAAATGATATCATTTTGGCCACAATTGGAACAGATATTTCTGAAGTAAAAAATTGTTATTCAAGGTCTTTAATGGAAGGTAGGTATTTTAATCATTGGGAAAATATAAAAACATCAATAAATGAAAAATCTTGTTTAGATCAATTAAATATAGAAGTAAGAGGTTGTTTTTCTCAATTATTTCAAGCATTTACTGAACTTCTTATTAATGATAAAGAATATTCAAAACGTATAAATGAAATTATGGAAAATAAAAGAATAAATACGGTATCTCAAACTACGACAAAATCAATAGTTTTAGATTCATCAAAAAATAAACTAATTGATGAAACAGAATTAGAAGATGAAATGGGATTTTTCAGAGATGTCATATCAGATATAATGAATGTATTTAATTCTGATAAAATTCCAGTTTTACAAATTCATGAATTAATAGAAACATATAATGTAATGGCAAAAACATTAAATAAACCAATTATTAATCCTGGTAATTCAAAATCAGATTATCGTTCAGCAGGTGTTTTAATTCAAAGTACTAGTTTAGGATTTTACCCAGATAATGTTAAAGTAGAATTTAATTGCGGAAAAACAGTTATATTACCAGTAAAAACCGATGATTTTGATAAATTCACTGATGATCAACTTATTCAACTCAGTAGGTATGTCAGATCTCTAAATTCAACAGATGGAAGATTTAATTACATGTTAAACGGAATTGTTAAAGAATTATCAATCAGAGGAGATAAAAGTAATTAACAAAAAATATTTGTATAAAAATGTTTTATTTTATGTTATTTAATTATTTATTATAACATAATTTTATAAAAATTATGTTATATTGTATTCTTTTATAAAAAAGAAAATTCTTTCAAATTTGAATATAAAGTAAAACTTTTAAATGAATAAATAATAATCAATTAATAAATATAAAATGTCAAGAGTCAATTTTTATACCATTTTTTGTGTTTCTTTATGATTTACTATTAGTTTAGTTATATCTTTCGTTTTTATTTTTACCATTTATATGGATCATGCCATATATTTGGCAATATACAAGGTGTTAAATGTCCATTTTTATCTTGTTGATATATTTTACCACTTTCATAATCTTTGTACAAAATTAGTGATTGATCACAATCTATTACAAATTGTATTTCATCAAAAATATCACGAGGCGGAAGATATGGTGGGTTCTTTTGTAACCTAACATTATTATATATATTTTTTATAATTTTGTTTCTGGTTTCTTGCATTTTGAATTTATTACTACTTATTTTTTTCAAATCAAATTTATTGTATCTTAACCTTTTATAATCAGCATCAAGTTCTTTTTTTTTTGTTTTACTCCATTTATATACCATTCAAATTGCCATGCAAGTTTTACTTTTTAATTATTTGATTTTTTTTTTATTAATAAAAAAAAAATTAAATGATATTACTTACTTGGACTATTATGGATTATGTTGAAGAGAGAAAAAAATTAAATAAACCTACAATAATAGATCGTAATGAAACACAATATTGGTATAAAAATAGTAAATTACATCGAGATAATGATAACCCAGCCATAATAATGAAATGTGGAACAAAAAAATGGTATCAAAATGGTCAATTACATCGAGATAATGATAAACCTGCCGTGATAAATAATGAAACACAAGAATGGTATCAAAATGGTCAATTACATCGAGATAATGATAAACCTGCCGTAATAAATAATGAAAAAAAAGAATGGTATCAAAATAATAATTTACATCGAAATAATGATAAACCCGCCATAATATATGCTGATGGAATTGAAATTTGGTATAAAAATGGGAAATTACATCGAGATAATGACAAACCAGCCATAATAGATAATGATGGAAAAAAATGGTATCAAAATGGTCAATTACATCGAGATAATGACAAACCAGCCGTAATGGATTTTTATGAAAAACAAATGTGGTATAAAAAAGGTAAATTACATCGAGATAATGATCGACCAGCCAAAATAATTTTTTATGGAATATATTGGTACCAAAAAGGTAAATTACACAGAGATTTTGATCATCCTGCCATAATAAAAACTAACGGAACACAATGTTGGTATCAAAATAATAAATTACATCGAGATAATAATCAACCTGCAATAATAGATAATAGCGGGACACAATTTTGGTATCAAAATGGTCAATTACATCGAGAAGATGGTCAACCTGCAATAATACATAATAATGGTTATTTAGAGTTTTATATAAAAGAAATAAAACAAAAATAAAATTTAATTTTTTAAATTGATTAAAAAATAGATTGTAATTTATTAAAAAAATTATGGACGAATCAATAAACAAAAAATTTAATGAAAAAACAAGACAATTTCTTGAAGATGTTAAAAAAAATTCTATTTTGTCACATTTTTCTCCTATTATTCAGCAATTTTTTCTTCAAATAATTGATCTTGGTTTTTATGAACCAGAAATATGTTATGTAATTGACAATGAAATCGAAATGGAATGGATACAACAAGGTATTTCTCAAATTATCGAAATTGATGTCATACGATTTATTATTACTAAAAAGAAAATAGAATCTCTGGAAGATATCAAAGTATTTCATTTCGAGTTACCAAAACAAAAAGAAACATTATCTTTATTTTTTTTAGAAAAATCGATTGAAAATATTCTAGCTCATTGGAAAAGATAAAATTTTATAATTCAATACGAGGAATTCAACTAGAAAAATAATAAATTATGGAACATAGTTCCATAATTTTATAAAAAAAATATATCTCAATATATCATTGATGATGAGAAATGATTTATTTTATATCAAAGAAAGTATATGGACTTTGAAAATGCTGGGACATAGTTATCAAAAATATGCATCTGAAAATAATAACATCGAAATTAGAATAGGTCATATTAATAATCAACAGTTTAATGAAAATCTTTTTTCTGTTAGAGAATATAAACGTGCCCTGAATTTTATTCGTCTGGACGAAGATTGCAGTGAAAATGATTATCAAGTTCGGTATTGGAAAGAAGATGATATTATTAATTATGGTGAGAAATGGATTAATAAAAAAATTTTATATTCTACTTTAAATTCTGATTATGCATTTAAATTAGTAGTTTATAAAAAAAAAGATGTAAACCCATTATTAAATAAACCTGTTTCTTTTTCTCGTTTAATTCATAGAGAGAGTAGCGAATATACTTTTGGATCTGTTACTGTTTTATTTGAAGTTTCAAAAGTTGAAAATATAGAACAAGACGGTCATAACAAAACAACTTACGAGTTTGAAATTAAATTAGTAAATTTATTCATAGATAATGAAGAAACAGAAAAAGATTTAGATAGAGCTATAGAAGTAGCTTTAAAAGTTATTTATGATACTAATTTATTATATACAAGAGCGGAAGTCGCAAATTTTAGAAAAAAAATTAACGAACGTTTAGGAATATCTCATTTGATTCAACCTTCATATTTTCCAATTAGGAGACCTTTAACTTATGATGATTTTCCAAATGGATTGATAGATGGAGATGTTGAATATTATGTTTCTGAGACACCAAAAGGACAAAGAAAAATTGTAGCATTTGATGAAACTGGAATATGGGCTTGGTATCCGCCCAATGATTACTCTTTAATTGAAAGAAATCCAATTTTACAAACTTTTGATCATTATATATTTGAAACTATAGAAATATTACCAGAAAATAGGAAAAAAAAATCTAAAGATCATTATAAAAACAAATATCATCATAAAAGATCAGTTTTTTATATTATTGATTGTTTATCAAATCAATATTATGGAACTAAAATACAAGAATATGGATATAAACAACGTTTAAAAATAGCTCGAAAATTTACTGAAGTTTTTGATGACATTAATGTTTATCTTGATATTGTGAGTTATCATAAAATAGATAGAAATAATATTTTTTCAATTTGTAGTAATTTATTGGATTTTTTGAATGAAGCACCTTATGTACATGACGGTTTGACATTTACACCCGATACCAGATATAATCCAACCAGTGGAGTTTTTATTTATGGAAATGAAAGAAAATTAAAAAATTATCCAGATACATGTAGATGGTATCCAAAATATAATATCGATGCTTATGTTAAAATTGATCAAGATGGAAATATAGGATTATGGGGAGATGGATATATTCGTTTCCCCGGAAATTTGAACCCAGAAGATCCAATTTTAAAACAAAAAAATAATAAATTTATATCAGATGATGTAGTTGTAGAATTTGAATATAATGAAAATGAAGATGAATTTTTGCAATTAAAGGGTGTAAAATTAAGAAAAAAATATAAACCAAATAATATAAATCAAATTAATGAAATATGGAAACTTATGAAAGATCCCATTACAGCAGATGTAATAACAGGTGTGTCTAATTTTTCATTAATGTCTCATTATCATGAAAGAATTATTAAATTATTGGGAGGAATTCCATTTAATTTGGCAAATCAAGAATTAGATAATTCATTGGATTCAATATTTGTTGATATTTTTAATTCAACATCAGATGTTATTGATATAACAAAAAAATTAGTACCAGGTGGTAAAATTACATTTTTGACTTTTGATAGAGAAGCTATAAAAGAATTAATAAATCCAAGTTTTGGTGGGTATTCACAATCTAAATTTGAGGGTCCAAATTTTAGTTTGGAATTAGATGATGATGTTGTTATTTTAAGAAATACAGAAGGTGAAGAAATTATATATAAAAGTTTAAATTTAGAAATATTAGGTGAATTAGGTGAAATTGAAAAATATAGAGCTGATACTGAAATAAATAGTAATCAACCACCATTGATGAATAATCGAGAATACTTGTTGTCAAGAATTCATGCATATGGAGAGATAACATTGTCCTCTAAAAAAGAGATGTCTAGCAAATTATTAAAGTCAAAATGTGGAAATGAAGTTTTAAATGAGTCCAATAATAAATTTGGACCATATTTGTCAATGATACCAACAAAATCTAATAAACAAATTCGACATATTCAAAATAATTGGGATCCATCATTTAATGATGATTCATCGCAAGGATATGTTCGTATCGGTTCAATTGGAGATGGTAGCTGTTTTTTTCATTCAGTTCTTCAAGCGGTATATCCTCCTTATAACGAAATGACCTTTAATGAAAAACTAAATTTAGTTATACATTTACGTTTTGATATTTCTTCCATTCTTCAAGATGAAATATCAATCGATGATGAATATCCTTTATCAAAATGGGCACTTCATTCTGATGGAGCTTTAGCTCTTCAATTTTTATTTCAAATCATAAGATATCAAGAAGCTTGTTATTATAGACACATCCTTAAAAAAAAACCTTATCATAAAAATAAGAAAGATCCAAGAGATCCAATAAATCCAGATGATATGGAATTCGAGAAAGAAGATCAATCAGAATTAGGATTAGTACTCAGAATCGCAAATTCAAAAGTTTATACAGGTGAAATTGAAGGTGATTTATTAGGAGATGCATTGGGAATAGATTTTCTCATTTTTGAACTTAGAGAAAATGGTCTGCCTGAAGTTAGAAGTACTAGAAATAAAAATTCAAAAAGACCGTGTGTAATGATAGGATATACGGGGGGACATTATGAAACAATTGGTAAAATTGAAACAAATAAAAAAGGTGAAAAATATATTAAATTATTATGGGAATCAAATTCATTACCAGTCACTATCTTCAAAAATGAAGTTTCAAAAACGAAAAACACATTCAAAAGTACCATGGATAATTTTATAAAACAAGGTAACGAAGCACTAAATGAACTTTTCATAAATGCATCAAACGAAGATGATAGATTAGTAATATTTAGATATTTTAGATCAAAGGGTTCTTTTAGTTCAAGTTTTGAATATATGTTGACTCAATTATTTAGAAATTATAAAATAAATAAAAATAAAGACCCTCCTTATCCAAAAGGATCATCTAAAATTACAACAAATGAATGGCCTGATGAACCTGATGAAGAGGAATCTAATATTACTGAACCATGTTTGTTAAATCAAGTAGATTTCTTAGAAGTTGTAGATTCAAATTCTGATCTCTTGGAAAAAATTAAAGAAGTAATCAATAAAAAGAAACCAACAAAAAAAACAATAAAAAATCAATCACCAAAAAAGAACAAAAATTCAGAAAAACGTTCAAAAAATTCACCAGCATCATAGATGCTGGTTCCAAAGGAATCCAAAAAGAAATTCTTTATATAAATAATTTTTTCATAAAATATTTAAATTTATAAAATTTAAATAAAAATTATAATTTCTTTTTTACTTTTTATAGTCATTAATTATTTTAATTAATGATATTTAATAATATCTAATTTAATTTATGGTTATAAAAAAACTTTATATGTAAAATGATTTTAATTATTCTGCCTTTATCATTATTAATTTTATCTATTTCGTTTGAATTTATTAGAATTTGGTCTTCATTTTTATAAAATAAGCACAATATTTCAATTTTGCAACAGGCTTTATTTCTAATAAACTAAAAAATTCTTATGGGTTCATTTCTGGTGAAGCTCCTTTTTTATGTACAATAGGTTTTCCTTTTATTACTGATTTCCCTCTAACAGGTTTGTTAGATGATTGAGAAAATAGTTGTTTTTTAGCGGATGGAGATGATGATTTCTTAGGAGTTGTTTTCTTGGGAGTTGTTTTCTTGGGAGTTGTTTTCTTAGGAGTTGTTTTCTTGGGAGTTGTTTTCTTAGGAGTTGTTTTCTTGGGAGTTGTTTTCTTGGGTGATTTTGCTTTCTTTGGTGATTTTACTTTCTTTGGTGATTTTACTTTTTTGGCTACTGGAGCTTTATTACATCTTTTAGTAACTGGATTGTAAACTTTGCCTTTTTCTTCACATTCTTTAATTTTTTCTTCTTCCGATTTCTCAGTAGACTTTTTCTTAGCAGGAGACTTTTTCTTAGCAGGAGACTTTTTCTTAGCAGGAGATTTCTTCTCAGCAGGAGACTTTTTCTTAGCAGGAGACTTTTTCTTAGCAGGAGACTTTTTCTTAGCAGGAGACTTTTTCTTAGCAGGAGATTTCTTCTTAGCAGGAGATTTCTTCTTAG
>Ga0315291_10003994_pt1 | contig 18939 bp, 13 predicted proteins | sample YL17G12_20_MG_FD_203070 | JGI IMG/M metagenome (GOLD analysis project Ga0315291, IMG submission 203070) | Sediment microbial communities from Yellowstone Lake, YNP, Wyoming, USA - YL17G12_20 | ecosystem: Environmental > Aquatic > Freshwater > Lake > Sediment | place: USA: Wyoming | collected...
TGCCGCGTGTTCCGCCGGTGAAGTCGGCGATGAACTCCTCACCATCCCTGTCCGAAATGACGCCGCGCAACCATTGCTCCCTGCCATCGCCATAAACCCAGAAGCCAAGCTCGTAGGGTTGACCGGCAATAGGTGTGTTCAGGTTCAGATATATGACGGATGTCCCGCCGGACGTCATTTTGTAATTCAAACGGAGCGATGCGGCGCCCTCTTTTTTATTGGTAATTTCAGGGGCGATATTTGTTGCCACTTTGTCGCAATTCTCCATGGAAATCTGAACGTTTCCAGGGCTGTCAAAACTCTCCACCACATCGCTTTTGAAGTAATCCACATACACAGGCACAACCTTTTCCGCGTTGCCGATTTTGATGGTCAGGGCATGTTTGCCCTTCGCTTTTCCAAGGACGGTGGATTCTTTTTCAGACCACTCAATACCCTCCGATGGTTGGACATTCACCATGTTGCGCCACAATAAAATATAATCGCCGTCTGCGTCGATGGCGGAAATGTCGATATGCCTCATATCCCCGGTTCTCAACAGGATGGCATCCGGTCTGACCACAATTTTTTCCGGTTGCATAACATGAACGGAAATGGAATCGGAGAATTTTCCACCCTTCCATTTGACCGTGATTTCCCCTTTTACATTTTCAGCGGCAAATGATATGGTGCCGTTCTTCACCATGCCGATATTGCCGGAGGTTTCCCATGATATGTCTTTCGGGTCAAACGGGATTGCGTTGTAATGCTCATCATACAGAGTGGGTGTGATGGTCATGGTTGAACCGGCGGGGATGCGGAGGTCGCGCGGTTCCAGACGGATGTGAGCGGGTCTGCCTGGTGTTGCCGAGCTGACAAGCAGGAGGGCATCGGTAACCGTTCTCGGTCCTGTGGCGTCCGATGGTCTGTTAGCGATTTCGCCGCGAACCCACATGGTTGTTGAACCGCCGCCGTCAAAGTTGATGGCATCCCATGCCCCCAACCCTTTCAAATATTGAGCCAGTTCGTTCAGACTTTGACCGATGCTCAGGGAGGGCTGGCGACCATCCACAGTGGCGAGATAGACCGTCTTTTTATCCTTTGAGAGACCGATGGCAGTGCGGGGGTGCTTTGTGGTGCTGAATGATTCCGGAATCTTTTCCTCCTCAAATTCCACCGATATTTTTCCATCCCTGAGAATGCGTGGTCCGCCACCTACGGCAAGTATGACGGGTTTATCAAAACCCTTCAGCACAGCATTGAGGGTTGCCTTTGCATTTTTCTTCAGGACATTCCGAAATTTTTCTCCGACTTCAGGCTTCACAGCGAGAATCAACATCCCTTTTTGACATGCCACCTTTGTTTCGCTTGTTAAAATGTCAGTCACCTGGACAAGGCACGGCTCATTGGGGATGAAAACGGGGCTCTTCTGTCGGAGGAGAAAAATCAGGCGAGGGGAGTGAAAATCAACCGCCTTTCCAAATCGGTCAGTAAACAAGACCGCACCCGCCTCATAACTCAAATTGATGCCGTTTATAGGGATGGAGACATCTCCGACTTGTATCATCACCTCCATGTCAACTCTGACAAAGTGGGGTATCCCCTGCTTATCCACCATAAAGACGCTTCTATTGGGATGGGGACCCTTGTAAATAATCCCGTCATCCACAAGAAGTCCGATGGGGATGAATTTATTGCCCCAGAAATCGGCGTTCACCGCGGCAACAACAGTATGCCCCGGACGATTTTCCCGTGTGGCAATGGAGGCAACTTTTTCACCCTGAAAGAGCATATCTTTCCCCTTTTCCGCCTCAAAATGAATGTCGGGTTGCCTGAGGTCAACGATGAGCGTATTTAAAAAAAGGGGTCCTGATTGTCTCCATTCAATCTTGTGAATCACGCCATTTTCAACCGGATACTCATATAAGACATTCTTCTTTCCAATAGGCAGATATGCTTCAGGGCTTGTGACAGATGGGGGAGTGATGACAGTATGACGGGCGCAGGAAAAGACTGTAAGAATAAGGATGAAAGAAAGAATCCCCGTGGCAAACAAACGGAAACGCCTCATTTTTTCTCTCCTTTCAAATCGGTTTATGTTAAAGAAAATAAAATCCCCTTGAAGAATTCAAGGGGAAAAGAAAATTTCGGGGTCGTGAACTGTGTGTTATTTTGTGTGTGTCTGGAGCGGCATCGTGCCGAATATGCCTTCCCAGCTGAATTCGGGTCCCAGGGCTGAGGTCTGAGGTTCCGACTGGCCGGCAGCCCATCGCACCGCCTGCGCCAGCATCGGCTCACAACCCGGCGTCATTTCGGGATGAGGACTGAACAAAATCACCCGCCCCCTGCCAAATCGCGATGCAATAATGGCATCGCGTCCCGTCATCTCTCCCGCCGGCGCATCCTTTGCGTGAAGGTCTGTCTGGTATCTGGCGAGGGAGACGTATTCAGGAAGATATGGGTCATTGCCGGGGACAAAGAGGGGTCCGTTCTCAAAATGGATGCTGAAGGGGACCGTTCCAGCGCCTTTTTTTGTCAGGGCAAGGCATTCCACCGTCTGTGCCCCGCGCACCCAGTGTTCCACATCGTTCAATCTTGCATTGATTAACTGAATATCTGCGCCGGTTCTGTTATCGCTCAGCGGGACGAGATATGCGCCTGCGCAGATGCCAATAAAACCGCCGCCGGAGGAGACAAAATGTTCAAGCGCCCGGCACCCCTTCGCTCCAAGGGCTTCACGCTCCCCGCTGGCTGTGCCGCCGGGCATAATCAAGACCCGGCAACCCTTCAGTTTCCCGCCCACAATATCATTCTCATTTACCTCTGAAATCCTGAGGTCGGAACAATTTTGCAGGGCGTTTTTTACACCGCTTGTGGATTTCTCAATAATGCCTTTGCCAGTGTACAGGGCAACCTTGATTTCTGGAAGGGGTTCTGTTATGGGTCGGACACCGAATGCCATCAGGGTGAAGATAAGAACCGCACCAATGCCAGCTATGATAATCTGCTTCATCGCAACCACCCCCGGAACAGGAGATAATAACTACAATCGCAGGAACAGTCACAATTCGCTTGAATTATTCTGCTGATATTTTGAATTTTCTATAACCAATACATTCATATCCATGTCAATAAAAATATAACCGTAACCGGTTTTCTCTTTTAAAAAGTTTTTCCTGATAGGTCTTAAAACATATTACCCGGATTCAGGAGACCAGCCGGGTCGAACGCATGTTTGATACGTTCCATCTCTACGATGCCATGCTCTCCAAGCATAAGGCGAAGGAGCGATTTTTTGAGTTTGCCTATACCATGTTCCGCCGCCACCGTTCCCCCCATCCGCACCGCCGCCGCCGCAAATTCCTCGTAAATCCTTCTGCCCAGGGCATATTCCTCTTCACTGCGTGGAATGATGTTCACATGCAGATGATTATCGCCGATATGACCGAATATGACGTAACGCAGTCCGCTTTCATCCAGCCTCGTATGGTATAATCTCATCATCTCTTCCAGGTGGCTCTCAGGCACGGCGAAATCCGTTCCCAGCTTGGTGATATTGGGAAATGAGACCTTTACTCCGGCAATCATGGAATTGACGGTTTCAGGAAGGGCATGGCGAAGGTCTTTCATCCGCGCAACACCTTTTTCATCAAGTTCCACCCATGAGTCATCCAGAGAAATGCCGCAATCCGGGAGGATTTTTGCCAGCGAGCCGAGTATGTTGTCCGTCATGCGCTCATCATCGTAAAGCCGCTCGTAATAGATGAGATGTCTGGCAGAATCAGGGATGGGGGGAATGACGCCGCCCTGACCGATTTCCTCCCTTTTTTCCCGCAGGAGGTCGAGCGCATGTGAATCGAAAAATTCAAGCGCCTGCGGTCTGACAATCGGTTCAATCCTGATGCTTCGCATAAACTGCAGGGCGGATTCCTCGGATGGGAGATAAAGCATTATGCCGATGATGAATGGCGGTTTTGGCAGGAGGCGCAATTCTATTTCCGAGAATACACCGAGTGTGCCTTCCGAGCCGATAAAAAGGTCTATAAGATCCATGGCAGGCGATGTGAAATATCCTGCAGTGTTCTTCACGTGCGGCAGGGAATAAGAGGGTATGCGGAGGGAGAGATTGCGAGCCGGTAACGGAATTGTCAGGATGTTATTATTATCGGCTCTTATTCGTCCGCGTGCGATATCCAGCGTCTCGCCATTCATGAGCGCCACCTTTAACCGTCGGATATAGGGGCGCGTGGAGCCATATCCAAACGTCCTTGCTCCCGAGGCGTTGCTTGCCACCGTCCCGCCAATGAAGGCAGAATGCTCCGTCGGGTCCGGGGGGTAAAAGAGTGGCGGAGTATGTTTCTCAAGACATGAAAAAAGCTCGGACAAAGTTACACCGGGTTCCACCCTGACAAACCATTCGCCTTGTGCCGCATCATGCCCTATTTCAAGGATTCGATTCATATTTTCCAGTGAGAGGAGAAGACCCCCATTGGGGACAGCGCCGCCAGTGAGACCTGTCCTGCCGCCGGAGATGGTCACGGGAATGGATTTGCCTTTCGCATGGGAGAGCGTTTGAAGGATTTCATTTTCCGTGCGGGGAATGGAGAGCCAGTCCGCCCGTCCTGTCAGTCTGGATTCATCGGAAAGGTATTTCTGGAATGAATCGTCAAAAGGGCGCAGGAACTCCATCTTTTCTGCATCTCGCCTTGTTTGAAAAATCATGTTGACATTTTCATCACGTGTGGGCAACTTCAATTAAAATTTTGTTCATTAGAGATGGTTTTGAAGAAATATTTTCCGGATGTCGGGAATCCGGTGTGAGACCGGTGCGAACCCGTCGCTGTAAGCGTGGACGAAAGCCCCCGGATGCCACTGTTCGCCTGAGGCGGATGGGAAGGCGGGGCAAGTAGGATGAGCCGCAAGCCAGAAGACCGATCCGGGAAATCTTCACTAAACTTCTTCGGTTGTAAGAAGGTGAAGGTTAACGGGAACCCCCTCTTCATGCGAAGAGGGATTTTTTATTTTCCTTTGCAGGAACTGGCGGGTTCCAGCCTGTCACCTCCTTAAAATAAATTCAGGAGGTGTTCTTATGGTGCAAAGATTGTTCGCTCAGATTTTGCTTGCATTCGTTTTGATGTCGGTTGTTGAGGCGCAGACAATTTCATTCACAAGCGTTCCCGAGGGATATGAGGTGGGGTCTATCGACCTCGGAAGTGGTTTTACCGGCGCGCTTGCCGCCGACCCCGCTAATGATAATATCATCTATGCCTCCGTCGGTTACTGGCAGCATAATTCTATTGTGAGAATAAACCTCGCAACCAGCCTGATGACCACAGTTGCCGATGGATATTTCGGCTCCATTGGCGGGATGGCAGTCCCCGGTCCCAACAAGCTTGTAGTTGTGGATAATGATGACTACACATCCAACAGCATCCCCGGCGATACGGTTCTCCTTTTGACAGATATAAATATCGATGGTGATTTTAACGACCCCGGCGAGATTGAGGAACTCATTGCCCCCATCCTTGTGGATGGCGGAAGTTTTTCCGGCGCCCAGGCACGCATCGCGCCGGCAGGAAACCCTTCCATGATTCCCTCCGGCTCGCTCCTTTTCCAGAACGCCGATGGAAACGGTCATGCCGACCTTTTTGTTGTGACAAACCCCACCTCCAGCACCACTGCCGTCTATCGCCCCGCCGGAGCTGCTTTTTTTCCCGGTTTTGATTACAACGGCGGTTTTGATTTCGATTCCTGCGGGAACATCTTCATGGGAACCACCAATTCCTCCTTCTCCGGCGAGGTTTATGCCCTCGTGAACACAAATTATGATGAGGATATTGACATGGGTGAATGGAATGATATCGTGACATCCGCCTCGCTTCCCGGCGCCATCTCTGATTTCGTTATTGATGCCGAGGATGACGCCTTTATCGTTACGAATCCATGGGGTGGCTCCCAGATACAGACGTTTCGCATACCCTCAGACCCGCTTCATATAAAGGCAACGCCCATTCCCTTCGCCAACACGGATTCAAGCTGGCTTACCAGCGTCATTATCAATACAAAGTCACGTCACTTTGAGCCGGGCGCACCCAACGGTGCCACAATGCTTCTAAGTGGATACAAGGGTATGAATAGCGCCACAAATCTCCTCACACTCCGCCCGCGCGACACCTCGGAGGTAAAAGATTGGCATCTCTATTAAGACAGATATGTTTTTTCACACCGTTCTATTTCCTGATAATGATGTTCCAGGGTGGGAGCGCGTTTTGCGACCCATATATTGACCGCGTTGTGGAGGTGCATTTTGGAGAAGACCATGACACTGCCTTCGGGGATGTCTCAAAGGTTCTGGGTCCACCGTGTGCCTATGGGAGTCAGGGATTGGGCGGCTCGACGGATGTCCTCAATCTGGGGATTGGCGGATGGGTCATTGTGGAATTCACGGATAATGTCATTTATGATGGACCGGGTGTGGATTTTGTGGTTTTTGAAAATCCCTTTTATATCGGCGGTGATTTCACAAAGGTGTATCTTGAGCCCGGATTTGTGTATGTGAGTTCGGACGGTGACCATTTCACAAGTTTTACCGCGAACTATACCCCGCCTGTTCCACAACTCCCGAATGGCGATGATAATCCTGAACATTATCACAATTTTGCGGGAATCATGCCGGTCTTTTCCAATCCGTCAAACGGCATTGACCCCTTAAACCCATCGGTCAGCGGGGGAGACCTTTTTGACCTGACGGACCTCCGGGATACCGACGCATCACATGGTGTTGACCTTCAAAACATCCGGTTCATCAAGATACAGGATGTGAGGCGTCGCATTGACAAAGATTGCGACGGGGATATAATCCCCGGCACATCCAATCCGCTCGCAAATGGTTTTGACCTTGACGCCATTGCGGCTATTCATTCAAAGCCGCCCTCAAGGGTTTCGGCGACGGGACATGTCTGGAGCTTGTATGAGTGAGAAGAAGGACATGCGAATTACAGCGACAGCCGGCTTCACTTTGATTGAAATATTGATAGTGGTGGCGATTCTTGCCATCCTGACATCACTGGCTGTGCCGCATTTTCAGATGGCAGTCCAGCGTGCAGACCGAGCCGCCTGCGCATCACAACTGAAGACGCTTGGCTCTGCCCTCGCCGCCTACAGGGTGGATTACAATCACTTCCCCCTTGCTGACGGCGTTGCCGGACCGGAACCGAGTCCGGGTCTCTCTGAGATAGGAAACGGTCCAGCGGCGGGAGGCTCCTGGGATGGTGCGCCACGGATGCTTGTGAAACTTCATTACCTTTCCACAGACACCGCCCTCTTCTGTTCCGCACTCAGAAAAAGATACCGCCCCCTTGAGCAAAATTTCAGGTACGCCTATAATTCTTCAGCAAAGGATACATTCGGTCATGATGGCGGGTCTGATAATATTGACCGTTCCAGCGGTGATTTCTGGCTTGTCCGCTGTCTCTGGGTGCCTGCGGAAAGGAGCTTTCATCCCCGGATGGGATATAAATACCCGCACGGAAATGAGCTCCTGCCCCACGGGACTGAGGACCATGATTGTATGGAAAATGCCCTTTTGAGCGATATGCGTGTGAACCTGCGTAATGGCCGTAGCGATTTTTACAAGGCATATAACATACCTTATACGCCTCGATAATCAGCGAAAAAATTTCGGATGAGGGAAAATCAGCCAGTGCAGTGAACGGTTTTTTATTTTCCGGAAGGGGGTGTTTTTTTTACGATGATGTGATGAACGAAATCCTTCATGATATTTTTTGTCTCACGGTGGAGCCGCTCCTTCTCCTTTTCCTCCTTTGATAAAGCCTCTATTTCCTTGATCTTCAGGATTTCCTCACGGGTATAAAGTTTGGGACGAATCTCAAAGTAAGGGTCCTGCAATATCTTTATGATGGCATTATCGAGCTGCATGAAGTTGAAAGGTTTGGCGATGAAAGCCTTAACCCCGAGTTTCTTGACATATTTGATATCCTTTTGGGATGACTTGGATGATATAATGACGATAGGGGTGGTGGCGAAATGTTCCGATTTTAAAAGCACCTGGCAGACCTGATAGCCACTCAGCCGGGGCATCATGGCATCAATGATAAACATATCAGGCTCTATTACCTCTGACTGCCGGATTACTTCATGTCCATTGCTGGCGGTAAACAGTTCATATTTGTCGCCCAGTGACATGCTAAGTGAGTCGAGTAGCTCCCGGTCATCATCTGCTATCATGATGCGGGGGAGGACGCCTGGTTTTCTTTCCTGCACAATCTGCCTTTTTTCAGGCGTTGGTGATGGAGTAAGGGGAGGTAAGGGCGGTTGCAATGTGGTTGTAATTGTTGGCTCTTCCGTTTTTTTTTCGTGCACAGGTTGAGGCGGTGAGGATTCCTCCGGTGATTTGGATTGAGCAGGAACAACCTGTGTCTTCGCCGGTGCCTTCTTTTCGGTGATGTTACCAGAGACGGGTTTCTTCTCAACTGCCTGGATTTGAGGTTCAGATGGTTTGAGCAATTTTGCATTAAGCTCATCGAGGGGATTTTTTTTGGCTCTTACAGGGATGATTCGGCGGTTTAAGAAGGCATAAAGAGAATCAATCAGGCGGTCAGGGGTAAATGGCTTTGTTAAAAACAAGTCAACGCCACATTTATAGGACTCAATAATGACCTGACGGTCTGTGATGACGGAAAAAAAGATGATGGGTGATTGTTTGTAATGGGGGCTTCTGCGTAAGCGGCGCACAACCTCGTGTCCGCTCATTCTTGGCATCATAATGTCAATGATAAAGATATCGGGCTCAATCTCCTCAAGAAGTTCCAGGGCTTTGATAGGGTCGCTCATGGCGACAAATTCATACTCATCTCCAAGAAGATTTTCCAGGAGGGAAAGGATGTCACGCTCATCATCAATGGCAAGGATGCGATGTTTACCCATTGTAAACCCCTTGCGACTTCTCGTAGAGGGTTGAGATATATTTTAATTATTTTCTACTAATATTTAAACTGAATTTAAAAGATGTTTTTACATTTTGCAAGAAAAATTTTTGATGATTTCATAGGATTGAGTTTTTTGAAGATACAATTCAATTAATCTCAGTAATAGAGCATCCGTGCGGCCATGGGGAGGTAAGGGCTATGAGGGAATTCACGCAGGAGGTTATTAAAGATTTCGCGCGCCTTTTCCGCCTCTCCAAGTCTCAGATGTGAGGCGCAGGCGAGATACAGGAGTTTATCCTTTGCCTGGTGGGCAATATCAGGGGGGAGGAAGAATTGTATGACGGGGAGGGCGGAAAGGGTTTTTCTGGCATCTGCTTCCGAAAGGTCATTCGGGGTTTGAGGTATACCGATTGCCATAATGTCCTCATAGGAGGTAACGGCAGTTTTCTCCCTTGCTGTTTTAACCATGCGATTCAGATGTTCACGCTCCTTTTCTGTCAGATGGACAGAATCCTTTTGCGCAATGAGATTATGCAGGTCGTCAAGGTTGTTTTGTTTCAAGGCGGATTCAACCCTGGCGAGAAATTCCCGTGCTTTCCTGCCTTCTTTGTCCTTTTGCCGTCTGGCGAAGGTTTTTTTCAAGTTGTTATATTCCTGGGCGACGCGGGGAAAGGATGATAGGTCCTGTGGAGTAATCCGGGCGAGGGTTGAACTGGTGAGGGAATAGTTATCTTTTTCAAGGGCGCGTTCCGCTTCGAGCAATGTGCCGGTTATGAAGATTTGTTTCAGGGAGCGGATTTTGAGTGGAACGCCGGATTTCTGAGAGAATTCGGGATATTGTTTGTTGAAATCCTCGAGGGCTGCCAGCGTTTTTGTGATATCATCAAAGGAGAGGATATTTTCAAAATTCCTTTGCAGGAGAGTTTCGTCCACCTTTGCATACTTTAACCGCAATGCCCTAAGGCGTTCTTGAAATTGGATAGTTATACTGTCACGGGGGAAGAATTTTGCAAATTCATCAATATCCTGCCTGAGTGAGGCGACCGCAGTTCCCGTTTTCTCATATTCAGTGAGTTGGGTTTTGATATATTTTCCCAGTGCGAATTTTGCCTCATCCCGGAGGAGTTTTAAAAACTGGCTCGTTCCGGGGTCAGGGTTCAACCTTTCCAGGGAATTTCCCGTCTCCAAGGCTTTCAGATAATCGCTTGCATACATGTGGTTGAGGATTTCCATCTTTCGCTCCTCGACCTCCTTATGGATGGTGTCTGCGAGGTGTCTTGCAAGTGGGGTAAAAGTGGAGGCAGGGTATTGTTTACTGCATTCTTCTATCCTTTCAAGCGCCTTGCCATAATGATTATTTTTATAATCACTCAGTGCATTATTCAAGAGGACTTCTGCCGGATTCGGGCGAAGGTTTTTAAATGTCAGGATGCCAATAATGATTATGCAGACCGCAAGGATGGCAAATGTGATTTTCAGGAGTCTGAAGGTGGGTATGGTTTCTTCCAGTTTTTTTGCCTTGGGGATATAGGTGTAAGCCTTGTAGATAGAAGGGTCCATCTGAAGAGCCGCCTCCCATTGCCGAATTGCCTCATCAAACTTCTTTTGCTTGGCATAGATGGTACCCATCAGGACATGGGCATTGGCATTGGTTTTATCAAGGTCAAGACTGTTCTGGAGTTCCGTCAGTGCCTCATAAAACCGATTGCGTTCCGCATGTTCCACGGCAAGATTGTAGTGATGCTTCGCCTTATTCACAATAAGGCGCAACATGGTGAGGTCTTTATTGCAATAATAGCAGACCTCATGGTCGTCACGGTTGACAGTATTGCAGTATGGACAGATCATTTTTTCTTCAAATTGAAACGGCCTGACGCATCAGGCCATTTCCATAGATATTCACATAACATCATTCTCACACAGAGACGCAGAGACACGGAGATTAAAACTCTGTGCCTCCGTGCCTCTGTGTGAAATATTCATATAACGGAATAAACTTCTGATGTTAATAGAGGAAGGATTTCTTCCATTTCATCCTGCGGCTGTTTCCATAATGGTAACCAGTCGATTCACCTCATCCAGCGTTTCTCCCAGTTTTTTCTCATCACCACCCTCCTGCATCAGGGTCCGGAGCTCATTGGTTTTGGTTTTCAGTGAAGAGACCATGGGATGACCCGAGTGGGTTGTCAGGACACCTTCTGCGCGGCTGAGTATGGATTGTGCCTCTTCAACCCTGTTTTCTTGTATGCGGTCGCGCAACATGCGTGACACCCTGTCTTTAGCTTCCTTGACCATTCTTTGTTTTTCGGATTCAGAGAGTCTGGCATCGGTGGCGGCTATTGTGATTTTTTTCTCCACACCTGTTGCCAGGTCTTCCGCGCGGGCTTCCAGAATGCGGTCGGGGTTCAACCTGAATGTCACCTCTACCCGTGGGACGCCGCGCGGTGCGGGTGTGATTCCCTCAATCCTCAGCAGGTCGAGAAATGTATTCTCGGATGCAATTTGTTCCTCACCCTCATATATTGGGAAGGAGATTGCCTCCTGAAAGTCACGCGTTGTGGTAAAGATATCCTTTGCCTCGGTGGGATATGTTGAATTCCTCTCAATGATGACGCTATACTGGTCGTGTTCCAATCCAACACCAAGGGAGAAGGGCGTCATGTGGATGACAACGGGCTTTTCCCTGCCATAGCGTGCCGCGAGAGTGTCTTCAATGTCCCCTTCTATGGGTGCAAGGGCGAGCGACTGTATGGCTCCCCCGAGGGCTACGACCTCCTCAGGCGAGATATCGCGCCGGGGTTCCCTTTTCGTGATTTCCTTGACGAGGCGCTGCACGGCGGGAATGCGGGTGGTGCCTCCAACCAGAAGAATAGTGTCAATCTTGTCAAGTGACAGCGCCGCATCCTCAATAGCCTGGTGGACAGGTGTCCTTGTTAGTTCGATTAAGTCCATGACAAGGGATTCAAGTTTCTGCCGTGTCATTGTGTAATCAAGTGAGAGAGGTCCCTTTTCCGTCATGGTGATAGCCTCAACGAGGATATGGGATTCCTTGACCTCAGAGAGTTCAATCTTCGCCTCTTCTGCAGCCTCTTTCAGTCTCTGCATGGCTATAGGGTCTTCTGAAAGGTCAATCCCGTGAGCCTTTTTGAATTCATCTACGAGAAATTCCACAATCCGTTTATCAAAGTCGTCACCGCCAAGATGGGTGTTGCCCTGGATTGCCAGAACTTGGAATACGCCGGAGACAACCTCAATAATGGAAACGTCGAACGTGCCACCGCCAAAGTCATAGACAAGTATCACCTGGTCTTCGCCCTTGTCCATGCCATAGGCAAGAGAGCTGGAAGTTGGCTCGTCAATGATGCGACGAACCTTCAGACCCGCAATCTCCCCTGCATCCTTCGTTGCCTGTCTCTGGGCGTCTGTAAAATACGCCGGGCAGCAGATGATAGCCTGATTGACCTCCTCGCCATAATAATCCTCAGCATCCTGTTTTAACTTCTGAAGGATCATGGCGGAGATCTCCTGGGGTGTATATTCCTTCCCCTCGATTCTTACGCGATAGTTGGTTCCCATGTGGCGTTTGATGGAGAATACTGTTCGTCCCACATTCATAATGGCGGCGCGTTTTGCCTTTTTCCCCACGAGGATTTCACCTGATTTGGTAAATCCCACCACAGAAGGGGTGATGCGCTCCCCAAGGCTGTTGGGAACAATCACGGCACCGTTTTTTTCCATGACTGCCATCACCGAGTTTGTGGTTCCCAAGTCAATCCCTAATATCCGTCCCATATTTTAACCCCGCTCCTTTCCCAGTCACTTCTTATTGTGTGGAAGGATTATATGCGACCACAACTTTTGCATCACGTATAAGCTTTCCATTCAGAAAATATCCCTTTTGCCTTTCAAAAATCACTGTCTCATTGGGATAATCCTTTGTTTGCTTATATTCTACCACATCATGATAATTTAGATTAACCCCCCTTCCGATTGTGTCAAGTCTTTTTAATCCTATTTTTTCAAGTATTTCGCATAAACGATAATAAATAGTTTCCACACTTTTTAACCAGTTGTCAATCTCTTCTGATTGCGGATACTGCCGGGCGAGGTTGAGAACGCGCTCAAATCCATCTAAAATAATCAGCAATCTTTTGACAAAACTTTCAAGAATTTCGGGTGATGATGCACGCGCCTCCAGTTCACTCCGGATATCCTGAAGCCGTTCATTTTCCACCATAATGTTGCTGATGAGTGTGATAAGATCATCTTGCTGTGGTTCATTTTCGTCGTTTCCGGTTTTGCCCCGGGGAATATTAAATATATCCACCTTGGGCTCATCAATTATGAAATATTGATGCAATAAGAGGTCAAGAATCGATTTCAAAATTAATCACCCTTTTATTCAACTTCTATATTTCATCGACGCATTTTTAATGCAGAGATAGCCTTTTTGGCAAGCTGATTTTTCGGGTCAATGTTCAGCGTTATGGAAAATTCCCTGTATGCAGAGGCAATATCTCCCTTCATGGAGTATGTTGACCCGATCTCAAAATGAACCTCTGCACTGTTTGGGAGATATTTCAAGAGGGCTTTGAAATGAACTAACGCCGGCGTGTACAGACCGCTTTCTCTCAACCTCTTGCCCAATGAGAGGTGGGCGCGAACCAGATTGTCCTTTGTGGCTGTATTGGACGGGTCAACTGCCAGTGAGCGTTTCCAGATAGTGAAGGCATTGTCCACCTGGCCTGAATTCAAAAGCGCCCAACCAAGCATGTTCATAATCTCCACATTCTGGTTGTGCCCCTGGTGTAGCTTCTGAAGCTCCTGAACCGCATCCTCCCACTTCTGCTCCTCCATGAGTGTTTCAGCAATCTTGAACTGGGCGTTAAAATCATTCGGCTTGATCTTCAGAATCTCGCGGTATTCATCGATGGCGGAGGCTTTTTTTCTCTCTTTTCCCTCTTCCTGCTGAAGCACCTTTTCCCCAAGATGTCTGCGCACTTCAATGATGCAATTCCTTATATATTCATTACTGGGCTCCTGGTCGAGGATGGCATTCCATCTTTTCAGTGTTTCCGACCAATATTTTTGTGCCATAGCGGGATTTGGAAGCCTTTCTGCCGCTATGGCAAGGTTATGGATGACGGGGAGATTATCCGGGTTCATCCGGAGTGATTTTTCCCATAGGTCAACAGCCTCAGCGAGAAGTCCATGCTGGGCGTAAGAATACCCAAGTGTTATGTATGCGAAGATGAGATTATGTTTTGCCCGGATGTGGGTGGGGTCGGAGTCCATGACTTTCTGCCAGTCTTCAATAGCCTCAGCCCAGAGTCTCTTTTTGACTGAATGGGAGCTCCTTTGCATAAGACGAAGGATTAACCTTGACCGGACATCAAGATTCTCCGGGCTTTTTTTCAAGGACTCTTCCAGTTTATTAATCTCATTCTTGAGCTCCTCTATAGGAAGACCTTCACGTTCCTCGGTTGTCAGGACAAATTCGCCTTTTACATGGTTGTAAATGTAGATGTCTTCCCTTGCCCTGCCGACATTATCCTTAAGGCGCTTGTAAGCATTCTGGATGACCATGAACTGTTCTGTATGTTTTTCGGGGTCGTAGCGCTTGACCATCTCAAAATAAGCCTTTTTAATTTCCTGGTCAGAAGCGCCTTTTTGGAGATTTAATATGGCATATGGATTTTTTTCCGCCGGCATGAGGACTTGTGAACTCCTTTTATCGCCCGCAGAGTGGCTGACAACAGATTTCTTCCGTCCTTGCTAAACCCCTGGAATTGTAAATTATTTCCCGAATATGAGTGATTATTAATCTTAATGTCTATTTGAGTAGTCAACTGTTAGTCACCGCTGTCAAGTATTCTTTTATGGCATCAAGATTGTTCAGTTCAAAGAATATTGCCCTGTTTTTTCTCGCAAGGGGACATCGTTTCAGATATGACATGCCGTGTTTTCGGAACTCCTTGATTCCCTTTCTTTCCCCTTTTCGCTCAACCATTTTTTCAACATGGGAGATTGTATGTTGGATAACCTCGTCAAGGGTTGGTGTATCATTCATTCCCATGGGTATTTCACCCAGCGCCGCACGAGCCTGTCGGAATAGCCATGGATTCCCAATCGCCCCCCGACCTATCATAACGGCATCGCACCCCGTCTGCTCCATCATCCGCCTTGCATCGTCTCCAGTCCGGATATCTCCATTGCCAATGACAGGGAGCGAAACGCATTGTTTGAGTTCTCCGATAAGATTCCAGTCCGCCAGACCGCTGAATGCCATTTCCTGTGTTCTGGGATGGAGACAGATTGCATCCACTCCCTCTTGCTCAAGTTTGGGCGCAAGCTCAATTGCCGCCATCGGATTTCCCTGCGTCCCGCTCCGCATCTTCACTGTGAGGGGAATGCTGACCGCCTTTCTCAGTGAGCGGACGATACTGATGACTCTCATTGGTTCTTCAAGGAGACTTGCCCCAGCACCGCTCCGAACCACCTTTCTCACCGGACAGCCAAGGTTTAAGTCAATCAGGGCGGCGCCGCGGTCAGCAAGAAGGCGTGCCGCCTCGGCAAGAGCCTCTTCTCTTTGTCCGAATAATTGTATCCCGATGGGGAATTCTTCACCCCCCGTGTCCAGCAGATTCCACGTCTGGCGATTATTTCTCGCCAGCCCCTCTGCGCTTATCATTTCTGTAAAAACAAGATGACACCCAAAGGCGCGTGCAATATCTCGGAAAACCCTGTCGCTGAAACCAGCGAGTGGCGCAGGCACCACTCGTGTCCGGAGTGACAGATTCCTTATAACAAATCCAGTTTCTCTGGTTTTTTGCACAGGGTTCATAATTAAAATTACCGCCGCTTTAATACTGCCTTGAACCCGCCTTACGCAAGTCTTTTTCCTTTGACATTGCCCGCCTTTTCCAATTAATCTTAAAGTAATAAATGAAATGAAAGATTGAGGATTAATCTCATCCACTTGAAGGGAAAGAATAGCGTGAGTTATTGTCAGGAGCGAATTATAAAAGTTGAGGATTTGACTTGAATAAAGATGCAAGTCACAAAGTAGCAAAAATCTTAATCATACTTGCAGGGTAGTCCGCTCTCCTGAGAAAGGTTCCCAAAACCGGCATGAAAAGAAAATGGAGCAAATGGTTGAGATTGCCCCCAATCTCCCAACCCCAATGCTACATCCAATAGATTTTGCGCTTGACTCGTTGATGATGATTGCTTACTGCTATCCATTAGAAAAACAACCTCCGAAAGAGTCGATAGAAACAAGTGGCCTTGAAACAGGAGGAAGAACATGCAACTAAACCCAGAACGCCCCAAACGCTATCATGTGTTTCTTGCCTCACCCGGTGATGTAAATGCAGAGCGTGAAGCCGTGCGGCAGTTTTTTAAGGACTACAACACGACAACAGCCCAGCACAAGGGACTCGATTTTCAAGTGATTGACTGGGAGAACTACGCGGAGACGGGGGCTGGCAGACCGCAGGAATTGATCACACAACAGACCCTTGAGCGTTACCGTTCAAGTCTGGCGCTCGTGATTGGGATCATGGACCAGCGCTTCGGATCTCCCACGGGCGAGGCGGAGTCCGGAACGGAAGAAGAATTCAACTGGGCCTTTAGGAGTCATCAGGAGAAAGGCTGGCCGGAGATCAAGTGGTTCTTTCGCCGACGGGATTATGTGGAGTGGGTATCGGCCGATCCCCAAAAAAGAGACGAAGTGCTCAGACAATTCGACCAGGTGCAAGCTTTCAAAACCCGCGTTCGGACAACCGACCAGCTGCTTTACAAGGAATATGAGAATCTAGAAGACTTCGGATATATTTTATCACACGACTTGACGATGTGGTTGAATGTACCTGAGCGGCCATGGAACCAGGCTAATCCCACTCGAGGTCCCCGCGCTCGACGTTCCCCCATCATCACCCGACAGGGGAAGTATATCGTCGAGCGGGAGACGGTACGCGAGCGATTCTTGCCCATTGGCGTGATTGAAGCAGGGGACTATACCCAATCTCGCCTGGTTGAATTGTCCGGTTCCCAGGCTCGACGAATTGAGGGTGCGGTGCAAACAGTAGATGTGATTCGGCCGATTGAACCTTTTCGTGATCGTCATGTCCCCGGAATATCCGGGCGACTGACTAAAGCCCCTCTCGATTCCCCTGAGCGACAATCGCTCTTCCTCGAATTCAATAAGTACCAAAATTTCTTCCGGGAATACGATCCGTCTCAAAGCTACTGGTTTGAAGCGGGAGAAAAAACGGGCAAAACAAGCTGGTTGGCCCACATCGCCCAATGGCTGCTCTCGTCACAAGACGGTCTTTTCGAGCCAATCTGGATCAATAATTTCCCGGATACTGACAATCCGCGCACTATCCTTATCGAGTGGTTCTCACAGTGGAGGGCTGGGAATCACGACAAACAACCGGTTTTTTTCATTGATAATGCCCATCTTTATCCCAACTTCATTCGCCAGATTCCCGATCTCCGCTCGTCGGACAGTCCGTTGCTGAACGTTCCGATCTGCGTCACGTACCATCGAGATGAACCCGATCGGGACGACTGGAAAGATCTCTGGGGTAAGTCCCAGAAATTCAAACGTGCCGCGAAACGCTGCTTCGTGTGCAAGGAGGGGTTTCCCGATCACATCATTGTAAGCGACGATCAAGGGGAACTTACGCAAGACGGTGAATGCCTTCTTTCGCTCGTCAGGGAATCCTTGGGCGTTGGCGTCGAAGAAATGGTCTTCCCTCTTTTCAAGCAGCCCCGCCAAGCGGTTTCCCTGTACTGGCTTTCCTCGTTAGTTACGAACAACCACGGTAAAACAATTGATAAAGTCAACGAATGGCTTGATTGTCATCGGTCTGCCATCGGGATCGAATCGCTTTATCGATCCGCATGGGGAGGAACGCAGTTGCGCCAGGATATTCTACGCGCCGTGGCATTTCTCGAGTTTCCCACCATTCGGCTCGTGCAGCACTTCTGTGCCCGACTGCGCGGTTACCAGACAAGTGAAGTCGAAGCGCGATTCAAACCGATTCTGCAGCGAGAAGACATCTGGGAGGAGCAGAAGCATTTCAAGGACTATGAGGAGACCCTCCGCTATCTCAAGATGCCGGACGGTCTGGAGTCGATGGCCCTGGCCCGCGAGAACTTTGGTCCCGCCGATGTCCCCATTTTCGAGACAAACCTTCTGGTCTGTATCGCGGAAGATCCTGAATGTCGCACTGACGCGGCACGTTCGGCCCTTTATCGATCTCAGCGACATGGGGCTTTCAAATGTCGTTTGGCTGAATGCATCAAGGCGGAGGATTGGGAACAATGCGCCGATCTTCCGATCCACCTATCATCTTTAACGGCTGAACTTTATAGGGACCTCAAGGAAACCAAGAATGAAGTCTGGTGGCTTGAACATCTCCTCCGCAATGCTGAAGAACGGCAACTTTTCGTCCAGATCGCCAAAGCTCTTGTCAACAAAGGTATCGCGCTCGGCGAGTTAAAGAGGCCAGAGGAGGAAATCGCTGCTTATGATGAGGTAGTCAAGCGGTTCGGTGAGGCTGAAGAAACAGACCTACTCGCACAGGTTGCACGAGCACTTAGGTGTAGAGGTATTGCATTAGGCGAGCAGGGGAAGCCTGAGGAAGAACTTTCCGCTTACGACGAGGTGATGCGGCGGTTCGGCGAAGCCGAGGAGCCAGCGCTGCGCGAACATGTCGCCAAGGCGCTTATCGATAAGGGTTTGGCACTCGGCGAGCAGAAGAAACTGGAAGAGGAAGTCGCGGTCTACGACAAGGTGGTGCGGCGGTTCGGTGAATCTGATGATCTGGCGCTACGAGAACAGGTCGCCCAGGCACTTTTCAACAAAGGTGTGACGCTTGGAATGCAGGACAAACCGCAAGAGGCAATCGAGGTCTATAACGACATCCTGCAACGCTTCGGCGAAGATCAGGCGCCCGCCCTGCGCGAGATTGTCGCCGAAGCGCTGTTCAACAAAGGTGTG
>Ga0315291_10003995_pt1 | contig 18925 bp, 27 predicted proteins | sample YL17G12_20_MG_FD_203070 | JGI IMG/M metagenome (GOLD analysis project Ga0315291, IMG submission 203070) | Sediment microbial communities from Yellowstone Lake, YNP, Wyoming, USA - YL17G12_20 | ecosystem: Environmental > Aquatic > Freshwater > Lake > Sediment | place: USA: Wyoming | collected...
CGCCGCCGCGATGATGGATCGGTCGGCCGCTACGTCATACATAGCTAATTGCCATCCTTGTCTCTATCACGAACCTTGGGAATATCGCACCTGTGGAAGCAGGCTGGCGAGCAGAAGTCGCGATATCCTACACCCATGATGGTGTTATTGCAGGACGCCCGTAGGCATTTGACAGGGTCTTTGGCGGCCACTACTGGTGGCGGGGGCGGAGTGTAGACCATGCCCATCGACTTGCAAAACTTCTTCTTTTGGTCCTCAGTCAGCACCCTGCCTCCAGTTGAGAAGTGGCGATCCCAGCAGGATTCGAACCTGCGTCGAAGGTGTAGAAAACCTTTATCTTATCCACTAAACGATGGGATCTTTGTCTCAACTTTGTTTTAGACCACTCCCAAACTTCGCTCATTCCTCAAAGTCCCAGACGTCTTTGCCGAACTCTGTGAGAAACACCAGGCCGTCGTATTGATACATCACACCTCGATAGACCAGGCTATGCATCTGCCCAGCCAAGGCGCGAGGGTCACGCCTGATGATGGACATAGCGCTCAAATCATCGTCCGACAAACTACGTGCTACTTCAGCAACTAACGACCAGTCTTTCTTCATTTTGGTCCTACCATATCCGTGCCCAGTCTTTTGGGGTTGGGAGTCATGACATTTATGCCTATAATCAGTCCGAATAGCACGCCAAAACCCGCCAGGACACAGGCGGCAACCATATCGACCCAGTAACCTGAAATTGGAACGCAACTCACCAACTCTACCCCATAAATGTGCATATATGTCCATTATAGCGCAGCGCGTTATAGGGTGTCAAGTCCCTGGAAGTTGCCTATTTCTTTGGCCTTGTGATGACCTGCTATCTAGTCGTAGCTGACTTATAAGATGATAGCACTTCAAATGTTCAGGTCTAGATGCCCGGCAATCCTTGTCGCGAAACAGGTGGCAATCTCAAATGACAACATCAAAACGAACAAAGGAAACCACAGAGGCGATAAACCCAACACAACCGCCCAGTATAAAATTGCGACTACCATAGGGTATCCTTAGGTGAATAATTCGATGCTTACGCCATTAGGCACCACCACAACCTTATGATGATACTTCTCTGGCACCTGATGATAAGATAGCCAAAAGTCGCGATGCCAAGGCGATAAGACCAGAAAATGGTCTACTCTTTGAAGTACAGATTCTGCAATGGTCTTGCCATTCAGGCAATAAATATCGTGGACCCACACCAAAATCTTCTTGGCCTTAATTCGCCAGTCTATTGGATTTAGATTCCTAGAGACGACTAGAGCGTCAAAAAAGTCAGATTCTGGATTCCAACTCCGCCATGGCAGCAGCTCAATACTTCCTAGCCACTCTGGCTTATGGTCGCCGATCATTGTTACCTGCCATCCATTTAAGACAGCAGTCTCGGCCAGTTTGAGAGCACAAATCTCACTACCACCAATACCAGCAGCTAGGCTGTCAAAATTCCATGATTCCCAGGCCGGCCCAGTCCAAATCCCTAACCTTTTGCTAGCTGACCCCTTAGGCCAGCGCTTACGAAGAAGTGAGTTATTGAATTGATCTTCCCTGATGTGCTTTTCTGGGTCCTCAATCTGCGCCACCGTGCGGCTGCGGCCTCCAAAATGGAAAACAAATCCACCACGAGTCCAATTAGTGTGGAACCCCAGCTTGTGAGCACGATAGGAGTAGTCAGCATCCTCGCCGCCATTGAGGAACGCCTCATTGAGCAGCCCAACCGCTCTAAGGACTCGATTGGGAATAAGCGTAGCGTACATGGCACAAAATGGCGTTCCGTGTAGCGTATAGTCTTGACTGGGGTTGTAGTCGTGCAAGGCGCTACCAATGTTGTCAACTTGCTCCATCTTCATACCAGGGTGAAGAACCAGGCTTGTAGATTTGTTGGGTGAGTCTTGGTCACTCTTCACCACCAATTTGTCGGTATGCAGCCACCCCTGGTCGCAATTAGAATATGGGTTGAGCATGATGTTGTCTTTGCCACCCAATGCACGAAACATCCCTGGCAACGAATATTTCGACACAATGGTGTCATCATTCAACAGCAGGAAGTGTGTGACGCCTTCTGCGGCATTCTTAATTCCCAAGTTGTTAGCCTGGGAGAACGATAGTCTGGTGGTGGAGTGCAAACACCTGAACACCGGTCCGTCCAAAGGAACGCACTGGGCAATATCGATGCTTGGGTCTGCTGCCGAACTGGAAACTACCAACACATCAGTATTGAGGGGTAAGTCAGCTGCAACCAACGACCTGACACAAGCCTTCAAATAAGTCAAATCAGCAGTGTAGTGTGGAATGATGATCTGCAGTTTCACGTCTTTAGGAATCTGCTGTGCAGCAGATTCCTGTGCAACCTCCGCCTCCAAAACTTGCACCACTTCGGGTTCCGCAGCGTGTTTCTGTGTACCTTCAATTTCTTTGATGAATGTGTGAATCAGTTTGCGTGGGTGCAAATACTGGTTGGCTGTATCTTTCCCGGCTTTACCCATGTCTATTCGGTGTGCAGCGTGCGCATGCAGGTACTCGATATGGGATAAGAACTCCTCTTTGCTGTTCGCCACCAATGCATTGACGCCAGGAACCACATATTTCAAATATGCTGGCAGCGGCGACACAATGCAGGCCTTACCCCGACTCCAAGCCATCGCCAAACGATTGACAGACTTGGCCGGCTCCATCTTAGAGCGGACCGGACAAATCACAATATCGGCTTTATCTAGCTCCGAGATAAAGGTATAACGGTCCCACTTGACGTCTGCATTGGGGTACTCATGACAGGTAACTAACTTGATATTTAGTTCAGTTAGCGCTTCACGGAGTTGTTCTGCCTGCCAAGAATGTCCACCATATCCGAAATAAAAGACCGTCGTCATTACTTTTTATTTCCCAGATTTTGTTGGTCCGCAGCCTCGGCGTCGAAAGCCCATGCCTTAATTATACCAAAATCAAATTTATTCATCATACCGGACACTAGCATCGGCGCCAGCCACGGTGCAATATAATTCTCTGAGCATATTTTGCAGGTTGTTATTTCTTTGCCATCGACTAGGACTTTGATTTCCAATTCGCGCATATTACAGCCATTCCTCTAGAGTCATTTCAAAATGATCATCAATGGCAATCACCGGTTTTCCAGGAAACATGCTCATCAAGTGTTGTTTTAGTATATCAGACGAGCAGTTAATAACATCAGCATTTTCAGGATGTGCAAAGCTGTAGCCAGGTAGCTTTTCACATATATCTAGCACGTTGATTTTTCCACGCTTTTCTGGTAGTGATGGGGCGATGTAAATATCAGCATCCTTTTGGACGATGCGATGACCAGCCTTTGCTGCAGACTTGCGAAGGTTTTCAATCCTGATGCGATAAGGACCAAAATTTAGGTCGCCACTAGCGAACGCTAATGACTGCAGTGACTCGTCGATACGAATATAGTTGTAGACCGTGCGTCCTTTGTAGACAGCTGTGCCAACACAGACGAAGTCTATTTGTTTTTCATCTAAATGCCACGGTGCCCACAAAAAACCCTTTGGTTTAATCACTCTAGCAACATCTGCAAGACTTCCGAATGAACCTATCACCATGCCATCAAGTGAAGCCGTGGCGAACGGCATTCGTTCTACATCTACGTCCATCTCTTGGCCAGGCCCTACTTTGTACGAATCACTTCGCAGCCAATCAGCGAATTCATGTCTCTCCTCAACCACCACCAAACCATGACGAGGAGAGAGAACCAACCGTTGCATATCGTTGTACCAATGAACAATACCAGCGTCGTTAGGCAGAAGTTGTTTGACCCTAGTAGCATAGTCAAACATTTGTGCATATTTGCGCTGCTCTCCGTAGCACTCCGCAATCCTTTTGAGTGGGTGCCACCCATAATACTCCAAAGACAACACTCTAGGTGGTGGAGGTGGAGTTACGAGACAGCGTTCATACCACTTGATAGCAACCCTGTAGTTTTTCAGGTCCTTTTCTACTTCACCAAAAATGAAGTAGCCCTCAGCCCGGTCTCTGGTGCTGTCCAGATGATAGATTTCCTCTGCCTGACGAAGCGCATCGCGATGCTTCTTTTGGTGGAGGTACTGCTTGGCAAGTCTAAATCGAGCATTGACCTCATCATCGTAATATCTTCCCGGAAGCGTCAAATAGCGTTCCAACACCTCTGTACTACGGGGGTCCATATGGTCGAACAGCTCTTTGCCGAAGTAATACGCTGTCCTTGGGTCGTTCTTCTTTTTTTCGTATTCAGCCGTCAGAATTCGAATATTGCGACCATAGTCGATAACCTTGCCATCACGATGATGCACTACTTTCAAGCCATCAAAATGACGTTGCCGCATGCAACTAATGTCGATGCACTCATGAATTGCGCCATAGAAACGAGGCCTGCTAGCCCTGCGTATAAACCTCTCTCTGCCAAGCGTTGACTGCGGTGTGCCATCTGGATAGCGTGAATAAATGTAGTCGAGCAACCAGCAGTCAACGTCTGGATTGTCTAATTCGTTATCTTTGAATGACTTTAACTGAACTGGATCGATTTGATCATCAAGGTCCAACCAAAAAATCCAATCTTTGGTGGCATGAGTAAAGCTGTAATTTCTAGCTGCTGAAAAGTCCTCTATCCAATCAAACTGATACAAACGCAGATTGGTGTGAATTTGGGTTAACTCTTGCAGGAGTTGCAAAGTGCCATCGGTAGACCCGGTGTCAACCACGACAACCTCCTCAAGCACAGGTAGGACCTGCGCCAGAAGTATAGCGGCGTTCTTGATCTCATTTTTGCAGATCATAACTAGGGAAACCGTGTTCATAGCCATCAGATTTTAACCTTCCACATCGATTCTAGCTCTTTGAACAATACTTTCCTGAGCGACTCAATGAATCGGTCTTTCAACGTGTCTGCTGGATCGTGAGGCAGTGTCGCGTAGACTTCATAGGCTTTGACTGTGTAAGCCTGGCGGTAGTTCTCCGGGACCTCTTTGATCCAGAAGTCTACGCGCAGCCGGTCAGACACGCTACTATCAAACCCTTTGAGTTTGCCGTCCTCAAGGATCGGCTCACCAAAACCGATCAAACTATTCATGATGTGGTCACTAAAATGTGACATTTCTACTCCTGAGGGACTGGTGGGTGTGCCTAACTGCTTCAACCCCAGCTTACGCTGGTGTGGGTCTATCCGAGGAGTGGCCACTCAACCTCGGCATCAGGGTCACAGGTTTGCACACGCTACTAGAGCCCCCTATTCACCGCGCTTTCGCGCTACCACCAGCACACTAAGTTTTAGTAGGCGACACGCTCTTCTTTGAGAGAAACCGTGCAGGTGATGCCGCCCACATCAAGTATGTTTTCCTCGCGTGACGTGAACTCATCAAAGCTGGCCTTCCCCAACAGGAGGGCGAATTTGGTTTTTTGAACGTCGCTGCGGACTCGGTATAGCGCCTTCTTTTTGTCCTCAAGCGTAGACTCCAGCCAGGCCTTCTCCGTCGCTTTGGACGGCATCTTGACCTGGGCGAAAAGCTGCAGCCCATTCGATACACTTCAAAAGTCGTATCCAAAACCAAATAATCCAGTGTACGACGTGTTCGGCCCACCAGCACCGCGAGCGATAATTGTGCTAATCGACCATGGCCCCGACATTACACGACTGTAGCTGAGCCCAATCAGCACACCAATATTTGGTGACACCGACACATAGGAGCCGTTGTCTTTGATGTTGAAAACACCGTCCGGACCGGCGCCACCGTAGATAGAGACTCTCTCTTGTTTTGGTGTTACAGGCATCACAGCGGCCTGGATAGTTACTGGGGCAGGCGGCGCAACTGGGGCAGACGGCGCAACCGCGACAACCGGGCAAACCGTTGGTTTAACCTCTATTGGGGTAGGGCATGCGGGTGCTGCTGGGCATGCGGGTGCTGCTGGGCATGCGGCCCCTGTTCTATCAGTCATCACGATCGGCTGTGCGGCGGCCACTTCGCGGGCCTGCTTGAGTTGAGTGCGGGCCAAGTTCAACCGCTGCTTCTCAATGGACAATTCGTACTGTAGCTTGTGAATCTCTAGGCTTTGCTCGATGATTTTGCGGCGAGCATCCTCAAGAATACTGTTCTGTGCGAGCGCTTTCGGCGCTAAAATCAAGCACAGTACAATTAAATACTTCATTTGGACCTCTCCTTGGTGATCATATCCCAAAAGTCATTGAGACTTACTTCAACTACCTCGAAATGCTCTACTTCTTTTCTCAGGTCTGCCATACGTTGCTGCATCCGTAGATATTCAAAGATCGTCACCATCAATTTGGATATGAACCGCTTACACTTCTTCCTGCGAATTCGCCGATTGCCAGTGAATCCACACAGTAGTGCGATTTGATCGACGTGGCTAGCGTCGATCAACATACGTCGCCCCTCAAACGCCAATTTGGCGTCAGTCAGGACTATCAGCACCTTTCTCATATTCTCTGGTGTCAATGTTCACCTGAATAAAGTCCAGACTTGCTTTAGTCTGGAGGGTGTATACTAACTCTTGGTTATTGTCCGAGATTCGCACCGTTTCTGGATCGATGCTTCCCACCGACTTACCTGGAACGTCAAACCGTTCCAGGTCTCCACTCTCCAGCCAATTTATACCCTGAAACAATAAAGTAGCCTTGAGGTACTCTTTAGGGGAAACCCCAGTGCCGGCCAGACTAGTCGCCCGGTCCATGACACCACCGACGTTCTCGCCAACTTCCTTCAGGCTCTCACCTGTCTGATCAATAGCCAGTGCGATAGTAGCACTGATCCTATCAAGCAGCAGGTGCTGTTTGCCTAGCAAAATCAACCATTCGCCGTAGTCTGGGTTATTGGGCAGTTTCCCATTTTTAACCATCGTCAACAGATCATCATCAGTATGTCCATATTGCTGGCGTAAAGCGGCTAGTCTGGACTCTTTCTGCTCATTTGTTACCACGAGTATTCTCCTTGCCGTCATCAATGAAAATTAGCTCATCCATAGCCCTGGTTATGGCGACGTACAGTATGTTCATTTCCTGTTGGATTTGCCAGTCCTGCTTAGCCATTTTGGACGGCATCAGATATTTGTTTAAAATGAACACTTTAGGTGCTTGCATCCCTTTCGCACGGTGAACGGATGACAACCTAAGTCTGCCGTCTGCGCCGTCACCGAAAAGATTTTCGATCTCCCAACATAGTTCATCAACTGTCTCAACATCTGCAACACTCAAAAATGTGGTGACTATGTCGTGCTTTTCATTGACTCGGTCAAGGTCCGCGTTCGGGTTACGCTTTAGCGCTTTACGAACCTCTTTCTCCTGCCACATGTCCATCTTGTTGCCAAGATCTTTAAGACTAATTGGCCGTAGACTTTTAATTAGCTTGACTAGTTCTACTCCAATGGCCTTTCCCACAATGCAACATTGAACCTTGGCACTCCACAGTTTATACGCCAAGTCAACTAGAGGCGCATTGTTTCTGCAAATCACCAAGTCCTTTTGGTCAAAGTCTGTTGCTAGAAACTTGGTGCCCAAATTGGTGATTTTCCCCTCTTTGGCATCGGGCTTAGGTAAAATCTCCGGAACAATTTGCTGGGCGAGTCGAATCACTGATAATGGGCAGCGGTAGCTTACTGGCAAGTCAAAGGTAGCACATTCAAATCGATCACGCATTTCATAGAGCGATGCACTAGATGCGCCGCGCCAAGCATAAATTGCTTGCCGGACGTCCCCAATTCCAACAAATCTGGTAGCTGGCCCAAACGACCTGGCTATCACCTCTTGCTGAATGTAACTGACGTCCTGAGCCTCATCCACCAACACCCAGTTGTAAGGTTGGAAACGGGCACCATATATGATAGGCATATAAAACTGATCATCAAAGTCAATCCAAGTCTGCTCAGCAATGGATTTGACTAAGGCCTCCTTGGCTATTTCGATGATCTTCTCATCCTCAGCTTCATCATCTGCATCGATCTGGTTAAGCATGGCATACCAGTTATTAGGACTATCCTCGATAAGTGAGAATAGCCCCGAACCGGCCTCAGATGGGACGATCCCTACAGCTTTAGCCAGGCGACATAAGTCTGCCGCTGGTTTACTGTACATTCTGCCATATTTATTAACCGTATCTACCAATGTTCTTGATTTACTGGCATCAACATTGAGTTTGGCACCGACGTGCCTGCCCCAAGTCTGGTGGCCAAGTGAATTAAGCGTTCTGATAGAGCTGATAAGATGTGGATGAGTGGCGGCTACCTTGGCCTGAAGTGCGAGTTGAACGCTTTTGTTGAACGCCAAAAACACGATAGACTGCCCACTAGGCAGAACTTTCAATGATTCAGCCAGCGTCGTGGTTTTGCCAGAACCAGCTTTGGCATCAATGATAGCGTTGCCACGTCCGCTCTTAACCCAGTCGAAAAAGGCTTGCTGATATTCTGAGGGGACAAACGTGCTAACTGGAATTGGAGCTGCCCGTTCTCCCATTTGTGGGAGAACGGGCATCTGCGACTTCCACCTCGGTATTTCGGCAGTCATGTTTTCTGCTTTCCTGGGCTTGCCAAATTCTATATCCGTCTTTGCATAACTCATGCGGTATTTCTGCGTATCGGCAGTGGTCACAAGTTTTACAATGTTCGGACAGGGTCCCAGAACTCATTCACTGCCCCAGCAGCTTTTTCAGGCTGTTGTATTTAGTGGCATTAACCGTCTTCCAGTCGTCTAAAAGTAGACCGCCTGTGTCACCAGAGTTGGGATTGAGCGCCCAAAAGAAGAAGTTTTGTTCCTTATTGGCAAGCAGGTAGTCAATAAGTGCATCCTGGAGCGGTTTATCCTTAGCGTCAAATTTACCGCCAAATTCACCAACAACCACATTAAATCCCTGCTTATACAGATGACCATAGTGTTCATCCCAAATTGCCGGCATGTTCTTTGGGAACTCGCCCACATTAAAATATGGCTGATTGTATACCGATGGACCGTATATATGTGGGGAGTATATCAGCCTTTCTCTTGGTAGATTTGGTACAACGGTGGAAGCCTCAAACAAGTTTTCTCCCCAGAACGCGGAATCGTGACCTGCCGTGCTATCGTTGCCTACACCTTCCACAAAAATCAACAACTTGGGGTTAGTCTGCAGAACAGCTTGACCAGCTCGCTCCGCCATGGCGGACCACCGGGCCCATGTTAGACCATACGGTTCATTAAATAAGTCGATGCCAACCACATTCGAATATTTTTTGGCCAACGTTGCCAATGCTGTGAGGTCCGCTGTCCACGCGCTTTCTGTGTAACCTGAGCATGACCCAACGCCTGGACCAGGTTTATCTGTAGGGGATTGGTCTTTAGAACATTTATGAAGGTCCAGCAAAACATATACACCCTTGGATTGGGTATATGTTAAAAACGCATTCAATTCGTCTAATGGCGTTGCATAACCATCCACACTGGACGAACTGGTGAGCGTCTCAGCGACCACTGGAATTCTAAATGCATTGAATTGTAACGAAATCATCTGGTCAACAAAACTCTGCATTGTCCTACCGGTCCATAACCCATGCAGTTTTAAGTCAGAATTTTCTAATCCAAACCAGTTAATCCCATGTAAATGAATGGGGTTTCCATCAGAATACAATTGCCCATCAACGGCGGTAAACCCGACTTTTGATGTTGGTGCCGGGCTTGGAGGGGGCGGCGGGGGTGGGGGCGGGGGCGGGGTCGGTGGGTTGGACGGGGGAAGACCAGGGCCTGGATTTGGCTGTGTTGGTAGACTTGGTGCAGGGCTAGGTGGTGACTCCGGGTCTGCTGGGTCTGCTGGTTTAGATGGTGCTGATGGTGCTGATGGCGATTTCGGCGCGAGTGTTTGCGTCCTAGGTACGCAAGCAAGCAAAGGAAGTGAGGTAAATAACACAGACGTTAAAGTCAACGAGCGCATATAACCCCCTCATAATTAACGAATCGGTGATACCAATCGACTAGACTACCAAGCCGTGCTGTACAACTTAACCTTAAAGAGTGATTTGGTCCATGACAATCATAGTATGTTCAAGCACTTATTAGTCCTCCAGGTAAATGAAGTCGTCGTGGTCGGGGCCAGTGCCGACCATCACCACTGGCAAGCCGGTTTCAATTTCCAACTCTTACCAAGTTTGTAATTTCTCGGACATTTAACCCTCAAGATTGATTTTGATCCATTACAATCATATCCCCAGTCTTGGCGCCCGTCCCGATTAGTGCAGGTGCATAACCGGTATCTATAAACGGCTTTAAATAGTTCATGACAGACTTTGTTAGACCAGACAATTGTCTAACTCCAGTAATCGTGTGATCAGCGTAGTTTACAAAGTTGATGCAAGTGTGTACCGGATAACTTGTTTTGTTATATTCGATCGCATCTAAATAGTTGATAACCGATGGTGTAGCCACCTTTCTAGGTAGGCCGGTCACACTGGTCAACTCCAGAATCGGTGTCGGAGATCCAGATATTTTGGTCAGTTCCTCCCAGGACAACTCCTGTTGGTCTGGATACCAACCACCTGAATTACCCTTAATAGTTTCGTAATCGTAGGCCCCTGACTGAACCTCCACCCACTTTAGATGCTTACCAGTGTTTCTACACACAAACTTGTCATTGTTAATTCGAATAGGGAAAAGTCTGGAATTCAGAATTACCGGACCAGCCACCCAAGGTGGCAAAAACATATCAGATAGGAATTGCGATGTAGTTACATTCCTGCTTGTTGTGTATCCGACAAAACGCGGATGATTCAGCGACAGGGGGTACCCTTGAGCAATTTCGCCAAATCCGCTTTGGCCTTGCTTAAGGCGTGCTAGAATCTCACCACCCACGTCGCAAATCATATCTTTAAGTTCAGGCACATCTTTGGCATACAGAGCGTCGGATCTCCGGAGGGCTTTCCTGACTGTTGCTGCGCCTACACCGTGGCATGTTGACCCTCGCTTCATGGTTCCGGAGTGCTTGTTAGGAACGCCGTCCAGGTCAACCTCTCCACGTTCATACGCAGAATCTTTGTCCTGCAACACGGCAGTGAGTGGTGAGATACCAATTTTGGCTCTGGGGATGTTGTTGGCCTCAATCTCCTTTCGAAGAGCTGGCAACTCTATCATTGCACCAGATCCAAGATAGACTTTTTCGAGTCTGTCGTGAAGATATGAGAACGAGTTCAACGTTTGATAGAAGAACTCACGCCCGTCGTCGAGTCTAGACCAATGGCCCGCGTTCGGCCAAAATGTGTTACACCCAAAGGTCCAGGCGTCAGAGTTTTCTGCCACAAAAGAAGCAACCTTTGCCTTGCCGCTGCTACCGAAGGTGCTGTCCATCAAGATGGTAATTCTGCCAGGTGCAAACATATGATTCAAGGTCATGGGTTCCCTCGTCCATTGCAGGCAATTGTTACGTACTTGGCCAGTTTGTTGTCAGCTTCTTGTTGCCACCCAAGGACTTGATCATGGCCTTCCTGCCATCCTCGCCCACCACCCTACGGAACACTTCTAGGGCAACATCCTCATCGACTTTGCGATACACCTGGCTCATATGCAGTCCTCCCAGACTCAGATGGGTTTTAGAGTCTACCAGACTTACTTTGAATGGATACTCAAAACTAATAGGCGGGGATCATGGGCAAGACTTTTCTCCGACTCACGAACGAGCATGGCAAACGGGTTTTACTTGCCTTCTCCACCATCAGCAGTATCGAGGAGTCAGAGGGCGGCTGTGTGGTGTGGTCCAATGGCAAGCAGTACACGGCAACAGAAAACTTCCATGAACTCTACAACCTGCTCAGGCCGAAGACTTTGTTTCTACTCGATGCCAAGGGCTAGTTGTTATACCGCATGGGCGTCCTGATAGATTCATCAAGGGTCTGCGGAACGGTCGCCTGTTCCTTTTCTTCTTCGTCACCGGATATCATGTCCCTGGGCAAATAAGAGTTCGGCTCGACAAAGAACGAATCACCGTCGATGGCGATGATCTGACCGCGTTTATCAACGGCCATAGCTACGAGGGTATAATAGCCAGAGTATTTGAAATTAAGAGCCACCTTGAACGCGGCCCCGGAAAATGCATTGACTGGTACTAACCGGCCGTTGCTCATACGCTGATATAGCAGTATCTTGGCAATGGTGCCAGTGGCAAGCCCCCCAAGAAAGCAATATTTACCAACTTTTGGGAAGTTACATCTGGAAAATTCTATGGCGTGGGAGTCGGCGGAAAAAACTTTAAAGTCCGGGTCGATGTTGGTGCCGCCGGTGATATCGACGGCCAAAACTGGGCTAGCAAACACGCACATAAGCAAGCCTAGAAAAACCTTCCTCATAATCCGTCCGCCTCTTATTGCAGTGTATTAACTACAAGTTAAGAGTGCGAGCAAACTAATTAGGTGGAAAAATTGAGATAGAGCAGCCACCACCAAAGTCGGTAGAGCAGGTCATGCACACCATAATGCACTTGAACCCCGCGAATGGAACATCTCCACATTGGAGGGCGCACCAGGTTTTGGTTTTCTCTGTTGGGTCAGATGGTGGGGCAATAGGACCCTTAGTCGCCTTTTCCATTTGTTGGGTCAAGGCGACGTGCTTTACCGAGGATATCTTATAGCCGTAGCCACCAAGAGACACAATAACTAGTCCAAGAGCCACCAAGATTTTGTTTTTTAGGTTCATGCTGTTTCCCTCGCTGGAGTGAAGCATTCACAGCACTCGACATCGTGCGCTGCAATAACAAAACAGTCTACATCGTTACCGTGGACGGAACAGTTGCCTCTTACCACCAGCCCCCGAGTTTTGTATTCCCATTCGCTGGGAAGACGGTTGATGGCTGCATTGACGCTCTTTTCTTTATCCCACATCATTGCCCCTCCGGTAACTCCGTCCCACACCCTGGACAGAACTCTGGGTCATAGCCTATTTCGTCTTGAACTTGTAAAATAGCATCTTTGCATTTGGAGCACATCACTGTACTCCATCGAGGCTTGAACACCACGTCAGCTGATACTCCACGCCCACCAGACTTCGCCTTCGGCTCCATAACTACTCCTGGAATATCATGTGGTCTCAAAGAATTCAGCGACCGTTCGGATCAGTCTTTTACGCTGGTTCGGCTCGATGGGCGACAGGAATCCTATCAATTGTGATAGAAGTGTGGTGGAACTGCCGACATCCACCAGTGCTGGCAGCCGCGAGATCTGCATATCCTCAATCACATCACGGACGCCTTGGGACACTGCCTTCTGGATCGATACCGGCGCGGGCTTAGCCTCTTTCGGCTCACCCATTACCGAAATCTTGGCGCTGAGGTATTCGCCATAGTCAATGCCTAACATGCTACAGGCGAACTCATCTGTGCAGCCATTCATTTCCAGCATTTTGACCTGCACAGCATCATAGATCTCGATGGGGGTCTTGCGCTTCCTAACTCTGGTGATTGCTTTCGGCTGCGGAACGGCTGCTAACATTCGGATCTGTCCTCTATTTTTGGGTCCATCTTTTATTGTACCTCGCGCCGCTGCCGCCGCCGCCTCATAGCGTGTCACCATCGACTTCATATTGAGGACTCGGATTTTCCGCACCATATTTGCCACGTTCTGGGCATTGTACCCCAGTTTTGATGCAGCCTGAGTGGCTGTGATACGTATGTTGTTATGCACGGCTTTATCAAACTCAGCGACCATTCCCTCATACATTTGCCGATACTTCTCGGACAACATCAACCGTGCCTCCTGACTATTTTTGAGATCCTACTGTATGGGTATCTTATCATGCATAGCGCAGTGTGTCAATGCGAGCCATGTAGTTACCTTAACCCCAGGTCTAGAACACTGCTGAGGGCTTGGATGAAGCTTTATACTGGCGACTGCTTGGATGTGCTGAAAACGCTGCCTGACAACTCTGTGGTAACATTCAAAAGTCTAATTGCCCAAAAGTGCCACTGTGGGCAGGTGTTCTTAGTACACAAAAACAGGCTCAAACATGGTCGCGGAAAGACGTGCAGCAAAGCGTGCCAAAGCGCCCTATTTTCAAAAGCTGCCGCACCAAGGCTGGTTTTAAATTGCTGTGTCTGCAAGACAGAGATCCTTAGAAAGGCCTACCAAGTTGTATCCAGACATGCCTTTTGTTCTCGTAACTGTCAATATCAAGGCAGAAAACTTGGTTTTATCAATCGCCGCAAACTAAGACCACAAAAGACCTGGCGACGAAAGAATATTTGCCAACGGTGTGGGACTCAGTTCGTTTGGCGACACGCTGGTACCGAAAAATACTGCTCAAAGAAATGTTCTCATGAGGTTATGAGTGAGAATGCCAGAGGCCCTAATAATTATTTCTATCGAAACGGGTCTTCCAACACCAAGCGTAGTTTCCGTGGATTTGAATGGGACTCGATCAGACACCAAATATACCGCCGTGATAACTGGTCGTGCCGTAAGTGTGGAATGAAGTGCACCAAATTGTCTATAGCGTGTCACCACATCACCCCTTATAAGTACACCCAAGACAACAGCCATGACAACTTGCTTACTATGTGTAGTAAGTGCCACAATTTAGTACATCGCAGACCACTGGACCATTCACAGTTTATCCAGATTCCAGAGCAGGAGCTGAAATGCGCGTAATACAGGGTGATTGCCTAGAAGTCCTCAAAATATTACCGAACAACTCCGTAGACTCCGTTGTTACTGACCCGCCGGGTCAGTTTAGATTCATGAATGTCTCTTGGGATGAGGAGCCGCCAGAGGGGTCTACCCAATGGCTCACACAAATTTTTGCAGAATGCCTCCGCGTTCTTAAGCCGGGTGGGCACGCCTTGGTGTGGGCACTACCTAGACTATCCTACAAAACCGGTCAGGCCCTTGATAACGCTGGTTTTGAGGTAAGGGATTGCATCACGCATCTTTTTGGAACTGGGTTTCCGAAATCGTTATCGATAAGTAAGGCGATAGATAGAGAGGCCGGCGCAGAGCGACCGATTCTGGGTGAGCACCCGCAGCCAGCCGGCAACAAAGCTGGATCGGCGTCATACATGATGGGCGTTAATGGTATGCCAGAAACCGCAATGATTACTGGTAACGCTACAGATGAAGCCAAGAAGTGGAATGGTTGGGGTACGGCGATCAAGCCCGCCAGTGAGCACTGGTGGCTTTGCCGCAAACCTCTCGCTGAAGGCACGGTCGCCTCCAACGTCGTCAAGCACGGCACTGGTGGGCTCAACATCGATGCGTGTCGCATCCAGGCTGACGACCACGACAAACTGGTCAAGAACTGGACCAACCGCAAAACACCATCGGGATTTGCTGGTGGTCTGTTCGACGGCGGAGAACAAAGCGCTGAGGCCCAGCAACAAGGCGCACCAACCGGGCGGTTTCCAGCCAACGTCGTGCTAACTCACCACGACGAGTGTGCAGACCAGTGCGATGAGAACTGTCCTATCCGCATGCTTAACGAACAGACCGGGCAACTGGGCAAAAGCACTGGAACGTCCAGGGGCAGCGTTGATAACGTCGTCTACGGTAAATACAACAAACTGGACAAAACCCAGTGCGGTTACGGCGACCGAGGAGGCGCGAGCCGGTTTTTTGCCACCTTTAAAAGAACGGAATGTGGATCAAAGTCAACAAAGGCAGATGATACGTCTGTTGGAAAGAACCAGGTGGCAAGCGGCGACAGCGTCTTGAGAACCGATATGTATGGGAGAAGCATTTCGGACCAATTCCGCATGGGCACCATATACATCACAAGGACCTCAACCCACTCAACAATGATGTTTCCAATCTCGAATGCATCGAGCCTGGAAAACACGCACAGTTGCACAATCACCTGCGAGGGGACCTTAAACTCATCGATGGAGTTGAGCACAAAAAGTGTCAGCATTGTGAGTTCTACAGAAGCCTTGATAACTTTCGACGGCGGGGCGACTCAGGTCATCAAGGGTACTGTAACAATTGCGCCAGTGAACAACACGCAGAATACGGCGCTGAATATATGCGCAACTGGCGAGCCGAGAATTGGGAACATCACACTTCCTGGCGCCGAGAAAATTACGCCAAAAATGAACGCATCAACGCTCAGCGCCGGGCCAGATATAAGGCGTAGATTTTTCTACACGGCTAAGGCCTCCAAGGCCGATAAATCTGCCGGAGACCTCAAGAATACCCATCCGACCGTCAAAAGCACTCAACTGATGCGCTACCTAATCCGTCTTATCACGCCTCCTGGTGGAGTAGTTCTAGACCCATTCGGCGGTTCTGGATCGACCGGCGTGGCAGCTGGAGAGGAAGGTATGGACTGCATCATGATCGAAATGCAGCCGGAGTACGTGGAAATCGCCAAAAAACGGCTTGGGCTCACTGAGGGGGCTGCCGATGCGACTGTTTAATGGCGACTGCCTAGAGGTCCTAAAGACACTGCCCGATAACTCCGTGGACTCGATGGTTACAGACCCCCCTGCAGGTATCAACCTATTGAATGCGGCCTGGGATACAGATCATAATGGAGACTGGGTATCGTGGATGACGTCTGTGATGAAGGAATGCTTGCGCGTCCTGAAACCTGGTGCACATGCCTTAATATGGGCACTACCACGAGTTTCGCACAAAACTGGCACCGCTCTGGAGGACGCCGGCTTCGAAATTCGCGACGTTATCACTCATCACTACGGTACTGGATTCCCGAAGAACTTAAATTTGTCCATTGCCATCGACAAAGCGAATGGTGCTGAGCGCAAAGTCGTGGACTCCTATATGGTACCCGACCAGACCGGTGGGAAGCGGGCTGCGCGTTCGGCGGTGGCAGATTCTCTTGGTATAACTATCGACAAATTTGATAGGGTTGAACACAGCATCACAGAACCGTGTACTGATGAGGCCAAGAAATGGAACGGTTGGGGCACCGCTCTCAAGCCGTCTACTGAAATGTATTGGTTAGCACGTAAACCCTGCAGCGAAAAAAATATTGCTGCCAATGTGCTCAAACATGGCACCGGTGGTATCAACGTTGATGCTTGCAGAATCCCAATGAATGGCGAGAAGAACCCAAGTATCGCTCGTTATAACTCAGCGCCACAAAAGGGCGCCAACGGTTGGAGTCACGTCAACCGTGGTGGAAACTTCGACGCTGTGACCGAGACCAGCATGAACCTGGGGCGTTATCCTACCAACCTGGTTATCTCTCACTCTGAAGACTGTAAACTAGTTGGCGCCTCATTGGAATGCGCCGAGGACTGCGCCGTGGCCGAGTTAGATAAACAAAGTGGAGTATCTGGCTCCGGCAGCGGAAAAGCGAAGATCTCCTCTGGCGTTAAGTCAGGTAGTGGGTCCTGGCAGCAAGATACTAAAGGCGGAATATTCAAGCCAGGGGCCGTCAATGCTGGCGTCCGCGATATAGGCGACCGTGGGGGCGCCAGCCGTTTCTTTGCCACCTTTAAAAGAACGGAATGTGGATCAAAGAATATAAAGGCAGATGATACGTCTGTTGGAAAGAGCCTGGCGGCAAGCGGCGGCTTGAGCACCGATATCTGTGGGAACAACACTTCGGACCAGTTCCTCCTGGACACGATATACATCACAAGGACCGCAACCCACTCAACAATGACCTTTCAAATCTTGAATGCCTTGAATCAGGCGTGCATCTGCACGGTAGAATGCGAGGGAGCTTTAAGACCACCGATGGAGTCGAGCATCGAAAGTGTCAGCATTGTAAGTTCTACAGAAGCCTTGATAACTTTCGACGACGGGGAGACTCAGGTCATCAGGGGTATTGTGACGACTGCGCCAGTAGAGAGTTTGCAGAATGGCGTGTCAACAACCCGGAATATGGAACCGAATACATGCGCGGCTGGCGAACCGAAAATCGAGACCACCGCAATGCGTGGGAGAGAGAATATCTCTCCAAAAACCGAGAGCGTATCAACGCTCAGCGCCGGGCCAGATATAAGAAGAAATAGGTTCTTTTATTGCGCCAAGGCGTCCAAGTCTGATAGAAACCGGGGCGGGGCCGATAATAAGCACCCTACGGTTAAGAGCACGCAGCTTATGCGATACCTGGTTAAATTGATTACGCCGCCTGGTGGAATTGTTCTCGATCCGTTTACTGGTTCAGGCTCAACTGGAGTTGCGGCCAAAGAAGAAGGCATGGACTTCATCGGCATCGAACAACAACCAGAATACTGCGAAATCGCGAGAACACGAATCGGTATTCTACAAATCCCTGAGGAAAACACAAATGCTGACCCAGGCTGACAAAAACGAAATCCTCAAAGACTTTGCCGAATGGTCTGGCGGCTATCACCCCAGCGAGACCGATGACGTTGAAACTTACATCGAGTTAGCGCTAGACAACAAGTTCCAAGACCGTGCAGACGAGGTTGCGGAGTGGATGATGTCCGACGAAGAGTCAAAACGTTATGAGAAAGAGGAAGAGTCCAAGACCCGAACCAAATACGATGAAAAGCTGAAAGGCGATCCAAACCGCACTGGATCCAGACTGAAAGTCAAGGCCGGATCTAAAGTTGCCATCAAAGAGTTAGGCAGTTACTACTGGGTTGACGACGGTGTTCTCTGGTGCGCACCAATGAACGCAGATGGCACGATGGACACTTTCGATGGCATGCATTGCCCAGTAGAAACTGTCAACGCCAAAGATCTGAAAATTATTAACAATGCACTTAGCACCAATTTTCACCTAGAAGACTTCAATGGCGAAAAAATCACTGACGCGGAGATCGAGGCGGCGATCATCGAGGTTGAGGCAGAAGAGGCCCTAGCCGCAAAACCAAAGTTCGATGGCCCCAAATGCATTTACTGGACGCGCAACATGGAGCCGCTGCTAACAATTGGCACCGTCCCAGAAAAGAAAGCAAAAGAATTCAAGGCATACTTCCGTAACCGCAAGACATACACG
>Ga0315291_10003997_pt1 | contig 18923 bp, 14 predicted proteins | sample YL17G12_20_MG_FD_203070 | JGI IMG/M metagenome (GOLD analysis project Ga0315291, IMG submission 203070) | Sediment microbial communities from Yellowstone Lake, YNP, Wyoming, USA - YL17G12_20 | ecosystem: Environmental > Aquatic > Freshwater > Lake > Sediment | place: USA: Wyoming | collected...
ATCTCGGCGATCTTTGCTTTCGTCTACTTCAATTACTTCGAGGACGGCCTTGCGGAAGATGTCGCAAAGCGGTATGACCGGCTGGAAGAGAAGAAGGAAGGCGCCAGCAAAGATGAAGAGGAATGAGAAATGAAAACCGTCATCCGCCAGCCCAAGACGACCGACGACCTCGCCCGGTACTACGAGGCGCGCTGGTACACCCTGCGAAGGCCCTGGCACCAGCCGAAAGGCTCAGAGCGCGACAAGCTCGAAAAGGAAGCGGTCCATATCATGGCCGTCGACGGGAAAAGTGTGGTCGGCGTGGCCCGGCTCCACTTCAACGGGCCCGGCGAGGCCCAGTTCCGCTACATGGGCGTGGACAGCCGCTACCGCAACCGCGGCATCGCCACCCGCCTGCTGTGCGCCCTCGAGAAACAGGCCCGTTCAGGAGGCGCGAAAATCGCCTGGTTCAATGCCAGGGAACCCGCGGTCCCGTTCTACGAAAAATGCGGCTACTCGATATTCGACATATCGTACACGCTCTACGGGTGCATTCCGCACTGGAAGATGTTCAAGGAACTGTAATATGGGTTAATGGGGCAAGGGCGCAAGGCGCATGGCGCAAGGGGCGACGAACACGCGTCAAAGAGCAAAGCTTTTCCGCCCTGCCCCCTCTTCACTCTGGATGCCCCTGCCCCTCGTACCGCTTCATCAAACAAAGAGTGCATCCATTATCTTCTTCTCCGCCTTGCGCAGATGGTTCGCCACCGCCGTGTGCGACATCCGCTTGCGCTCGCCGAGCTTCCGAACGCCGGTCCGCTTCGGATAATCGTAGTACCCGCGCCGGTGCGCCTCCTCGAGGATCTCGTACTGCTTCTCGGTCAGGGCCGATAAAATGTCCTTTCCCTTGACATAGTAGTTCGTGAGCGACAGCACCCGGTGCTCGAAGTTGCCCTCGAGAAAGCCGAGGATCTTGTTCAGGTTCTCCCGCGTGCCCACGACGGGGACTTCCATCCGCTCCGGCTCGTTGACGAGCGGAAAATCGAAAAAGCACCGAAACTCGTTGATTATCACGCTGATGAGCTCGGAGAGCAGGTCCGGGTACTTTCCGAAGACCATGACCAGCGAAACGTCTTTCTCGCGGTGCAGTTCGGTGACCTCCTGCACGAAGCCCAGGTACTTTGCCGCGTCCAGGTCGGGCTCGCCCTTCCACTCGACCCGCTGGACTAGCACGAACCTTTCCGACGTATAAAGTAGCGCCGAGACCGTCGATATGCGCTTCACTTTGGTAAAAAGGCGGTTGAAATCGAAGCCGTACTGGCCTCGAAGGGGGAACTCCAGCACCATTTTCAGGAGGGGTATCATGGCCATTTACATGTAAACCTCAATAAATATAGTTTTCGCAGTCTAAAAGATGACATCGGGTGCGGAAATGGCATTCGATAAGTTCCGGGCGTTCATGGATGTCGGGCGGGTGCAGGGCTTTCCCGTGACCGCGGCCGTGGCGATCCTCGGAAGCCTCACGGCCGGCCGCGGCCCTTCCGTTTACGACCTGGCATGGTTGGTCGTCATTTCCCTCCTGGCCCACATGAGCGGGGCGGCCCTCAACGAGCTCTGGGACCGCAGGCTCGATTCGGCCGTGGGGGCGCTCGCCCAAAAGCCGCTGGTCAGGGGCATCCTCTCGCCCGAGGAGGCAAAGGGCCTCGTCGCCTGCTTCGTCCCCGTTTCGCTCCTGACAACGCTCGCGGTGTTCGGCGTCCCGGCGTTCCTCGCGCTCCTGCTGGCATCGGCCTGGATGGTGTGGTACTGCACCGCCGGCAAGCGGACGTTCATCGTCAACGACCTCGCCCAGTCCGTGGGCTACGCGGCCTTCGCGCTCTTCGGCGCGCTGGCCGTGGGCGCGCCCACCGCCCTGACCTGGCCCTATCTCGGCGTGGTGGCCGCTCTCGTGCTCTTCACCCAGTGGGGCAACAACCTCAAGGACGCCGACAACGACCGCAGATTCGGGATACCGAGCATCGCGGTCCGGACCGGCGTCTCGTCGGCCCGGGGCCTCGACGCGCGCCACCCGTATTTCATGTACGGCGCCGCCGTCAAGGCGGCGTTCATGACATTCTGCACCCTGCCCGTGTTCCTCGTCAGCGTCCCGATGGCCTACATCCTGATAGTGCTCTCGCTGGGCTGGCCGGTCCAGTACTTCACGATGCGCGAGTTCATCGGGCAAAAGACCCGGCCGCAGTACGTGAGACTGCTGCTTGGGGACCTCCTGCTCAGCTACCCGGCGGCGGCGGCCATCTCCATGATGACCGCCGGGCTCGTCGGCTTCCTGCTCCTGGGAATGTTCGTCTTCGGCGGCTACCTCGCCGGCTCCGCCCTCCAGTCGGGCGCCGAGTTCAGGTTCCGGTGGCCGGCGTCCGGGCGGGCCCGGCGCCGCCCGGAGCCGAAGGCGCGCCCGGCAAGAATCAGCGGCGCGCCGTTCATGATCACTTGGGCGCCGGGCGGCAAATCCGGCTTCGTGGCGGTGGGGTCGCACCTGAGGGAGCTCAGGCCGCCGGAATCGCTCCCGCCCCGAAAGTACGACGGCTCGCGCTGCGACGGCGTCTGCATCGTCGAGCCGATGAATTGAGGCCGGCTTCACCGGATTGTGAAAAAGATATATCATCCGGGAACCGGTCATCAAGTCCGATGCCCGGCGCCAGGACGGCGGTAGCATTCATAGTCGTCTCCATGGCCGTGACGCTCGCGGCCGTTTCCCTGGTTCCCGGAGCCCTGCGCCAGCATGGCGGCGGAGCCGGCCCTGCCCAGGACTCCCTCGCCTCGTTCAACCGGACATTGCCGGGCGGGTTCGCATTCAGGCTGTACGAGGATTCCCGGCCGCCAAACGGCAAACTTGCGACGCTCCAGAAAGGCGTCGTGCTGGTCCACAACGGCACCGAGACCATCGGCGAGGGCGCCGGTTTCGGCGCGCCGGTGCTCCACCACGGCGGAAAGACCTACTACTCGCTCAACGCCACCGCATTCCGTTTGCGCGACGGCGTGGCGAAGAACTTCTCGATGGACGCCATCGAGGTCGGCGAGACCTATCACAAGACTTTCGAGCCGGTCGTCCCCGTAGGCTCCGTCCTGATCAAATACCGTTACCTCGCGGACGGGCTGAACATCGAAGTGTCGCTTCGGGGCATCCCGGCGAACTCGGCCTTGTACATCCTGAACGAGCAATCGGGAACGGAATACACCCGGTACAAGAACTCGGACGGGGAGAACCTCACTGTCGATTTCAGCTGGAGGCAGGTCAACGCCAGCGCCAATTACCTGCTCGACGAGGACGGCAAGGGATTCCGAATCGACAAGCCGGCCATGCCGGACGGGACCACGCTCTACCTCGGGCGTGAGACCCGGCCGGAGGGATTCGACTGGGCGGGGCTGGACATGGCGATCGATACCGCAACCTACAATTCCACGGTCTACGGCTACGAGGTCAGAATCGTCAGTTGAGCCTCACGGTCAAGTTTTATATCAATAGTAACACCATTATGATGGCGTGCGCATGAAACGCGGGCTCCCGGCAGTGATGGCGCTGGCCATGGTCCTGGCGCCGGCCCTCCCGGTCCTGCCGGATGGCGGCGGAGATTATCCACCGCCCGCGTCCGGCGACTGGGTCATCACGCAAGATACCTGGGTGGAGAACGAGACCATCACCCTGGACGGGAATATCACCGTAATCGGTGCGAATCTCGTTTTCAGGAATGTGACGATTTTCGGAAACCTCACCGGGCAAACCATCTCCGTGGACGTATCCTCATCCTTGGAAGCCAGCAGGTGCGATTTCACAGCCGGCCCCGATGGGCAAATGAGCTTCATCATTGCCGGGCGGGCGGCCATAGACAATTCCAGCTTCCTGAGAGGGCCGGGCGATGGCGGGGGAATCTGGATGGACCTGAAGACGCCGAACGCATCATTGACCGATTGCGTGCTGGAGGGCGTCATCGAATGCGAGTCCGAGCCGGGCCCAATTCTCCACGGCACGCGGGTCCAAAACAGCCTTGTCGGCGCCCGGTTCTACAATGCCACGCGATATTCCGGCGTCACATTCTACAATTGCAGCCAGGGGGCATTCGGCGGTCCCGGCGCGGTCATAGCAAATTGCACATTCGAGAACTGTTCCAGGGGGGTCCTCGTTTCCGACCGGACACGGATCGAATATTCGGATTTTCGCAATTGCACGACCGGGATAGAATGCTATTACACCGACGGGACGCGAAGGGACAACGCCGTTTTGGATTGCGCGTTCAGCCGATGCCGGCTGGGGCTCGAGGCGGGATGGAACTCGACGGTCCTGGATTGCTCGTTCAGCGGCTGCGTGGAGGGGCTCGTCGTCCTAGGGAACGCTTCGGTCGAGGGAAGCTCATTTCTAGGGTGCGTCGTTTCCATACTTGCGCCGTGGGCAGACGAACTGACGGTGGACGATTCGACCTTCGAGGACAACCTGCAGGCCGTCAACGCCTCGGTGGAAAGGAGCGGTGCCATCCGGCGCTCCGGTTTCCAGGCCCCGGCCGGAGAGCCATTGGAGGCCCAGATGAACCTGTCCGGAGAATGGGAGCTTCGGGATTCCACGCTTTCGGGGAACGGGACGCTCGTTTCGGTCCGGGCCAATGATACAAAGGCGGTGAACACGACATTCCCGTCGGAGCGTTCCGTGGTCTTTTCCGGCGCCACGCTGGAGGTCGCCTGGTACCTCGATACGACCGTCCTTTATCCTAACGGCACCCCCGCCTCGGGGGCCGGCCTGCGCATATCCAACCGCTCCGGCAATGTCCTGTCATCGCTCGCATCGGGCCCCGACGGGCGAACGCCCCGACAGGAGATCACCGAATATATCCGTGATTGGAACCGCACCACCTATTTCACGCCCGTTTCGCTCAACGCCAGCAAGGACGGCCTCTACCGCGACCTCTCGGTGAACCTGAACCAGAACCTCGACCTCACGCTGACGCTGGCCGATATGACCGCGCCAACGGTCCGGTTCACCTCGCCCTCGAACGGCACCCTGCTCAACACGACCCGGCGCACCTTTTCGGGCGTCGCCTCCGACGACCAGGGAGTTTCCTCGGTCCGTTTGCGCGCCGGCTCGGGCAAATGGGTCCTCGCCGAAGGCACAACCGAATGGAACGCCACGCTCGACCTGCCCGAGGGCGACAGCCGGATCGTCGCCGAAGCGTCGGACGCCGGGGGCAACACCGCCAGCGCCTCCATTTCCGTCCGGGTCGATTCATTCCCGCCCGCAATCGAGATAACCTATCCGGCCCAGGACATGCTGGTCAACACGACCACGATAGAGCTGACGGGCCGGACGGAGGCGGGCTGCACCGTGCTCGTCGAGGGCGAGACCGTTCCGTTCTACCTGGGCCAGTTCCTGACAGTGGTGGACCTCCAGGAGGGGCCCAACCTGATAAGCGTCACGGCCCGCGACGCTGCCGGCAACATCGGCACGGCCTCGGTCGCGATAACCCGCGACACCATCCCGCCGGCGCTGACCCTGACAGCGCCCCAGAACGGAGAGGTCACGAACCGAAACGTCGCGGTGGTTTCCGGGACGGCCGAGACCGGATGCCGGGTCCTGGTCAACGGCGCCGACGCCGTCCGTTCGGGGCCTTTCTTCTCTACAGAGGTGATGCTCTACGAGGGCGTCAACACCATCGCCGTCCAGGCCGTGGACGCCGCGGGCAACCGGGCGGCCACGACCGTCCGGGTCATCCTGGACCGCGGCGCCCCGCCGCTCAGCGTGAACCTCCAGAACGGGACCCTCACGCAGTCCTCGACGGTCCGCCTGACTGGAAAGACCAAGACCGGGGCCACCCTTTCCATCAACGGCGTTCCCGTCGCGGTCGGGCCCGACGGGAATTTCAGCGCCGACGTCCCGCTGAGGGCGGGCCTGAACCAGATACATCTTGAAGCGCGGGACCAGGCCGGGAACGCTGCCTCTCTGGACCGGACCATAACGCGCGAAGAGGCCACGAAGCCGCCGCCTGAGAACGCCCCGGAGCCGGCGCCAGGTCTCGACCCGGCCCTTGCAGCGGCCGTCGCGGCGGTCGCCGTCATACTGCTGATGCTGGCGTTGCTATTTGGGAGAAGACCGCCGCTTCCAACCGACCGGGACGATACCAAGAGCGGCTCCCGACCCGAAGAGAGGGAGCCCTGATGGACGGCGCGATCTTCCTGCTGGCGGCCACGCCCCTGCCGACCCTGCTTTACAACGCGGCCATGTACTTCGACGAAAAGCGCGTCTCGGACCTCCTCGGCGGCGTGTCGTCGTTCTGGGGCATACTGGCCGTGCTCTTCATCTACGCCGGCATGCCGGGGAGCCTCTTCTTCCCGGTCATGCTGGGCACCAGCGCCCTCGGCGGCTACCTCGGATACGGGCGCTCCAGGAACGGATGGGAACTGGTCCAGGGACTGATAATGACAGCGGTGCTGATTCTGGCCATCGTGCTGCTCGGAGGCATCTAGATGCCGGGCGGCGCCGCGAGAAAGAAGGAGCCGGCGGTCATCGTGGTCGGGGACCCATCGGAAGAGCCGGAGGGGGAGATCGAGCGGGCGGTGGACCGGCTGGGACGGGAGGATGGGCCGGAGCCGGCCGAAGAAACGGCCCGGGCCGAGGAAGAAACGGCAGAGGGAACGCCCGGCGAGGAGCAACGGCTCGAGCGAAGGCCGGTCAAGAGAAAGGGCAGCCTCGCCAGGCGCGTGGGCCTGTGGCTCGCCTGCTACTCGCTCGTGGCGATCATGTACGTCGGGTTCTTCTCCTACCCGGTCCCGCCGGCCCACCTCGACGGGCTGGTCTATTCGCCCAGCGAGAAGGTCTACCAGACGCTGCCGTACACGTACGAGATCGACTATGTTTCCTTGACGGAACGATCGGTGGTCGTGGTCTTGACGGTGAGGACCATCCAGGTCCCGGACAAGGCCTACAGCTCGGCGATGCGCAACGCCGAGGGCATCACCGAGAGCTACCTGCGGGACCAGTACGGGATCGATGTCGACGTCCGTTTCTCGGGTGAGAGCACCACCTCGGTCGCGGGCCATGCGGCCCTGCGCCAGGACTACGACGTGTACAAGACCACCACCATCCTGGGCCGCACCGAGACCGTCATCGTGGCCAAAATGAGCGTGCTGGCCTGGTTCTGCAACGAGAACTTCATCTCGGTGGCGGCGGGCTTCTTCCACCGGGCCGGCGTCTCGCCGGCCATAACGGAAAATCTGCAGTGCCATTGAGGACAAGGGTGGAAGGGAGAAAGGGCGCAAGGGTGCAAGGGAGGCCGGTGTCCCCTTGCACCCTTTCACCCTTCCACCCTTCCACCCTTCGTTTCATTTCTCGGTAACAATAGGAGACCAGTATTCCTCGCCGCATCCGGGGCACTTGCGGGATGTGGCCGCGACCGGGGCGTTGCATTTCGGGCAGTGATGTACCGGGCGGGGGCCCTTGCTGACGGATTCGCCGCAGACCTCGCACTTGCCGTCCTCCTCGAGGATGAAGGCGTTGCAGGTGGGGCACTTGTGTATCGGCTTGGCGCAGTTGGGGCAGGAGCGGGAGTCGTGGGGCATCTTCCGGGCGCAGTGGGGGCAGTCTATCTCGTGCTTTTTCGGGCCTTTGCGGCTCCGCCACGAAAGGACCCAGGCCAGCACTATCGCCCCGACGAGTATCGCCGCCCCGATGATTATCTCGTTCGCCATCTGCAAAGTGCGTTATGGCGAAGAACTCTATATAATTTGTTAAAGGGTGAAAGGGTGCAAGGGTGAAAGGGTGCAAGGGACGACGACGCCCCCTTTCACCCTTTCACCCGGTTACCCTTGCACCCTCAGACCAACGGCGACAGCGTGATCCGTATGTTCCCGCCCGATGCGTCCGTGTCCATGTAATAGAGGCCGCTTCGGGGCTTCTCGAGATAGACGAGCACCGCCCCGCTGAGCTCGACCATCTTGATGTGCACGTCGGAGACATTGGCGCAGCGGCGGGTCAGGCTCTCCATGCCCGGCCGGGTGATGCGGATGGTGAGATTCAGCTCCTTGCGCGTGAGCTCCGACGAGACGCTGAGCAGCTCCTTGTAGGCGTCCTCGCCGTAGCGCGCCTCCTGCGTGTCGATGCCGACTATTTCCAAAACGGGCTGGCCGGTCTTCTGGCGCAGTGCCTTGTAGATGTAGAGCCAGTCGTTGAAGTCCTGCCGCGGGGATTCGAACTTGAGCGGGACGATGTAGGGCTTTTCCCGCGGGAGCGGGCCGCCGCCCTTTTCTATGAGGCGGGCATTGGCGTTGAACGTGTCCTCGCCGACGTCGCGTATGCCCCGGAGGGCGATGGACTCCATGTCCATCCCGCCCGGCGGGACCATGAGCATCGCCCGGTTCTGCGAAAGGAAATTGGCGCTCACCTGGGTCACGAACTGCTCCAGCGCCTCGTCGGGCACTGTCTCGCCGAGTTCGAGGAGCACGGTCGTGCCCTTCCGGAACCCGCCGCCCAGCAGGAGGTCGAGGTCCTCGCTTCCCGAGGAATAGCGCGCCTCCGTGTCAGTCATCGGCTTCCAGCGCTTCGGGCGGGCGGGTATCTTGGGCACGAAGGGCTCGAAGTACTGGAACCGCCCGCCGTGCAAGGTGAAGAGGTATTCCGGGCGGACCGCTTCCGTTCCACGTGTTTTCGTCAGGTGCATCACGCGCAGTATCCGGCCGTTCCAGCGGTCGCGGCCCATCTCGATGACGCCGTCCACCAGGTAGTCGAGGTCGCCGTTGTTGCCGCCCTCCTCGACCAGCACGAGGTTCACGTTCCGGTTCCGGAACGCGTTGAACAGGAGCGCCCTGAGCTCGTCGCGGCTCCAGCCCCGCTTCCCGTCTTGGCGCGGCGCGTCCGAGTAGGCGAACACCGCGTCCCAGCTGTCGATCACGACGACGAACGGGATCTGGGCGACCTCTATCTTTTCCAGTATCCTCCGGAAGAGCGGCGGCATGGAAAGGTCCGCCATGATGCCGCCGGCATGCTTTTTCGGCGGTGGAGGAAGGCCGTTGGGATGCGGGGTCGCCTTGGCCATGAAATCCTTCAAAACGGTGTCGTCCAGGTCGGTGGCGGCGTCTATGATGAAATCGGGAGGCACGCACTCCTCGAGCCCGGGGCTGTCGGCGTAGAGCCGGTCCGGCCGAACCCGCGTGGAGACGTAGAGGCCCCCGCACTCGCGTATCAGCTCCAGGCAGAACATGGTCTTGCCGGTGCCCGCCTTGCCCTTGACCACCACGAAGCGGCCCTCCGGGTTGTTCAGAAGGTGCGCGACCTCGGGCGGGATGTGGCTGGGCATGGCCGTGTTCTCCTCCTTTCGGACAGGGGGACTATTTAAATTAAAGAACGGCCTATAAGTACATTGTCTCACCGAATCTGAGAGTCGGTATTGGAACATTCATATATTCACAATAAATACGCTGTGAGGCTGGTGTACCGGGCATGAACAAGGACTATTCGGACTTTCTGGGCATGGTCAAGGAGCTGGGCGCGCTGGACCAGATCGGAGGGCTTCTGACCTGGGACGAGGAGACCTACATCCCGCCGGGCGCGGTGCCCGACCGGGCCATCCAGAAATCGGCGCTCACGGGCATCGTGCACGAGCGCCTGACCTCGCGCAAGCTGGGACGGCTCCTGTCGGCGCTTAAGAAGAACCCGCACCTCAACGGGGACCAGAAGGTCGTCGTGCGTGAAATGGCGCGCAAGTACAAGCGCGCCACGGCGATACCCAAGGAGCTCTTGCAGGAGATCTCCAAAACGGAATCGCTGGCGATGCAGGCCTGGGTCAAAGCGCGCAAGGCGAAGGATTTCAAGTCGTTCGAACCTCTGCTCAAGAAAATGCTGGGCCTGAAGGCCAAGGTAGCCGAGTGCGTCGGCTACGAGGACAGGCCCTACGACGCGCTGCTCGACGAATACGAGCCCTACATGAAAACGGCCGAAGTCGAGGTGCTGTTCTCACGCTTCAGGGACAAGCTCGTGCCGGTGGTCTCGAAGATACTCGAGTGCGAAACGAAGGTGGACGAATCCCCCGTGAAGGGCGATTTCCCCGAGGAGAAGCAGAGGCAGTTCCTTTTGGAGATCGTAAAGCAGATCGGCTACAGCCTCGAGCGCGGCCGGATGGACGTCGCCCCGCACCCGTTCACCGTGGGCTCGATGCGCGACGTGCGCATAACGGTCCGTTACGACGCCCGCGACCTGCGCCCGGCCATCTTCGGCGCGATACACGAGGCGGGCCACGGCATGTACGATCAGGGCTATTTGGAAAAGTACTACCACACGCCGCTTGCGGAAGCCATCTCGCTAGGCATCCATGAATCGCAGTCGCGCATGTGGGAGAACATCGTCGGGCGGGGCCTTCCGTTCTGGATGCATTTCATGCCCAAGCTGCAGGCCATGTTCCCGTCTATGAACAATGTCGCCGTCGGGGACCTCCACCGGGCCGTGAACACGGTCAAGAAGTCGTTTATACGCGTGGAAGCCGACGAGGTCACCTACAACCTGCACGTCATGCTCCGGTTCGAGGTGGAGAACGCGATCTTTTCAGGCAGGCTCAGGACGCCGGAGATACCGCAGTTCTGGAACGAGCGGTTCGAAAACTACCTCGGATTGAAGGTCCCCGACGACGCCCAGGGCTGCCTGCAGGACATCCACTGGTCGATAGGCGCCGTTGGCTATTTCCCGACCTACAGCCTCGGCACCATCTACGCCACCCAGCTCTATGACAAGGCCAAGAAGGACCTCCCGGGCCTCGAGGACCAGTTCGCCGCCGGAAACTTCGGGGGCCTCCTGGGCTGGCTCAGAACGAATGTCCACAACCAGGGCAAGCGCTACGGGGCATCGGACCTGATAAAGCGCGTCACCGGCGAGGGGCTCAACGAGGACCACTTCCTGAGATACCTCAAGCAGAAGTACGGGGCGATATACGGGATCAGCCTCTAGGCGAAGCTCTTGGCCACGTCCTTGAGCGTGTCCACGAAGAGCTTGCACTCCTCCTCGGTGTTGTAGAGGTAAAGCGACGCCCGGGCCGAGCCCTTCATCTTGCGCGCGTTGAACCACGAGTGCACGCAGTGCATGCCCGACCTTATCATTATGTTTGCCACCTCGTCCAGTATCATCGCGATGTCGTGCGGGTCCAGGCCCTCGATGTTGAAGCTGTTGATGCCGCCGCGAAGCTCCGGCGCCGGCGGCCCGATTATCTTGCAGCCCTCTATCTCGTTGAGACCCTTCGTGATTATTTCCGAGAGCCGGACCTCGTGGGCGTGGATGTTCTCCTGCCCGACGTTCATGAGGTACTCGGCCGCGACCGCCGAGCCGATGACGCCGGCGTAGTCCTGGAGCCCGGCCTCGAACTTGGCCGGAGGTTTGAGCATCTTGTAGCTGTCGTAATGCGTCGATTCGACCGTGTCCCCGCCGACGATGAAGGGCGAGAGGGCCTCGAGCAGCTGGTACTTCCCGTACAGCACGCCCATCCCGGTGGGCCCGAGCATCTTGTGGATGGAGTAGGCGAAGAAATCGACCTCCAGCTTCTTGACGTCGACGTGCTGGTGCGGCGCGCTCTGCGCCCCGTCCAGCATGACCAGCGAGCCGTGGTCGTGGGCTATCTTGATTATCTCGGCCGCCGGAATGGTGTAGCCGTCCAAATTCCCCGTATGGACCATCGAGACGAGCTTGACCTTGCGGCTCATGAACTCCGAGAACTTCTCCAAATCGAAGGTGTTGTCCTCCTTGGACGGGAACGGGGCATGGACAATCCCCTTCGTGTCGCGGAGCCGGAGCCACGGCACGAGATTGGAGTTGTGCTCGCGGTCGGTGGTGACGACGATGTCGCCCTTTTTCAGGTCGAGGCACTGCGAGACCAGGTTGACGCTCTCGGTGGTGTTTCTCGTGAAGATAATCTCGCGGTGGTCGTTGGCGTTGACGAACCGCCGGTGCCGCTCCCGGCCCTCCTCGAACTTTATCGAGACCTCTGTGGCCAGCTTGTGCACGGAGCGCCCGCCGCAGGCCCCCAGGCGCGTGTAGTAGTCCACGATGGCATCGGTCACCTGCCGGGGCTTCAGCGACATGCAGGCGCTGTCCATGTAGACGATGGGCTTGCCGCCGACCTCCCGGTTGATCGTTGGGAAGTCGCGCCTTATCTTCTTGAGGTCCATGGACCTTAATCCGGGCGCCGGATATATAGCGTTTTGCGCTTGGAATACCTAAATATATATCTGTCCCGAGGTTCATTACTTATCGATGAGCCCATCGAGCCGGCCGGGTCCGTCCCGCGCAAGCATACTGCGTGTCCTCAAACGCAAGGCAGGAGACCTGAGGTCGTTCGGCGTCCGGCGAATCGGGCTATTCGGTTCGTTCGCCCGCAATGTGCAACGCGCCCGCAGCGATGTGGATATCCTGGTCGAATTCGATGACGGCAGCGTCAATTTCGACAATTACATGGGGCTCATGTTCTACCTTGAAGACCTGTTCCACAGGAAGGTCGACCTGGTGATGGTCCAGGACCTCAAGCTGCATTTCAAGGACACGATTCTTCAAGAGGTCGCCTATGCCTAGGAACCACAAGGCGTACCTCGCCGACATACTGGACGCCATCGACCGCATCGAAAAGATGACCTCGGGCATGGACTTTTCGAAATTCTCAAATGACCGGATCGTCCAGGATGCCGTCGTCAAGAACCTGCTCGTCATCGGGGAAGCCGTGAAAAGCATCCCCGGACGGAAGCGGGCCGGTTTCGAGGAGGTGGAATGGAGGAAGATCGCCGGTCTTCGGGACGTCCTCATCCACGCCTACTTCAATATCGACAACCGGATTCTCTGGGACATCGCCCGGCACAAGCTCGACGGGCTCAGGAAAGCGACCGCCACGATGATGGCCGAAGCCGATCACTAGCCCCTGCTGGCCGATGGCCCGTTCAACTATAACGCGCTGAACCCCACCGGCCCCAGCTCCACCGAGAGCGTCGTGTTGTACATGTCGAAGGCGTTGACGTGCTGGAGCAGCGATGCCGCCGGGCTCATTGCCGTCAGGGTGTATTCCAGCCGCTTTGACTGCGCCTGCTGCAGGCTGTCGATGTAGACCAGCGCCCGGCCTCCGCCCCGGAACTCGTAGAAGTTGATGACCCCGCGAACGAGCATGTCGTCGAAGTTGGTCTCGTCCAGGGTGAATCCGGTCGGCGCCCGCAGGTCCACGAGGACCATCTGGAGCCCGGTGGCCTGGCCGTTGTAGCTCAGGTCGGCCACGGCCGATATCTGGGTCCCGACCGTCGCGTTCGTGGAAGAGTACCTGACCGTCAAGGCAAGCTCCGGCGCCGGCCGGGGCTCGGCCTGGACCCAGTCGATGTGCTGCTTCGTGTATATGTTGTAGAACACGCCGCCCTCGCCGGCGCTCCGCAGGGTGACCGTGACCTGCTTTGCCGCCAAAGGCCCGTCGCCGGAGACGAACCACGGCCGCAGGTCCGTGAGGAACGTCATGTCCTTGTTGGACTGATCTATGGTGACCGTGTTGATGACCTGCCCGTCCACCAGGACCTCGACGGTCATGCTCTTTATAGGAGTGAGCTCGGTGAGGCTGTTTAGGGCCGTGAAGGCCACGGCCGTATTATGCGTGGAGCCCCAGCACCCGCCGGCGCCCCGGGACAGGACCAGGTACTTGGCCCCGCCCTGGACATATTGTATCCCGGCCCCGGCCCGGGCCAGCGCCATCACCGCGTAGCCCGTCGTCTCGACGGTGTTGTCGCCGCGGTAGTAGTTGCGGTCCGAGGCGGCCGCATCGCCGTAGCTCCAGTAGCGGGCGCCGTTCCCGCCGTCCTTTGCCGAGTTTGCCAGCTTTTGAACGAGCGCACCCCGGACGGAGCCGCTTCCCTGCGCAAGCTCCAGCGCGTCAAGCGTGAGCGCCCGGGTGAAGGTCTCCTTGTAATTTGCGGCCCCGCTCTCCAGGTAGGCCGCCGCCTTCGTCACGACCAGGCTGGACCGGCCCATGCCCGATACGAGCAGCGCCCTGAGGATGTAGGCGGTCGCAGCCGCCCGGCTGCTTTGCAGCTCGGAGTTGATGGACCAGTGGCCGACATCGGGGAAGTTCCACGAGCCGTCGGTGGCCTGCTCCGAGACGAGGTAGGTCTGCAGGTCCGGGATTATCCGGTCGTCGAACCCGAAGCCCTGGTCGGCCAGTTGCCTGTACGCCTGGATGGCCCAGGCGGTGAGCCAGATGTCCGGCTTTTCGCCGGAATGCCAAACAATCGCCCGGCCGTGGCCGTTAGTATTCGTGGACAGGTACTGGGCCTCGTGCTGGATGCCGCGGTATATCGTGTCCTTGTATCCGCTGAGATTGGCCTGGTCGACCTTCCCCTTGACGTAGTTCTGGTAGGCCAGGATGTCCACCGACAGGCGGGAGGTGGACTGCTCGCCGCAGCCCGATACGATGGTGATGAAGCCGTCGGCGCCGTCAATGATGATGGATTCCAGGCTGGATTGGAGCTTGAGGTAAGCGTTCTCGCTCCCTGCGATCCGGCTCCCGGACTGGGCGAACGCTATGTCGGCCGCGGTGGAGTTCACGAGCACCCCGTTCCGGATGTCCTCCAGCAGGCGCCCGTCGGGTTCGACGCGAAGCTCGCGCGTCACGATGTCCTCCCGGTTGCCGGTGCTCCCTGAAACGGTGAGGGCCTGGACGCCCACCTTGGCCGCCTTTATAGTGAACACCACGGAAGAAACGGAGTTTGCGTCAACCTCGGCGGTTACCTGGTCGGTGCCTATTATCTGGAACCAGGCGGCCGGCGCGAGCCGGACCGTCACTGTCTTCCCCGTCGATTCGTAGTTGTAGATGGCCACCTTGAAGCTGAACCGGTCGTTGCGCACGACCGAGACGGGAAGGTCCGGGTCGACGAAGAACGGCTGGAACACCACCATGCTCCCGTTTCCGACCCCTATCGTACCGTCGGTCGTCGAGGCGAGGGTGTCCACCCTCCAGGTGGTTATGGAATCAGGCGCGTTCAGCATTACGGATGCTTGGCCGTTTTCGTCGGTCGTGACCATCGGGTTCCAGTACCAGAGCTCGGGGAACCAGCTGCGGACCGTTACGGCCTTCGAGGGGGCGACGAACGAGCCCTTGCCGCCGGAGGTGCCCTGTCCCGAACCGTCTCCGGCCGGTGAACCGCCCTTTTCGGCCCCGCCGGCCGCCGGCATTACCCTTGGAGGCATAACGCCGTCCCTCGAACCGAAGTTCATATCCCATCCGTAGTTCGGATAGTACGAGGACTGGCTGTTGCTCGACTGGTTGAAGCTCAGCTGCTGGGAAGTGTCGGCGTACTCGACCGGCTTGGGCTGGAGAGTGGTCTCCATGGCCAGCGGCACCACGGCCACGAGCAGGAGGCTTCCGGCCAGGAGGGCCACGGCCGTCTTCCGGTACATGATGCCCAGGCCTATGACGCCGAAGTAGCCCAGCACGCCGAAGAGGGCCATGCCCAGCGAGAGCTTCGAGACGGTGCCCGGGTCAGCCTCCGGCCGGACGGTGTCGCCGACCTTGTTCATCGAGGAGTATTGCAGGATGCCGGCGGAAGGGCTGTAATCGTAAAAGACGGATGCGGAGAACATGGGCGCGGCGCGCAGTTTGGCCGGTCCCCAGACATAGGAATACACGCTGTACTGCTGGTAGCCGGGGTCCTGGGAAAGGTCCTGCCGTATGTCGTCGAATGCGCTCCCGCCGCCCATCGAGAGCAGGGCCTCGTCCACGATCGCAACGGCCAAAGCGGCGCTCACGGGCGTCGTGCCGTTCATGGTCTTGAAGAAAAGTTCGACCTGCTCGCCGGGCTTGAGCGACGTTTTGCTCGGCGTTACCGAGACCCCCAGCTCGCTGGTCAACCCGACGCCGATGGCAACCCGGTCGCGGGCCATCGTGTAGCGGTCGCTGAACTGGTTGGGGTAAGAGGACGGTTCAGCATAGCCGTACTGTTTCTTCCAGTAGGATTCGTAGCTCATGACCGAAAGTTTGCTCGCCTGCAACTCGAACGTGGGCAGCATCGCCTTGGTCACCCTGAACGAGAACGAGGCCTTGTGGTCCTGGAGGGAAAGCTGCCGGCTGATGACGGGCTCGCCGTTGACCAGCACGTCGGCCAGCGCCAGATCAGCCACGCCGCTGTAGTCGTCGCCCGGGTCGGCCAAGACGGTTACAGTGGCCGTATCGCCCACGTCGTAGAAACGCTTGTCGGGGACCAGCTTGACAGCGCTCGGGCCGCTCAGCCAGACCGTGGTATGGTCCTCGAACGACGGGGAGCCGCCCTTGACGTATATCTGGAGCGAGGTCTGGAGCTCGTAGGTGAATTTCACGGAAGCGACGCCGCGGGCGTCCGTGGTTTCCGTATCCACCACATTCGACGAATCTTTCAACGTCACGGTCATGCCCGGCAGGGGCCCCCCGACCGGGTCACGAACGATGACGGCGAGCGTGGTCGGCTGGCCCGGCGTGGGAGTCTCGGTGATATACGTGAAATAGAACCTTTGGGGCGAGATAGTGACCGAGGCCGCCTTCTTCTCAACATGGCCGGCCGTGTCCGCGACCTCGGCGGATAGCTCCAGGCTGTACTGGGCCCAGTTGTAAGAGGCGGAAACGCCCGTGCTTTTGGCGCTCGGGACCGTGAACTGGCCCTTGCCCTGCTGGATGGTCACCGTGGTGTTGAGGAGCTCCTTGCCGCTGTTCGGAGAGGAGCTGTCCCGGTACCAGCCGTAATTGACACTGCCAAGCCTTGCCACGATACGCGCCTGGCCGTCCACGGGCTTGCCGAAGAAGTAGTTCACGTCCAGCCCGGCGGTTATGGTGTCGTCGATGGTGTAGAAGCTCTTCAGGTCGCTGAAGCCCACGGAGAACTTGGGCAGGACATAGCGCTCGACCGGGACGCTCTTGAACGTCTGGGCCGAGGCGGTCGTCGCGGAGAGCTTGTACTCGCCCAGCGGCAGTATCTCGGAGAGCGGGTAGTCCATCGAGGTCACGCCGAACTTGTTGGGCTGGAGGGTTTCGCGGAAGAGCTTGTTGCCGCTCGGATCCGAGATCTCGTAGGTCACGTTTTCGGTAACGGCGCCGCCCTCGCGGAAGCAGAGCGTGCGCAGGTGCATGGTCTGGCCGGGCTGGTAGCGGGGTTTGTCCAGCGAAAGATAGAGCCTGACCGGGACGGTCGGTTCGGGCGGGGTCCCGCTGCCCGACCCGGAGCCGGAGCCTCCGGAGCCGTCCGGGATCGCGAACGCCCCTGCGTAAGAGCCGGAATTGTAGACCGGCATGGTCCTGACCACCGTTTCGCCCGCTGCTTCCACGGTCAGCACGACCTTGTCGGCGGGCTGGGGCGGCAGGAAGATGTCGGTCGAAAGCACTCCTTTGGAATCAGTTTTGCCTGTCAACAGGATGTGCCGGGTGGAATTGGTGAACGAGACGACCACCTGCTGCCCTGCCAGTGGATGGTTGGCCCGGTCGGAGGCCACGACCACGATGTGGTTCTCGGCGCCGCCGTTGAGGTAGCCGTTCGTGAATACGAAGGCGCCCTGGCTGTACTCCCCGGGCCAGATGCTCCCGGAGCGCAGGGCCAGCGTGGCCGCGCCAAAGATGGTCCCGAACAGCAGAAGCCCTCCGAGGACCAGCGCCTTCCCAAAACGGGGCCTTGCCCTTTGCCCCTTGCTCCATCCCCCATGTCCCTTGCCCCTTGTCCCAACAGATGCCATCGGAGCGCCTCCGGTTATGGCCCCTCCTTTGGGTGGCGCCCGTATATATAACAGGGCAAATCATGTAATTAACAATTCAACAAACAGGTTACATGTAGCGAAAAACGACGGGAGAACCGGTAAGCCGGGGAGCCGGGAAGCCGGGGAGGAAAGCCGGGAAGCCGGGGAACCGGCAAGCCGGTGGACCTAATAGCCAGGTTCCATTCACCGGCTTTCCGGCTTGCCGGCTTACCGGCTGACCCCCCCGGCTCACCGGCTCACCGGCTCACCGGCTCACCCGTTTCCTTTTCACCCCGCCGCCGGTTTGTAGCCCGATTTGGCCAAAAGCGCCTGGAGCGTCTCGCCGACGTCCTCCAGGCCCGCCCGGTTGCCGTTCCAGTTCTTCAGGCTCTCCCCGTGGGTGACCAGCACCCGGGCCAGGAGCGCCCGGACGTCCTGGCGGAGCTCGGGGGTCTCGTCGCCTGTAAAGACTATGGCCATGTAGACCGGCGGGGCGTGCTCCACTAAAAGGTTGAACCGGCCCATGCTAATGGTTCTCACGCTGTCCTTTTTTTCGGCCTTGAAGGCGTCCCGCATGAAATCGGCCACGGCCGTCAGCATGCCTCCGGCAAGGTCCAAATCGACCTTCGAGTCCTGGCGCCGGGCCGAGGCCACCCGGATGCCGTTGTAGTCCATCAAAAAGATTTGCTCCAGCCGGCACTCCTTCCACTTCAGGTCCGGGGCGAGCCACTCCAGAAGGCGCGTCCCTGCATCAAGCAGGGGCTTGAAGAACCAGCTCAGGACCACCACGACAACCACGGCCATGGCCGTCACGCCCTTTTCAAGGGGCAACCCGAAGAGCCAGGCAATGATGGCCAGCGCGATGAAGAACACCACCCCGGTTATTATCGACGAGATGAATATGACCAGGCCGCTGCGCAGGACGACCTTCGTGTTCAGCATCTGGTGCCTAAGCATCGCGTAGATGGCCAGCCCGGCGGAGGCGGCGAAGAAGTAGCCGGCGGTCCATTCGAATGCGCCCGGCTCGAAAAGCCCGGCCAGGATGTGCATGAGCAGCCACAATGCCGGGGGAAGCATGAAGAGGTAGACCAATGTGTTCTGGGCGCGCCGGAAGCTGTTGGTCTCCTTGAGCAGCCACCAGCCCGCAAACGACATCACGACGTAGAGCACGACCAGCCAGAACACGAACAATAGCTCGAACAGCCACCTGATGTTT
>Ga0315291_10003998_pt1 | contig 18917 bp, 20 predicted proteins | sample YL17G12_20_MG_FD_203070 | JGI IMG/M metagenome (GOLD analysis project Ga0315291, IMG submission 203070) | Sediment microbial communities from Yellowstone Lake, YNP, Wyoming, USA - YL17G12_20 | ecosystem: Environmental > Aquatic > Freshwater > Lake > Sediment | place: USA: Wyoming | collected...
CCTCCAACAGCTTCTTCTCTCTCGGCGCCAAATCCAGCCCCAAGAGCACCTTCTGTCCTTTTTCGGAAAAGATATTGGTCTCCCGGGCCACTTCCTCCCGAATCTCCTCTCTCTGCTGCGCGAGAAACGCATGGACCCGATTCTTCAGCGCCGTCATCGCGCTCACATAAAAAGCCCTCTGCCGCAAGACCCGCTGCGCTTGCCGGTTCCCGGTCGAGCGCCGATACACTTCCGGGATCATATTCATCCGTAAAAGATGGGCCAGAACCTCGGAGTCCCGTTTGTCCGTCTTGATCTTCGCTCTGGCGATGGCTTTCACTTCATAAGACATCCACCATCGTGTAGCTCGAGCGGCCAGTCTCGATGACGGCTTCCATCGCCTCCCCACCTTCAAGAAACTTCTCGATCTCGGCCCGAAGGTTGGGAACCCGGCCCGATCGGAGCACCTGGCCTTCCTGATCCATCAACGTCATGTGAGAGTATTGACGATGATGGTCAATTCCGACATAATTCATCTGTGCACCTCCTTAAGAAAGATTTTCCACGGAGAGTCTATCAAACTCCCCGAGGAGGTGCATCACATCATCATGTTACCTATCCTTGATCGGAAAGCCGGAGGAATTGATGGGCTATTCGTTCACCGGCGCAACTTCGATGATGGCGGCTTTGGGGAGAGGCCACGAAGCTCTGACTTATCTCGAGGGGCTGAATTCCTACTCAAGCCGAATACGATGTATATCGAAGCCTCGCCTTGTCTGGAAACGCCATTGAGCGCGGCCCAATCCATCCACGACATGCTCCTTCAATGCTGGGGCGGTCCTGAGTCCGGACTTGATGACTGGGGATCGACGATCCGGGTCTTTCCGGCCGTTCCGTCCTCTTGGCCGGATGTCCGGTTCCATGACCTGCGCGCGGACGGGGCGTTCCTCATCAGTGCCGCGCGCAAAGGGGGACTGACCGAGTGGGTGCGGATCAAGAGCCTGGCCGGGGAGCCCTGCCGGATACGGCCTTCATTGGCGGGCGAACCCAAGATCCTTGGAAATCCGGTTATCGGACTTAAGCCGCTCGGTGGCGGAGCCTTTGAATTGGGCCTGAAAAAAGGCGAAGATGCCGTGCTGTATGCAGGGCCGAAGGCTCCGGATGTCGTGATCGAGCTTTTGCCCCGCGATCCTTCGCGGAGAAATTCCTTCGGCCTTCGCCATGATCCATAGAATGAATATCTGAGTTTGGAGGGATGAGCCCATGAAACGGCGGAACTTCATGAAGATTTCGGGAGGAGCCGCGCTCCTGACGACCGCGGCCTCGCATCTTCCGGCCTTTGCGGACCTTTCGGATTCCGGCCGCGTGCCGGCCTACCCCATCCGGGTCATCAGCCGAACGACGCCTCTGCGCTGGGAAGACGCTATGATCAGCGGCAACGGTCCGACTGGCATTATGGTTATGGGGCTTCCTCTGGATGACGTCATGATCGTCAACCACGAGAAGCTCTGGGCGGTCAATTCGGAATACGTGCCCGAGGCGCCGGATCTCCGCGAGACCTGGAAGACCGCCCGCGGCATGGCCCAACAGGGCCGGTACCGCGGCGCCAACGAGTATGTCGTCAAGGAAGCGAGCCGGATCGTGCGCGAGATCTACAGCGGCCGGGGTGGCAAAAGCGCGCGCCCGTGGTATGACCGCACCCATCCGGGATTTCATTTTCACGTGACCACCGACAGCGACGGCGCGCCCAAAGCGTACCGGCGCGAAACCAACCTGGAAACCGGCGAGATCTCGGTCTTCTGGACCGACAACCGGGGCGACTGGATCCGGCGGGTGTTCGTCTCGCGGACGCACGATGTCATCGCCCTGGAATTGACGGCCCCCGTCGGCTCGCTCGTCAGCGCTTCGTTGCGCCTGACCGAGGCGCCGGGAAAGCTGGATGGCGACGTGCGCGCCGTTACGCTGGAGTACGGCGCCGGGGAAATGTATTTTCATGCGGCCTACGGCCGGACCATGGGCAAAGCGAAACCCGAAGGATACCACGCCCTAGCCCGGGTGATGGTGCGGGGCGGCCGGACGCGACCCGTGGCGAACGAACGGCTGGAGATCCGGGACGCGGAGAGGGCGCTGGTCCTGATGCGATTCGAATATCTGAACGAAGCGGCCGCGGCGGACCGTGAATCCCTCCGCCGCGCTGTGGCGGAGCTTCCCGGCGAATATGAGGCTCTTCTGGCGCCGCACGCCGCCGTGCACGGCGAGATGTTCCGCCGCGTGACCCTGGATTTGGGCGGCCCGCGGGACAACCCGCCTTCGACCGAGATGCTGATCGAGCAAGCCGCGCGCGGAATAGGTCTGCCCGAATACTACCAACTCTTGCACGCCGTGGGGCGCCATGCCCTGATCTGCTGCAGCGGCGGCGAGCTTCCTCCGTCGCTGATGGGCCACTGGGGGAACTCCTGGGACGCGCCGTGGAACGGCCGCTATACGTTCGATGCGAATCTGAACCTGGCCATGGCCGCCGTGGCCCAAGGGAATCTGCCCGAAATGACGGCCACGTTCGCCTCGTTCCTGGAACGCCACATGGACGATTGGCGCCGGAACGCGCAAAAGCTTTACGGGTGCCGCGGCGTCGTGGCCGATCTCTGCCAGGGGTGGCGGCATGGCGTCGTCATGATGGAGACCTACCCCTGGACCGGCGGCGCCGGCTGGCTGGCGAGCTATCTTTACGACCATTTTCTGGTAACAGAGGATCGCTCTTTCCTGGCCAAGCATGTGGTGCCCCTTCTCAAGGATACGGCGGACTTCTATGAGGATTTCCTCCGCGGCTACCCGGAAAAAAACGGGCGGGCCGTTTTTTATCCGTCCATCTCGCCCGAAAACATGCCCGTGATGACCCCCGCCGATCAGAGCACGGAAGTCGTCCCGAATGCGACCGGCGAAATCGCCATATGCCGGGAAGTCCTGACCAATCTGATCGCCGCCTGCCGCGATCTGGGTATCGAGAAGGAGAACCTGCCCCGCTGGGAAGCGCTAAAAGCCCGGCTGCCCGATTATCTGATCAACCGGGACGGGGCCCTGGCGGAATGGGTGTATCCCGGGCTGGGGGACGAGTACCATCACCGGCACAGTTCGCATCTCTACGGAATCTATCCGTCACTCGAGATTTCGCCCGACCGGACGCCCAAGGTCTTCGACGCCGTGCGGGTCGCTATCGAGAAGAGGCTCGAGGCGGGACTCGGCGGCAAGACGGCCCACGGATTCATGCACGTCAGCCTGATCGCGGCCCGACTGAAAAATGCGGCTCTCATGGAACGCATGCTCACCGAATTCTCGAAGCTGCGGTTCGTGAACACGAGCTTTATCACCTGCCACAATCCCGGCCCGCGGATCTACAACCTCGACGCGACGTTCAGCATGCCAGCGGTCCTGATGGAAATGCTGGTGTATTCGGAGCCGGGGCTCGTGGAACTTCTCCCAGCGCTTCCCCGGGATCGATTCGAACGGGGCACGCTGCGCGGAGTCTTGGCCCGCGGGGGCGTGGTGGTCGAGGAGCTGCATTGGAACATGGTTTTCGGACGCGTCTCCGTGACGCTTCGTTCGGCCAAGCCCCAGACGCCGGTCCTGCGCTTCGGAATCGACATGAGCTTCGTGGAAGCCGAGGATCCCGCGGAGAGAAAGCGGGTCTCCCGCGACGCAAAGGGCGGCTGGAAAATCGACCTGCCCGCGGGAAAATCCGTCAAGCTGCGTTGCTCGATGTAGGTTTGACGTCAGCGAAATTCGGACAGGAGTTGATTTCTCCTAAGCTATGGTTTCCAATAATAAAACCAAGCTAGGAGGAATGAATGACCGGGAAAAAGGGAAGCTCACCAGAATCGATTGTCCGGAAGATCAAGCGTTAGACCCGCCGGAAGTTCACGGTCGAGGAAAAGATCCGTATCGTCCTTGAGGGTCTGCGGGGCGAGGCCGGCATTACCGACCTCTGCCGGAAGGAAGGCATCCATCCCACGATGTATTACAAGTGGAGCAAGGCGTTCCTCGAGGCCGGCAAAAGACAGCTCAACGGGGACGCCATCCAGGAAGCAGGCTCTGATGAGGTTAAAGAGCTCCGGACGGAGAACGACTCTCTGAAGATGCTTGTGGCGGAGCTGACGCTTCGGAACCGGACGCTAAAAAAAACCTTGCAGGATTTGGAATCCGAATCCATCGATACATGAGATTCACTCAATCTGAGAAGATGGAGATCATCCGGATGGTCGAAGAGTCCTCTCTAAGCGTCAAACAGACATTGCGAGAGATGGATGTTCCCCACAGTTCCTTTTACGAGGGGCTGGTATTATCTCTATATCATCGCCTGGAAGCTCTGCCGGACCATGAAGGCCGAGGACGTGAAAAACACGTTGGATATGTCCATCGCAGAAACCGGGGTCGAACATGTCCAGGTGGTCCAACTGAGGTGGACCCCATTGTCTGGACAACGGGAAGACCTTAATAAGGTATAGTGTCGGCCCGCTGCAATTGCCATTTTATCCGATTCCTTTTCCAAATGCCATTTTCCCAATGATCCGTAGATTGCCGATAGGTTAGGTGGCTGGCAAGATAAACCCTTCTGGTATAAGGTGATAGTGGAAAAACTCAACTTCACCTGATGGGTGAAGACCTTAACCAGGAGGGCAAGAGCATGATATCTCAAGGCATCCTGCGATTCAAGATCGAACACACGGAGGAACATGAGCTCGGCTATACGATCACAGCCGATCAAGATCCTGCCGTTAAAGAAGTTATCAAGACGGTCCGGGACTGGACGGCGCTTTGCGATAAGGATGGGAAACCCACCGATCGGGAGGTCGGCACCGCCATCCATGCCATGGCCAAAAAGGGCGAGCCGTTCCGGCTGGTCATCCAACGTTGGCGGGATCCGCAACTTCCGCTCTTTCAAAAACCGGAGTACTGCTATTATGTCATCGCCACGAACAGGGATGACCGGAGTCCGGAAGAGGTCATCCGGTTTCACAACGAGCGCGGACAGGCCGAAAACGAGATCAAGGAACTGAAGATCGGGGGTCATGACCAACTTCCGCGAACCGAAGAACGGATGCTTCGTGTACTCCTCGTCCAGCCGGCGCATCAGCTACTGGTTCAACCGCTTGTCGGGTGTGGGAAGATAATAGAAGGTCGAACGTGACAAATCCTAGAGTTCGCATTGCCGTGCCATCGGAATTTCCGGGTGGGCCGGCTCCACTTCGGTCCGCTTCCTCACGACAGGAGCGACTGCGATTTTTTTTTAAGCCAATCCAGTTCGACCTTGAGTTGGCCGATCTGCCGGTACAGTTCGGCCTCGATTTCCTCCCGGTCCTTGTCGGCCCGCTTTCTACGATCAGAGAAGATGTCGAGCAGCTTCTCCAGAAGCTCCGCTTTCCAGCGGCTGATCTGGTTGGGGTGGACGCCGAATACGCCGGCCAACTGGGCGATGGTTTTCTCGCCCTTGATGGCCTCCAGGGCGACCTTGGCCTTGAACGATGCCTCATACTGCTTCCGCATACTGACCATTGTGCCATACCTCCCTGTTGAGATATAGCGGGTCCGTTTTCCACCTTATTGGCCTGTCCAGTTTTTGGGGTCCGGCTCATTGGCCCAAAAGCCGATGGAACAATTCCGAATGATCAGATAGAGGTATTAAAAAAGATTGGTGATTGGATGAAAGTGAACAAAGAAGCCCTCGATGGTGGTGATCCCGCTCCTTTCTCAAAAGGCGGAGTTGACACCTGGAAGGCAGGCACCCTGAGATTCACTGAGAAGGGGCCTTACCTGTATGCGATCGATCTGGAGAAGCCCATCGCCGGCAAGGTCATTCCGGGCGTTACGCCAGTGCAGGGTTCCACGATTTGTATGCTCGGTAGCAACAAGAAATTAGCCTGGCACCAGAATGGTGCCGATGTAGTGCTCGATGAAATCCCCAACCCACTGCCCTGCGATTACGCCTGGTCATTCAAAATTCATGTTAGTGATAAAAGTAATTGATAATAAGCATCTAAACACTGTTGTTCTCCTTTTATCCACGAATAATGAGATGATCAAGTCAGCGAGAGGAAAGCCAGAATATTAAATCCTTTAATCGTACCGCCGTAAATCTGCGGACGTAAGTCCGTAGATGAAGAGGGTTCCGACGGAGTCGGACATGCGAAGCATGCACGGGAGGATTCCCCGGACGTAAGTCCGGGGTTTGATTTCAATGATACATTATTCGCTATCTAACTTTCATAGGCCATGCCAGAAAACCCCAGGATTAAAAGCCTGGGGTTTTCTGGCATGGCCTATAAACAGGGGAAAATGCTGCGGGTCTTTTTCAAGTACAAGCGCCGTCTCCTCGGCGATCTCTGCCGCTGCGCCCTCCGGTCCCCGATCCGTTACTTCGAGGTTGTGACCGGGAGCGTGCTTACGCCCGGGGTCATCGCCGCCATCCAGACCTTTGGGGACCGGATCAATCTTCACGTGCACCTCCATTTTCTGGTGACCGAGGGCGGCGTGGACGAGGCGGCGGTTTCGCCTGTACTCATGAACCGGAAACGGTTCATGAGTGCGGGCGTCTTCCATAAGATCCCGCGGGTCGACGACTCGCGGCTGGCCGAGATCTTCGCCAGGGAGGTGCTGGCCTTTCTCGTCGGCCGAGAGCTTCTCAGCCCGGATTGGGCAGAGAGTTTGCTTTCTTGGCCTCACTCCGGCTTCAACGTCCACAGCCTGGTCCGGGCCAAGACGAAGCCGGAGGCCGAGCGGGTGGGAAAGTATATGCTCCGGCCGGTGCTCGCCCTAGAGCGGCTGACGTTTCTGGAATCCGAAGGCAAGGTCGGTTATCGCTGGGGCCGTGACGGCGCGGGGCAGGAGACGGAGGTGATGGATTATCTGGAGTTTATCGCCCGGGTGACCTCGCACATTCCCGACAAGGGCCAAGTGATGGTCCGTTACTCCGGCCTCTATGCCAATGCCCATCGGGGGAAGGTCAAGAAGGCGAGCCTGAGTCCCACGGCGTTCCGGATAGTTGAGGAGGAGCTCCGCCGCCTTCCTTCCAAAGGTTGGGCGGCCATGCTCCGGAAGGTCTATGAGGTGGACCCGATGACCTGCTTGAAATGCGGGGGCCTGATGAAGGTCGTCGCCTTCATCACGGAGGTTGCCGTTATGGACCGGATTATCGATCATTTGAAGCTGACGTTTGTCGCGGCGAAGCCCCCGCGGTCCCATGTTTTTACCGAGGTCGCCCTGATGGAAGCCGAGGAGAGCGTGGAATATTTTTGAGTATATTGTGATCAGGGGGGAGCAGAAGTCTATTGTCTTTTGGTCGGTGCAAGAGGGTTTTTTGCCCCCACCGGCACTTCAGACGCCGATTTCCGGGGTTTTCGCGGTTATTGACATTGCCGCCCGGCCGGCAATATACTTCTGGCATGGATAGGAGGGTGAATTCAGCGCCAAGGGCGGGAATTCAGCTCGCTCGGAAAAAGCAAATTCTTATATTTCACGGAGAACAGGGAGTTACACTGAGATCAGTCTTTCTCAATGTTTTTCTGTGTCTCTGTGGTTTTTTTTATTTTCTGCTGGCAGACTCAGGCTGCTCCCTTGGGAAAGAAAAAATATCCATAATAGCCACAAAGGGAGACCAGGTGATTGAATACGCAGCAATCGAATTATCTGAAATCCTGAAGGGGAATTTTATTGTAGGCCAATCCGATGCACTAACGTCGGACGGATGGAATATCGTTTTGAGGACTGACCCCGGGATGAAACCCTTCTCATTTTCAGTGGTGCAGTCCAAAAATGATAAGAACAAAACCATATACCTGTCAGGTTATGATCAGACCTGTGTATTGCATTCGGTATATACCATGCTTGAAATGGTAGGTTATACATTTGATATAACAGGAATCCGTTACCCCAAAACCCCTTCATTTAAGGATATTATTGGATATTCTGAAACAATTAATCCGGTAGTTGAACGCAGAGGAATCCGCCAGCACATAAATTTTCTTATGGATATCTCCTCATATCCCCTTGAAGAGGCTCAGGAATATATTAGGAATCTGGCGCGATTGCGAATGAATTATATAACATTTCACAGCTACCCGGGCCAATGGTTTTCATATAATTACAAGGGAAATGAGAATCTGGCCGGTAATTTCTTCTATGGCGAAGAAAACTTCGTTCCGAAGGATGAGCACCTGAAAAAGGTCGTCAGAAATGAGAGCATTTACTGTATCCCTGCTATTGAACCGTTTTGGAATAACCCTCCAAAAAGGAGTCAGATGGCCATCGGGTGGCTGAATTCTGTAATGGCAGAGGCTAAACGGGTAGGTCTGACTGTGAATATGTCTTATGAACTGCGTGAATACGGCCTGGAATATGCCCTGGCAACTTCTACCGCCATACTGGAAGAGTATCCTTTAATTGACGGATTAGAGTTAATCTCTGAGGAAGATATAGGCACCTACATCGACCAAATAAAAAATAATATTAAGTATTCCGAAGAGCTGAAAAAACATCAAAACGGAAGAAAAATTCAATTAACTAATGGTATTTATAATACTACTGCCGGTGAGCTTAAAGAAGGATTTGAAATTCTCCGGAATACTACGTCGAAGGATATGTGTCTTAGCGTTTTACCGGCTCATGGAGCTCGCATGGCTGTAAAGAATTTGTCAGGAATACCATTGACTTCTGATGATCTGAAAAGGACAATGATATATAGCTGGATTGAGTTTGACGGATTGATGTATTTGCAGCAGAATCCTGTTGAAGGAATCCGGATGATGATCGAAGAAAACCTGAAAATTACAGGCAATAAACCATTATTTGGTATCTCATGGAATCACTGGAGAACATTTGAAAACCGCATAGCCGTAAGGTACGCATCAGAAGCAATGATAGACGGTCCGATATCCTCTCAAGCATTCTATCATTCGATTGCAAAACGTTTAGAGATTGGCAATGCCGCCATGTTCGCATCTGCTATGACAAAACTTGATGAGACCGACACTTTTTGCAGGGATAATCTGTTTAATATCGGTTTCTGTCCCAATGGATACTGGCTGAAAAAAACCGGTTTGTCACTGTATGGCAGATTCCCGAAGGATAAATTGCTTTCTGCGATAAACCAGTTTAGTGATGCCCAAAATGATCTGAATAAATGTATTGTAAAGACTAAAAATGGTTCAAATAAAAGAGATCTGCAATTTCTGGAAAACAGGATTAATTGTACCATGCTTCATCTGAACGCATTTGTGGCAATGACAGATCTAAAGCCATTGTTTAAGGGAAACCCTGATCCTGACCTGTCTCAGCAGGATCGTGAAAAGGTGCTTCTGAAGTGTTCGGAGGCTCTTGCCCTGGAAAATCAATATATCGATCTGCATGCACAATTCATCGGGGATCGCGGATCTGAAGGAACTCTTGTGAGTTATATAGGTGGGCCTTTACAAACTTTGAAAAACATTATGTCAAGGTTTGGAAATGCAAACGACAGTATTCCAAAATCAGAAAAACCATCTGATGCTCCGCCTGAACCTGGTCAAAAAATATTTAGTGTTAAAAAATAGTCGTTGATTATGATGTCATACAATTAAAAAAGGGAAGCATTATGAATCGAAGAAAGTTTATGGTCAGAAGCCTGGAGGGAGCTCTAGGAGGACTATTGATGTTGCATTGGCCCGGGATAGGACTTGCCTCAGACAGAGTACAATCCAATATTTCCGATTCACTTTTTGAATCAAACAACCCGGATCTTATTCGGCTGGCTGAGGATATATTTCGTCAGTGTGTAATAGACAAAATCAGGCCCCCGGAGGGCACACTGAAACATCCCTGGCTGCAGGCCGGAACAGGCGATGAATTTTACGGTCAGTGGATATGGGATGCCATGTTTGAGGTGGACCTTCTGGCGATCCTGCCGGAAAAGAAAGAGCTTATCCGGGAGATATTCCGGAACTATTGGGATTTTCAGGAACGCTGGAACGAAAAGCGTCCCGGTTATGCTCAAAACATGGTAGCCTGTATGATAGAACCAAAAAATATACAAACATGGAACGATTATCCGGCCTACTCGCAAATTCCAATTCTCGGCTGGGGGCTGGAGAGGGTATATATTCGAAACCAGGACAAGGAGCTCCTCCGGCAGAGCCTCGGGCCGCTCGAAAAGTTTCATGAATGGTACTGGAACGAACGTGACGTCACCAATATCGGCCTGGTTGCAGTAGGGGCATACAGCGGAAAGATACAGCACGGCCGGTACGAAACTTTTGATTTCGAGTGCAACCTTGATGATCTGAAACTAACGGCACACCCGATACGCAAAGGCGAAGGTGAAGGAAACTGGTATGGCGATATCTGTATTCCCGGTAATACCAGCTATCTGATCAATGCAGAGCGCTGCCTTGTGCGGATGGCAGAAGCCATGGGCGATCATGCGATGGCTGATCGGCGCAGGAAACGTATTGACAAATCAGTTGAAGCAGTTCGTAATTACATGTGGGACGAGGAGAGCGGCACTTTTCTGGCAGTTAACCGGGATACCCTTGAGAAGATTAAGGTGGCGACCATAGGAAGCTGGATGCCATTGATGGCAGAGGTTCCAACCTATGCTATGGCCAAACGAATGGCAGAAGCATTCATGACCGACCACTGGCAGACCCCTCTTCCGATCCCAACCGTGGACCGCAAGGACAGCCGCTGGGTATCAAACAGCTATTGGCGCGGCGATGTCTGGCCGGCACCCAATTACCAGGTAGCGGATGGTTTCGCAATGTACGGTTATCATGGTATTGCTGCCGATATTTCTGACAAGACTATAGCCAATGCCCTTACGAATGGCATCAACGAGCACTACGATTCAATATCCGGCATACCACTGGGAGTTCCCTATAACGGCATGACCTGCACTATCGTCACCATGATGCTCGACGGTCTCTCGAAACAGTATAAACTGAAGGTAAAAGGCAATCCGTAAGACAGATTTTCTTTACTTCGGCAGTTAATATTTTCAGATGGAGAGGTAACAACTATGTCCGCCTCCTGTTCAGATTCTTTCTTTCTTTTAAAATGATTTTGCATTGCCTTTGTAGTGAACGTGGTCAATCAATCAACTATTGGCCTTCTTCATCCTGGCATATTATCCATTCGAGTGAATGGCCAACAATCATGATGTCGACCTTCTTTTCCAGGTCAGTTACCTGCCGTGGTCCATTCACCGGTCCAGATGGCAATCGCCTATAAAGGCCATCAGATATCCATCTATCACAACGGCGAGTCCTATGCCTCCTACGAAGCCAGCAACATCGATTTGCTGAGCGGCAAGGACAACATGGCTGTCTTTGGGCTGCGGCATGAAGGGGCGGGGGCGGCCAGAACCTGCACGGTTCGATTGAGGACGCCAGGATCTATGACCGGGCGAGGAGATCAGGAAACTGGAGCCCAACAAGGAATCGGAAATCAAATCCTGCGCCTGGTGGGCTTTTGAAAAAGGCAAGGAGACCGACCTGATGGGGGCTTTCCGGTTAATAACCTGGAGGGTGGAGCAAAGATCGCTGAGGGCCGCCTGGTTCTCCAACAAAACGGAGAACTGATCGCCGCCGCACAGAAGATTATAGATGCGGTCGAAACGCCGGCCAAGTCGACGAATCCGCCAGTGAACTGGTTGACCTATCATCTGGCTCATCCCGGTCCCGGGGCCGCCTTCCCCGGCGATCCGAATTGCGCCTTCTACTGGAAAGGCCGGTATCATCTGCAGTACATTTACAACAACAGCACGAAGGGTTGTTCCTTCGCCCATGTCTCCAGCACGGATCTGGTGCACTGGACGTGGCACTCGACCACGCTCACCCCAAGGACGACCAGCCACGGCATGTACAGCGGCACGGGTTTCATTACCAAGGATGGCAAGCCGGCCATTATCTATCACGGCCAGGGCTCCGGCAGGATCCAGATCGCTTTCGCTCTGGACGACAAGTTGGAACAGTGGACCAAGCCTGTTGCCATCAATCTCAGGGAGCCCTCCGGGGAGGAGTCTAAGACGCGTCAAGGGGATCCCGACTGCTGGTTGAATGGCGACACCTATTATGGGACAACCGGCGGCAATCCGCCACACCTGATGAAATCTCCGGACCTGAAAGAGTGGCTGCATCTGGGCCTCTTGCTGCACGATGACATGCCGACGACGATCGGGGTCAAGAAGGACGAGGACGTCTCCTGCGCCAACATGTTCAAGCTGGGCAACAAGTGGATGCTGCTCTGCATCAGCCACGGACTGGGGTGCCGCTACTATCTTGGCGACTTCAAGGATGAAAAGTATCTGCCCGAGTTTCATGCCATGATGAACTGGCAGGGTTGGGATTTCTTCGCGCCCGAAAGTGTTTTGACCCGCGATGGCCGGCGCGTCATGTGGGCCTGGTGCAAAGTGAGTGGCGCCCAGAGCGGCATCCAGTCACTGCCGCGCGAGCTGAGCCTGCCCAATGATGGTGTCCTTCGCATCAAACCCCTGCGGGAACTGGAGACGCTTCGTTATGGCGAAACCGGCGAAGCCAACCTCACCGTCAAGAGCGACAGCACCCAGGCGCTTAAGAAGATTGCCGGTGACACGATTGAGTCGAATGTCACCATCGAGCCAACTATCGCAAAAGAATACGGGGTCAACGTGTCCTGCGATGCCAATGGCAGCGGTTTCCCCATTACCATCAAGTCAGAGCGCAAGACGCTGGCCATCGGCAAGATCGAAGCCCCGTTTGAGGTCAAGCAGGGTGAAGCGCTCAATCTGCGCATCTTCCTGGACAAAGGCATGGTTGAAGTGTTTGCCAACGACCGGCAGGCCGTCGTGTATATGCAGCAACACAAGCAGGAGGACGTCGGCGTCAGCCTCTTCAGCAAGGGCGGAGACATCGAGGTGAAGCAGGTCAAGGGCTGGAAAATGAAATCCATTATAGAGGTAACCGAGATTCGGGTTGTTGAATCATATAAAAGCACGGTGTCCAAAATAACCTGAAATCATAGAAAAATCCATACCTCTACAGGCATGTGGGACAAGATTTTCCACATTCTTAAAACCAGGTTGTCATTTTATCATCTGAAATCAACGGCACCTATCATGTGAGAAAACAGATACAAAATCAAAGAAATCAGGTTTGATCGTGACCTCGGCGTTATCGGGCCCCACTCTGAAACGGGGGATTTTTCATCTTCTCAATACGGGTGTTTATGAATGATGCAGGTTTAGTGCTATGTCCCCCGAACTGGGTCGGAGGAGGATGTGAGATCGACTCTTTCCCCCTTGCTCCGGAAATCGCCTATTTATTTAGAAGTTTCTTCAGATGTTCCAAAGTGGCCTGGGCTTTCTTGATTCTCGGCTCGGTCTCGCCTTTGGGATCCTCAAGATAGAGCTCCAGATAGCGGACGGCTTCGGCGAAGTCGCCTTTTTCCTTTAGGGATATCGCCAGGTAATAATAGGAGGATGGGGAGGGTTTGACAGAGGCCGCTTTTTTAAGGTTTTCGATGGCCTTGTCGTAGTCCCCGATCATGCCGTAGGTGATGCCCAGCAATTGGAAAGGCTTGTCATCTTGAGGAAAATCCTGCGTCAAGCGGGTGAAAATCTCGACGGCTTCGAGAATTTTTCCATCGACGGCCAGGAAATTGGCATAGCTCGTCAGCACGAATTTATTTCCGGGATCGACGGCCAGAGCTCTTTCAAAATATTCCCGGGCCTCCTCCTTCTTTCCCATATTGCCCAACGCCAGGGCCGAGGCCGCCAGGGCGTCGATATGTTGAGGATTGATCTTCAAGACTTCAGCCATGGCCGTCAAGGCTTCGTCCGTCCGTCCGGCCACCAGGTAGGTGTGGCCCAGCCTGGAAAGCAGGATTTCTGAATGGGGTATTTTCTCGAGACCCTGCTTCAGGGTCTGGATGGCCGCATCAAAATTTTTTGTCCGGGCCTGGGCGAGGGCCAGATTGTCATAGCTCGCCGCTACGCCCGGCCGCAGGGAAAGCATCTTTTGGTGAAGGTCGGTTGCGGCTTGGAAATTGCCTTCGAACTCGAATTCTTCAGCGTCCCGGATCATTTTGAGTTCGTCGAGTTTGTCTTTTGGGTCGGGGGCTTCAACAACCGGGGTATTGTCGGAGTAGTTGACATAACCCAAGGAACGAAACCTTTCCTGCTCGTCCGCCGTCAGCACCCGTTTTCCGGAGGATCCCGGAACAAGGCCTTCTTTTGTCATCTTGTCCAAGCTGCCTTTCATGGCGGAAGCTTTTTTTCGCTCTACAACAAAGACGTTTATGGTTTCGTCGGGATCTGATTTTAGGTTATACAATTCTTCTCGGGGAGCCCGGATGTATTTCCAATCACGGGAAATCAAGCCGAAGAGAGGGGCCCAGCCCAAATTCTCTTGAGGATAATAGGTTTCGATATAGGATTCGAGGTCCTCATTCTGTTTTCCTTGGATATAGGGGATCAGGCTGATTCCCTGGATGGATTCGGGCCTGGGAAAATTCAGGATATCCAGGATGGTGGGCATGACGTCGATCAGCCGAACCCGAGGCGGGATCTCTTTGTGTGTAGGGAGATGGTTTTCGGCAGAGAAAATGAGCGGCACCTTCAGGGCCATGTCATAAAGAAAAATGCCGTGGCCAGCTTCCCCCTTCTCCCCGAATGCTTCGCCGTGGTCCCCGGCAACAACCACAAGCGTCCGGCCGAGGAGGTTCCGTTCTTTTATTTTTTCCATCACCGCGCCGATGACAAAATCCATGTAGGCGACTTCGCCATCGTAGGGACGGTCGGAGAATTGATCGCGGTAAGGCGGGGGCGGGTTGTAAGGAAGGTGGGGGTCGAAGAAATGAACCCAGCAGAAGAACCTCTCGTCCTTCACCCCGTCTAGCCAGTTCGAAAAAACAGGATACAGCTGCCCGGCCCTCCGTTCGGAGGGCGAGCCTTCCTGGAAATTGTCATCATAAACATCAAAACCCAGGTCCAATCCGAAGCGTGAGTCGAGAGAAAAGGATGAGACAAAGGCGGCTGTTTTGAATCCCTGGGCTTTTAAGATTTTGGCCAGGGTGAGTTTATCGGCGGCGAGCTTGTAAACGGCGTTGTTATGAACGGCGTGGGAAAACGGGAAGGTCCCCGTCATAATCGAGCAGTGCGAAGGCAGGGTCAGTGGGACCTGGGCGTAGGCGCTTTCGAACCGGACGCCGTTTTGGGCGAGAGCATCAAGGTTCGGGGTTCTGCCCTGGAGATATCCATAACAGCCAATACGGTCGGCCCGCGTCGTATCAAGTGTGATGAGGAGAACGTTCAAGGTTGGATCTCTGACGATAGAAGTTTTGGAAGGATTGAGGAATGAAATAAGCACGATGAATGCAGCGGCGGCGTAATTATAAGAATTTGCTTTTTCCGCGGCATGACGGATTCCTGCTCCGACCGATGAATCTCCCAACTTGACCATATTGGTAATATACTTCCGGCCGCTCGGCGATGTCAATGTCATAGCCTCGGAAATCGGCGCCTGAAGAGCCGGTGGGGGCAAAAAACCCTCTCGCACCGACCAAAAGACAATAGACTTCCGCTCCCCCCTGATCATAAAATACTAAAAAATATTCCCCGCTCTCATCGGCTGCCCCCACCAAGAATAGAAAAAAACGAGGCGAGAGGATCCGGGAGAGGCTGGAGGGAACTTTGACTGCCCTAAAAAGAAGCCCAAGGGCCGTCAAAGTAACGGTAAATGACGACAAATCCCATCATCCGGGCTGGGTATTCGAAAAAAACGGCCTCCGAACAGGTTTACGACCTCCTCAGGAAACCTCAGATCGAAAAGAACGGCTCGCTCCCAGGCTCCCGAGCTCTTGACAAAACTTCAAAGGAAGAAGAAATACCCGGATTTTTCAGATGCTTCAAAAAGGGGGGACGCTGGGAAAAAGGGCGCGCGCGGGGACGGCCGGAAACCTTCGCGTCGTCTAACCCCAGCTGATCGGAAAGGGTAGGTAACAGGCGCCCGATAAGGACGGTCTTGGACTTCGTCGCGAAAGTCTCCGTTTTTCCAGAAGGACCCTTGACGATAACACGCATCTTCTTTAATTCTGCTTCAAGACAACCCCTCTTATATATTAAATATCAGGTGGATGTCAAAAATATGAATAGGGAGCGCCGTCAGCGGGGCCCCTTTCTCCCTCACTCATTTCGATTGGCTTACGCACACAAAATGGAGGAGTGCCTCTAAGAAATGAATCAGGAAATGGGCATCGTGTCCCGATTTACGCCAGGGCGAATGGGTCGGGGAGGTTCTCCGGCGGCACCCCGAGTTTCTCTGGATTCTCGATGAGATCGCTCAGAAGGCGGATAGTCGTCGCGTAGTTCACGCTATCGGTGATCCGCTTATCAAGGCTGATATTCATATCGACGACTTCCTGCGCTTCGATCTCCCCCCGCTCATTGATAACCGGTTCCTTATTTCGTTTGCCGACGACGATGAAAAACACGGCGTTCCCCCATTCAAACATGTGGTGGGAAACCGCGTCGAGACCGATGCTGCCCAGGTTAGCCAGATAGGCCCTGGTGTAGAGGGAGTCACCCTTGATGAAGGACGCGGGGAGCGATCCGAAGTAATCGAGCGCCCGCACTCCCCATATGATCAGTCGGATCAGAATCCTGGGCAACGAGGTGATGGTGTTGGACATCTTTTCGTCCGCCGACGTGCTGCTTCTCTTGGTTTCTTGCCTGGCGGAAGTCAAGCGTTCGACCACGTCGGCAATCATGGAACGGGGATCAAAGCTGATCTTGAGATTGGTCTCGCTTGCCTCTTCGGTAAGTTCGCGCTTGACGACGAAGGACACATCGATGGTCCGACGCTTGTAGATGCGGCGGCCAACGACAAAACGATTGGCGTTTGGCCGCAGGGCCAATTTCCGCACGCACGCGGCCAGGACGACATTAAAGAGAGAAATCTATTTCTCCCGGCCGGCATTCACTTGATCGAGCCAGGTGAGAGTACGGCCGCTTTTCAAGCGCTGGGAATAGTAGATCACCGACGCGGTGCGAGTCCGCATCAGGAATGGGAACATATTCCGGAAGCCGGGTAGCTTCCGAAGCAGAATTCCATCCCTTCGATCGCCGATGGCCATGGCGCCCCTCCTGTCCCTTCGCGGGCTTATTTTTTGTCGAGCCCTGCCAGCGCTTCGCCGATCCGGGCCAGTCCGGCGCGCAGATAGGGTTCCTCGTCCCCAAAGCCGAAACGCAGATATCCGTCCAGGCCCAACTGGTCACCGGGAACGATGATGACGCTTTTTTCCCGGATGAGCTTCTCAACAAACTTGATGGAATTCATCTTGAAGTTGTAGCGGGCGAAACAGATCGCTCCCGCCTTAGGGGGGACCAGACTGAAGATTCCGTCCTGTTTTTTAAGCCAGGCGCTGATAATCGGAAAATTGTGATTCAGGATCGTGCGCGTCCTCTGGATGATCTTTTCCCGTTTATCGGGCTGGAGCGCGATCCGGGCCAGCCTATCGCTTACGGCACTCACGCAAATCGTCGTGTAATCATGGTAAGACCAGATTTGGTCGATGGGCTCAGCCGGTCCAACCACCCAGCCGATCCGGAGACCCGGAAGGCCGTAGGCCTTGGAGAGGCCGTTGACCACGAAAAGCTTGTCATACATGCCCCAGAAGCTCTGCGTGGTTTTGCCGCTGAGTTCCGCTCCCTGATAGACTTCGTCGGAGACGATCCAGGCACCGACCGTAGAGGCGAGGTCAACGATCGTTTTCATGGCTTCTTTCCTCAGGACCGAGCCCGTGGGATTGTTGGGGTTGGTGATGATGATCATCTTTGTTTTTTTTGTCACGAGTTTCTTCAGCTCGTCAAGGTCGGGATTCCAATCCAGGCTTTCCCGGAGATAGAGGGGCTTAACCTTGGCCCCGTAGCTTTTGAGCAGTCCACCCATCTGCATGTAATTGGGGAGCTCGAAAATGACCTCGTCCCCGGGTTCGACATGCTTCCAGATCGTCAGATAGTTGGCTTCCGAAGCGCCGGATGTCACGAGGATCTGATCGAGGGCGGCTCCCGGATAAAGCCTGGCGATTTCTGTTTTGAGTTCTTTGGTCCCGTTCGACTGGATATAGCCGAGTTCTGTCTTAAAAATTTTCTTGAGTTCCGCCGAACTGACGAGCTCCTCGAACAAGACCGGATGGACGCCGCTATCGGAGAGGTTGTAATCGACGACATGCTCCCATTTCGATTGCATACCCTCCATTTGAAAGATTTCGATCTTCATGGTTTATTCCTTTCAAAAAGTCGAAAAGGGGACGGTTCTATTTTTTATGATTATTGATCGGTTTGGCCATGTCCGATTGTTAAAAATAGAACCATCCCCCTTTTTTTAATTTCAACTTTAAAAACACCTTTAAATCCGAATCCCAAAATAATGGACAATGCGAAATAGACGACCAGCCAGTGAATGTGCCAGCCGGAGAGATTCATCTTCTTTTACGGAAAGAGATTTCAATGGATTTCACCGGCGCGTCCGCAGGCAGGGGCTTCTCCGCCGGATAGAGCACCTGGTCGAGGAAATTCCGGTCGACTTTGAGGGGCGAGATCTTGAACAGCGGTTTCTGGCCGATGGTGATAGTCTTGGAAAGAGCTAAGCCGCCCAGCCGGAACCGAATGGAGTGGAGCCCTTTTTCAATTATAAGAATATGCTTTTTCCGCGGCATGGCGAATTCCCAATCATAACCATGGCGATACTTTATCGCCGGCCGCGCGGCGATGTCAAGTCATTTCTAAAACTACCAGAGACTGTTTACACTTGGGTTCCGCTTTTGTAAGCTAGGCGACGAAAGGAGAGGTTGTATGTCCGGAGCTGAGATGATCAGGAATCAGCGCTGGCGGCTGGCGATCATTCGGCATGTCGAGGAGATCACTCAGAATGTCGCCAAGA
>Ga0315291_10004000_pt1 | contig 18907 bp, 25 predicted proteins | sample YL17G12_20_MG_FD_203070 | JGI IMG/M metagenome (GOLD analysis project Ga0315291, IMG submission 203070) | Sediment microbial communities from Yellowstone Lake, YNP, Wyoming, USA - YL17G12_20 | ecosystem: Environmental > Aquatic > Freshwater > Lake > Sediment | place: USA: Wyoming | collected...
GAACAGATGGCGGCGACTGTGTTGTTGTTTCCTGTTTGGTTAGCACTTTTAAATTGGGTATGGACAAAAATAGAAGGAGTATTTTATGGTAGAAAAAGAACATGACAATGTGGGTGATATTGATTTGACCAAAACAGATGTTTTGGCGTATATACTATAGAGGAGTAGTAGATGGATTATACAATATATCACGGCAAACGCCCTGAGCAAACGAGGGAAATGATGCGCTATTGGTGTAGGGAGTGTAATATATATATCTATTCTGACTTAGATATAATCATTTGTCCATTAAGTGCTCATATTGTAAAGCGTTGTAGTGTTGATAATGCCCCAAATCCGTTGCGTACGTCGGTGCGTATTGATATAATTCGGGATACTCCTGTTTTTACGAAATCACCAAAGCGTGTGCCAGGTGGGCTATAGGAGTTTTTATGGTAGATAATATAAAAAATCAAAAAAAGAATGTAGATAAAGTAAGATGCACAATGTGCGAAGATAAGAAAGACGCATCTGAAATAGTGGGGTCGCATTTTGCCGCCAAATTTTGTAGTGCTTGTTGGCCTGAATATAAGAGTCACAATGGCAGGAAGTGTTATATTTGTTATCGGCCGATGTGGCAGTGTACTTGTTAATATGACTTTTCTTAAAATCTCTGCCTTACGGCAGAAAATGCTTGAAAGTAAATATCTTGATGAGAAAGGGATCAATCGTGCGATGTATGAGCGTAACAATCTGGTTGATGTTGTGGAAGAATTGGCGGATGCGTATAACATCACAAAACTCATGAATGATCGCTTTGGTATTCAATGTACGGGTTTGTTATCTATGATTAAGACAGTTGGTGATAATATGGTATCTTTAGCTTACAATAGTAGAGATAAGTTTCCGCGTGATGTGGAACGAGTTGTGAATATTTTCGAATAGAAAGGAGTATAATATGTCTGATAAAAAAAAGAATTATGAAAATAAAGTAGGGGCAAACCCTCATGATACACCCACACCTAACCCAAGCTCTTTACCACCCGATCCAAGTCCTCTGCTCCCCGATGCGCCCGTTGTGGTAGGTGGGATTGATGATGATATTGATAAGTTGCAGAAGGAGTTGAAAAAGTTGCGGCAGGATATTTATGCCAAGATTTTGAAGATATTAAAAAAGATTAGTACTCTACCAGATAATGTGCCCTTAAAAATAATTTATATGAAGCATATACAAAAGTATGGGGATTCAACGGTGATTCCCTCCATAGCGGTGATTCCCTCCACAAGGTCTTATGATTTAACCTTAAATCGTGCGGATTTCACGGTTTTTATGGCGCATAATGTTGATGTTGATATTGCTCGCATTTCGGTAGCCAATTTTGTATTTGCAGATATTGATGCTGCTGAGCTTATGAATTTAGTTGAATCGCACATTACGGAATATAAAGTTTTGAAGGAAAAAAATGCGTTGTTATCAACTCTGCGGACGACAAAGACATCACTTAGTGTGGCTTATGATGCAATGCAGAAAAATCATCCTGATAGTTAGGAGGCAGATATGAATGAAAGTGATATGGTAGATTATGTTTTTAGGATGGGTGAAAAGCCGCCTGAAGACATTTCGGTTCGGGCACGAGTAAATAGTAATCGGGCATTGTTTACTGATGTGGCCAATTCTCGCAAAACAGCAAAAGAATCGGCGGCCATCATACAGGCACAATTAACTCACACGCCAAAATCATACCAGATGATGGAGGTGGATGTTCCTGGCTTACACGGATCATTTAATCGTATTTATGATTATTCTTTGGTAGCTAGGAACACGCGGCCAGAAATTTGTGATTACATCACTAATTTTTTGAAATTAGATGATGAGCACAAGGAAGTACGGGTTGTGTATGGGCATCCACTGGCGGTTGTACGCACAGGCAAACTTGACATGTTTCCATTGGTTATAGTCAATACTTTGCAGACAAGTGTGGGTGCTCCTAACGATGGTATGTCGTTAAGCGTTGAGTACAATGAGGCGTACGATTTAAATACTTTGCATCGGGTAGATAACGTTCTGCGTGGTGCAAAAGAAGATAACCGACTTAATTATTCGGTTGGGTCTTATGATTCATTGACTCGTCTTTTAGCTATAGAGGCGCAGATGATGGCTGAGGTTAAGGGTGAGTGTACTTCTGACATGTATTTGGCGTGGTTAGACATCAAAATTAAAATAGAGAATTATTTGCATATTTCTCATACACTGCGGTTGGAAGAAACAGTTACTGCTACGACTATGGCACTTGAGCAGGGTTATATTGATAGTTTTAATGATCTTATTCACGGTGTCCTGATGAGTTATATAATTGAGTCTTCTTATGTAGCGACTTTGATATCGATTGATGTAGAACGACATCAGTTTTATGAGTTTGCGGAATTTGGACAGCCTATTTTTGGTGGGCAGATCAAAATGAAGCTGCGCAATGAGTCAGTGATCGGGAGTATTTATGAAGGCATTTAGTACTGTGGTGGCGCTTACTTTATGTATTTGTGTCACCTTATATAGCATTTGTCCGCAGACAGTTAAGTGTGTGTCAGCAAAGTATGTGACTTCGACGCGTACGTTAACATGTCAATTGAATGCAGTAAGCATGTCGTATATAGTTGAGTTTGTTGGCAATCCTGGATTTAAGCGTAATGATACATTAGTTATACAAATAATGGGAAAGGATGTGCGTGTAGTAAAGCATAATAGGCGGCGCATTGCAGTTGACGGATTTTTGCGGCGGGTGGAATAATGGGTAAGGTAAAGTTATTACGCAAAGAATTCTGGGAAAAGCATACGCCGTTTCGTTGGGTTTTAACTCGTGGCGGTATTATGTGTGCTGTCTGGGGCGAAGATAAATCCCGATATCAAATTAATGGGTTTTTTAGGATTAATTCTGTGAAGTCGTACTTGGAGAAGATACCTAATCGTGCATCTTTTGAGTATAAAAGTATTAAGGTAAAGGATATAAAAAATAAAATTAGATTAAGTGACCCCGATAATAATACTTATATATATAAGGACATTAAATGAGTAGCTTATTGGTTTATTTCGGGGGCAAACATTATCAATCTAGGGTGATTGTACCTGAGATGTTGAAGCATAAGTTTACTTGTTATGTCGAGCCTTACTTCGGTGCTGGGCACGTGCTATGGTCATTAATGAAACATTTACGCCAAAATAGTCGGATTGACTACATTATCAATGACTTGTCTCAGTTGGTATATAGTTTTTGGAAATGTGTAAGCGATAAAAATCTATATAAAGAATTAATGCAGCGTTTGATCGAAACACCATATAGTAGAGACTTAAAAAGAGATTTAGATCAAACGATGACATTGTATATGGATATCGAGAATTTGGGAAACAATCGTCGTGCTTTACTTGATAACGCATGGCGGCTGTATGTCTTATCACGCCAAGGCTATGGGGGCAAGTTAGACGGAGGTGGTTGGGGTATTTCTTATAATGGATCGCCTAATCACGCTCTAAGTAAGTTTTATAAGCCAATGCTAAAAATCCCGCGATATCATAAAATGATACATAGATGTCAAATAACTAATCAGGATGCGTTTGCAGTTATCAAAGCGGCCGACGGTGATTATACAATGTTTTATTGTGATCCACCTTATTTTGATGGTGATAAAAAAGGACTGGATGCATATTTAAATGAAGGTGCATCTTTTGCTTATATTAAGAAGTTGTTTGATTTATTGTCTGAGTGCAGAGGGATGTCTTTTGTGTCTCATTCGTATATCCAAGTAGTAGATGATTATGTTATGGCCAAACCTTATTGGCGCCGAATCGATTTAAAAGTAAACTCTCAACTTGGACGTACTACAAAAAGATGTAATCTTAAGAAATTCCATGATTGTGTTTATGTGCTAGCACGTGATGATCAGCTTGTACAAAGCAAACAGATGGACTTATTTGAATGTATGGTGGATGTATATGAGTAGTTTGCTGTCGTATTTTGGTGGAAAGCATAATATGAGACATGCTATTGTGGCGCAGATAAGGAAATTTGATGTGGGTTGTTATGTCGAGCCTTATTTCGGCGCAGGGCATGTTCTGTTTGAGTTGCTTCAATCACCGAATCGCATCTCAAATTACTTTTGTAATGATTTGAATAAGTATGTGTATTCTTTTTGGAAGGTAATAACCAACGAATCTGATAGTGATTTGTTAATGAAGAAGCTTTTGGAAACACCGTATTGCAGAGATGTTAAGCGAGATATTCAGGCGGTAGCACACGATTATGAACAGCCTCCTAATCAGGGTTTTGATGCGTCTAAAATGACCAGAGAAGAGTTACTTGATAATGCGTGGCGGATGTTTGTCTTATCTAGGCAAAGTTTCGGAGGTGTTGTAGGTGGAACGGGGTGGGGAAGTAGTTTGGTTGGTTCTAACACAGCGAAAAAATACAATAGATACATTAAAATGATCCCATCATATCATCGCCTGTTAAAATACTGTCAATTCACATGTGACGACGCATTTTCGGTTATACGCAACTGTGATAACGATAAGGTATTATTTTATCTTGATCCACCTTATTATGATGTAAGTAATAAATATGATGGATATTTAACAGATGCTCCCACGCTACAATACATCAAGGACTTGGTAACGCTGTTGTCAAATTGCAAGGGCATATCAATTTTGTCTCATACGTTAGAGCCATCTGTAGATGAGTTTGTGAAGTCAGTTGGTGGATGGCGGAGGAAAGAGATTAAGATGAAGAGCAAACTTTTGGGGAGAACGCATGGTGGTAAAAAGAATTTCAAGGAGGGTATGGGTATGCGAGTAGAGATGTTGTATGTTCGGGCCTCAGAAAGACAGTGGGCAGGTGCAAAAGAACAAATGCAGCTTTTTTAAGGAATACATGGTTATTGACGTATATACAAATAAAGGAGTTTAAAATGAATCAGATGAATCAAAAAATAAACAATTTTTTGCAGACGGCCAAAATGGATGTGGCCGACGATAAGTCTAAAAAAAGACAAGATGATGGCGTATCGCCATTCCTTATGTTAGAGGAGGGGCAGAATTATGTAGCTATTCTACCTACATCGGTGGATGGGGAAAAGCTAAACTGGTGCGTGGAGATTGTAACACATTATTTGGGCACTCATATTAAATACGTGTGTCCCGCCAGGACTAAGCATCTGCATGGTAATTGTAAGTTGTGTGAGCTTGCCAGACAGGCTTATGCAAAGAAGTATGATGAGTTGGGATCAAAACTATATGGTAAAAAGCGGTATGCCGCAGCTGCTATAAAGTTTCTCAATCTTGCCAATGTGGTTTTTAGTACGCCCCGTGTTCTTGACTTCGGGACAAAAATTAAAGACCCGATCGAAATTTACATTGATTCAGACGATGAGTTGGGGGGTAACAAGCTTTTTAAGCAAGATGCAAAGGGTTTACAATCGAGGTTGCTAAACATAAGCAAAAAGATGGAGCAAGGGTATCCATCTTATTATGTCACGCTGGAAGATAAGTGGGTAACGATCCCAGCACAGTACTTAGAGGCACCCCTTAAAGTGATGGATTACTATAACGTGCCTTCAGAAAACACTCTTGATCAGGTAGCGGAAGATATTGTAAATGAGGCATATTCAAATGGATTTGATTTGTCGATGGGCGCAGGCTCGTTTTTGTTTAACAAGAGTGGCGGTGATGCAACTTCTTCACCATCTACACGCAATCAAAAGGCTGCCAACTCAAATGATATGGGCAGTTATGAGAATGATCCAAAAATTCCGTTTTAAGGAAAAGTGAGGAGAAATAATAATGAGATTGAACGCCAAGGTCAGCATATTAGACAATGAATTTGATTTGCGTATAAAAGCGGATACTATTGAGTCGCTATTGGTTGGTTTTGTACTGGCCTATTTTACTCATACGAGAGTGATTAAAATTGATTCGATTGATTCAGATGACATTGTCATACGTTATGATGCTGACCTTGACGATCCACAGTATTATACGGGTACTGTTAGTAACAAGAGTTTAGTTGCTGTGATAAGAGATTTAGCTGTTGTTTTATTTGTTAATAATGACAATTTGGTTGAGAGGATTGTGAATTTAATTTATGATGCCGAAAAGGAATCAAAGAACATAGTGCCTGTTGTAGTGGGGCGCAACTAGGAGGAATGATGCATATATTAGAAATATCTCCAAAGTGCTGTCGATGTGGTAATGTTGATGGACAGCTCTATCAGTTCGAAAAGGTATCTCCTAAAATTATTTGTGAGAAATGTTTTAGTGGTTTAACAATTAAAATAGCGGAGGCACTCGCTCTTGAAATGTTATCTTATATTAATTTAATGGAAAAGCTTTTTATGTTCTTAGACGAAGATAAAGTGGTTGATATTATTGATAATTATTGTGAGATGGATGAATGGTAGAAGATAGATATAAATTTGCAAATATATGCTTCGGCCTTGGAGGGTGCGGCGAAAGACTTGGATTACAGATTCAAGAGCACTTTGGGATACCTGCTCATATGGTAAATTTTTCGCTTGATAGTGAAAGTGAACGTCGGGTGCGTTTTTTTGATTATGGTGGTACAGGCCGATCACCAGAACTGGGTAAATCATTTTACTTGGCTAATCAAGAGATGGCACGATCATATATACATAAGGTTTTGTCTGATCAAGAAATACAACGTATTGTTGTATGTGTGGGGCTTGGTGGGGGTTCGGGGTCAGGTATCTTAATTCCTTTTTTAGAAGATTTATGTACAGTAAATGCCAGAAATTTTAATGTTTACTTGTTGGGTATTTTGCCAGAGGATGATTTAGAGTTGCGTAGGCGGGCTTTATTAGATATCAAGGCGGTGCGTGGGATATTCAAGAAGATGGGGCATCGTGTATCTTTCTTTTTGGCTGACAATAATTATATTCAGAAAAAGCAAAAAGTTGATTCATCATCGGCATATGCAGAGATTAACCGTCATATTTTGCGTCCGTTCTTTTATTTTACTAGATTGGGCATGTATCAGGAAGGATGGAGAGAATCTTGGAAAAAGCTCGACTTTAGGGATTTCCTGACTATTTTGAATATTGGTGGGTTTGCTGACTTTCGAACTTACGATGTAATGAGACAAAAGTGGGTATCTTTATATTCTGATGTTCAAGATTTGGTCAAGCTGAAGGCATATTTATTAGGCATTGAATCTCTCGATAATGAAGATGATAAGAAGAAAATAAAGGAAGTGGGTCATTTAACGTCAAAGCGGTTTAAAAATGTTTTCCATGTGCGAGCGGCGCACTTGAATCGTGGGGTTAATTTCGAGGCCGTGCTCCTTTGCACGGGGATGCCCTTGTCAAAGCGTTTTAAGCGGGTTACGGGAGAGATTGTGCGGGGGTTTATGCGGATAGAGAAGAAAGTCAAAGATACGGCTGATGATGATATTAAACAGCTTGAAACATTGGATTTGTTCTCTTAAAAAGAATTTGCCCAGTGGCGGAAAGGAAGACGCAAGGTCGATGTGCCTGAATACGACGGTTTGGGTGTAGTAGTTGCGTAATATAATCTGCATAGTCGAGCAAAAGGTGTAAGTGCTTTGCATCACTTCAGAGACCCAAATCGAATTAGACATGTATCAATGCAGGGTTCGAGTCCCTGCCTGGGCAATTGGCTTTTTATAAGCCATGCGCTTTGCGCATGATAAATCTTTTAAAAAAAACTTGTGCAAAAAACGATTTCTGAGTATAAATCAAGCCGCCCTACGGGCGGCCGAAATATTAACATTAAGGATTTTAAGACATGACCCTGATTATTGTTAGCTTAATAGGACTTTTTTTTATCGCACTTATAATTAAATGTGTTATGTGGAGAAGATGATCGGCATGAGAGAATATGAAATACCATTGTTTTTTTTGGGTATAACTGCCATATCAGCTTTGATTTCATTTGCTATTGTCAATGCAATTCCTATTTGTGTTGTGAGTGTATTATCAATTGCGGGATATGTATACATTCGATGTTATGAAAAATAAAATGTTTGTTTTTAATATAAGCGTGTTATCTTTTTTGGATATTAAAAAAATTAGATTAATCAGGAGAATTACAAAATGATTACACAAGAATTAGAATACTTTAAGCCGATTATTAAACACCATGCCCACAAGTTACCTGCCTCATACCAGGATGACTTTGAACAAGAAGCGTATATTAAAGTGATTTGTTTATCAGATCGCGGCCGTAATTATGTATCGATGTGCCTACGTAATTTGTGGGTCGATATGTATAGAATATATGCCATTAAACGTGAAAGTGAAAGTATTTCGAATGTATTAATAAATATAACGAAACCCGCTATTCAAACCACTACAATAATCACTGATGATGAAAGGATTAAACGTCTGGCTTTTTTCTATGAATATTCGCCGGCATTTCGAGAATCTCTGTTTGATTGCACTAGCCGAGAGCAAATCAGACAGATAATTTTCGAATGGTTTGGATTTATTCCAAAAACACTTCGTATAGTGAAACAGTTGCTGCGAGGGGGCGTAATTGAGCATGGTATCGATGCGCCCCCCATCCCGCATGATTTACCAAACTTACCTGATGCAGTTGCACAAATATATCAAGACATTATTATGAGCGTGTATTCTGTTAGAGCAATTCAACGACGATATGGTGATTTTTTGGGTTACATCGAACGATACATACATCTCGCTGAAAAAGATGGATATATAACAATAAAGGAGTAACAATGACACCACGGGCAAAAAAGATATGGGAAGATCGGTATAAATACGCAGGTGATCAAACATTCACCGATTCGCTTATGCGGGTGTACAATAGAATACAACATGAAATACCCGAAGAAAATAAGCAATTTGCACATGATGCTCTAAAAAATCATCACTTTGTGCCAGGAGGACGCATCCTCGCATCCTTCGGTACGACGGGATACAACGAGATGGGGCTTAATTGCTTTACACTTAAAGTCGAAGATAACCTTGAATCTATCGGAGAAATGCAGAAACGATCCCGCATCATATTTTCGTTTGGTGGTGGGGTGGGATTCAGATTTAACATTAGACCCAAGGGATTTCCTGTGAACCGCCCGTACGGCAGCGCTGCTGGGGTATGTAATTATATTGATGAGTACAATCTTTCTGTGTATGGTGCGACGCAGCGGGGGCTTCGCCGGGGCGCTGCCCTTGGCGTGATCGACATAACCCATCCTGAGGTCTTTGACTATGCCACTGCTAAGAGGAGTGATAACGATAGATGGCAATGTTTTAATGTTTCTGTGGGGATAAATGAGGCATTTGTGGATGCCCTACAAAGAAAAGCAAAGGTATCGCTGTCATATAATGGAATGGTATCGCAAACGCTGGATGCGAAGACGTTGTTGTATCAGCTAGCTGAAAATGCGTGGCACAACGGTGATCCTGGGTTATTCCACGAAGTCAACTGCAATAGATGGTCGAACCTGAATGATCCAATTGTTGCCTTTAATCCTTGTGGGGAAGTGCCGTTGCCAAATTATGGCGTTTGTTGTTTGGGGTCTATCGTTTTGCCCGCTATTGCATCTTCCGATGATGGCATTGAGTATACTCCTAATTTTAATGCTCTAGAACAAACAATACGGGGAGCAGTGAATATCCTTGATGCTGTCTTGGATATCACTGCATACCCGTATTCGGAAATTGAAATTAAGGCACGTTCACAAAGAAGGATAGGTATTGGTGTGACAGGTTTTGGCACTTACCTTACGATGTTGGGGCTTATATATGGATCAAACCTTGCCATTAATCATACTGAATTGTTATTTCGATTTATTCGAGATGTAGCATATGATGAAAGTGTAAAATTAGCGTCCATCAAAGGTAAAGCACCCTCCTTAGAAAATGAAAGTATGTTCAATTATTTTCGCAATTCATTATTTGTTCAAAGATTAGATCACTCAACTCGATTATCAATAGCGAAGCACGGATGTCGAAATACAGCATTGTTGTCTGTAGCGCCGACTGGTACAATTACGGAGGTTATATCAGGTGATTATGAAGGACTTTTGTCTACTGGGATTGAACCCGTTTTCCAAAGCGTATATCAGCGTCGGTATACCTCATTTGATGATACAGAAAGAATTGAAACTCAGGATTATCTTATCGCTAAACAAAAGGGCAGAAAATGTGTGACTGCTCATGATGTTACGCCAGATGGGCATATGGATATGCTGGAGACAGCTCAAAGGTATGTCGATAATTCAATCTCAAAAACCATTAATATGCCACATGAGGCAACGGTTGACGATGTTTATGCAGTATATGAACGATGTGTTTTATCAGATTTTTTGAAGGGTATAACGATTTTTCGGGATCGTTGTGATAAGGCAGGGGTATTAACCCGACTGGACGAAGAAACCCGATGTGATGATACAACATGTACGGTGTGTGGTGTATAAGATGACAGATTCTCTTTTTGATACGCCTATAAATGTACCTCAAATTAATCCATCTGATCCCGCATTAGGCCGATTATTTTATCCACCAAAGTGTGGTAAGTGTGAATCTTTAGGGGGGCGCTTTGTGCCCCCTGCCATAAACCTAGAAGCACAAATCTTGATTTGTGCGGAGGCACCCGGCGAAGACGAAGTAATGAAAAAAACTCCTCTTGTCGGCCGCGCGGGTAAGCTTTTGTTCGATGTCCTTCATGATGTGGGCATTACTCGAGATGTTGTGTCATTGGTCAATGTTGTAGAATGTAGACCGATGGACGGTGCTAAGAAAAATCGTCCACCTTCCAAAAAGGAAATAACCAACTGTTCCGAGTACACGTGGCAACTAGTGGATTATTTAGCTCAACAAGGCAATTTGAAGTTAGTTATAGCATTGGGGTCTATAGCAGTATCATTCTTAACCACAGCCACAGCAATAGGCACGGTACGAGGCCAGGTTTTGCCTATGCGGAAGCACGGGATCAAATGCTTGTGTGCTTATCATCCCGCTTACATTCTGCGCAATGCAGGCGCTATGACCGCTTTTAAGGAAGATTTGACTAAAATACCCAAGATATTAAATGGTGATGATGCTCCTAAAGATACTAACCATATTGAGACGGTTACGATAAAGGATGCCGATCATCTTGAACGAGTCTTTAATAATAGCCAATTCAATAAAATAGCGTTTGACACGGAAACCACAGGATTAGATTTTACGATAGCAAAGATAAAATGCATATCGTTTAGTTTTGACGATCATTGTGGCTATTGTATTCCACAAAATCTCTTAAGTGATCCCAGGATTAAAGACTTAGTGGTGGCCATATTAACTGATAAAGCAATCAAAAAAATATGGCATAATGCTGCGTATGATCGTAAAGTGATGTGGGCAAATGGATTGCAAGGCGCTGGTGAAAACGTTGATGACACTATGTTGATGCAGTATCTCTTTGTAGAAGAAGACAAAAAGCGGTGTCCACACAGCCTTGCATCATTATCTTATCTTGTGGGGATGGGCGCTTACAAGGGTATGATTGATAAATATTTAGACAAGAAATCAAAAACAGGTGATGTGTGGAATGCGACCACACCCGACGAAGTATTGCATAAGTATGCAGCCCTAGATGCAGTATGTACGTATCGCCTTCATAATCATTTAATAGATATAGTTAATCGGGACGGTCATGAAAAGCTGCGTGATCTTTATTCCCTTATCCAAAACATTGAGTATTGGTTGAGTTTGTCGGAATACTATGGCATAAAAATAGATGTTGAATATTTGCGGGTCATCGGAATTAGATATGATAATTTGATTGGGAAGCAACTGAAGCGCCTCGAACCTTTAGATGCTTATAATAAAGCACAGGCATATTTGGGGTTTGTAAAGAATATGTGTGCTTCAAAATCAGACAAGATAAATCAAACTACTGCCATTGAAAAGATTAGAAATGGTGAATTTGTTATACCTGAGAAACAAGAAAAGCAGGGATTTAATATTCGGTCTGATGACCACAAACGCATCTTGCTTTATGATATACTAAAATTCCCTGTTCTGAAGAAGACGGACACTAATAAATATTCTTGTGATTCTGATACAATAGACGGCCTCTTAAAATCATACGCAAATACAGAGGAAAAGCAGATAGTGCTTGAGGTACTCCAAGAATTCGCTAAATACCATAAAATTAAGTCTACATATATTGATGGGATATTGTCTCGTATAACGAACGCTGATCAACTTATTCACACTAGTTATCTGGTGCATGGTACAGTTACGGGGCGGCTAAGCTCCATACAACCAAATCTTCAAAACATACCATCGACGGCGTCGGGTGATATTGGCAAGGAAATCAAGCGTGCTTTCATAGCACGGCGAGTAGAAAATATATTATTTTGTATTGACTACTCCCAGGCCGAATTAAGAGTATTAGCTCATTATAGTCAAGACCTTGATTTTGTTCGTACGTTCCGAGAGGGTAAAATAGATGTGCATGCGGCTGTAGCTGCGAGAGTCCTTAAGGGAGCATTAGATGCTGTGATAATGCGTACTGAAAAGAAAGATGGTGATTATATTGTGTCATCCGTATCATCCGAAGATAATGCTAATATTGTCACTCAATGTCTTGTTACAGCCGAAGAACGAACTATTGCAAAACATATCATTTTCGGGCTTATTTATGGTAGACGGGAAGCATCTATAGCAACTAGCATTGGCATATCAGAAGCCAAAGCCAAAAATTTTATCTATGGATTCTTTTCTACATATTCAAAAATCGCTGACTGGATGATGAATAACTTAATATTCTGCATTGAGAATGGATATGTTGAGAGTATTTTTGGGCGGCGTAGGCGGATGCTTAATCTCAAATCGCTAGTGCCGATGATACCGAGAATCAGAAAAGCGGGATTCCTTGAAATATCCAAATTACTTAACAGCGGCAATACATCATTAAACAGTGATGTGTTATCAGAAGAAATTAGGCAAGCAACGAATGCACCCATTCAGGCCACTTCTAGTGATATCACTTTAATGGCCATCGTTCTAATAAATGAGTTTATCAAAAAATACAATATTAAAGCTTGTGTGGTACTAACGGTACATGATAGTATCGTGATTGAGATATCAAAAGATGATCTAGTACGTCATGTTATCAAGATACAGGAAATTTGTGAAAACGCTGTAAAATATTATAACATGTTGCATGGTACGGTATTTGGGGAGCTTTGTGTGCCAATGAAAGTGGATATGAGTGTAAATCAAAATTGGGGTGATCAGGTAGACATTACCCAGGATCACCTTGACAATAATGATTTGTTAAGGAGCATATTATGATACAACTTTTAACAGTAGTTGTTGTGGGATTATTTGTTAATTCGCCAACTGTGCATATGGTGATTAACGAAGAGATATCAAGAATACATCCGTATGACCGATATTTCAAAGAAGCAGGTGAAAATTATTGTATCGATTGGCAATTGCTAAAGGCAATCGCTATTCATGAATCAGGAAAACAAATGCGGGCGGATACCGTTCACGACAATGGGCGGGGGATAGGTCCGATGGCACTTCTCAATTGTCATTGGTATGGTATTAATCCTCGCGATCCTCACCAAAATATTATGCGAGGTACTCAATATTTTGCTAAATGTTTATATACAGCACGGAAGTGTGGGTATAAAGATAAGTCTACAATAATAAATGCCTTATATGCATATAATAGGGGCATAGAGAGACACTTTAAAGTATATAGATACGCATCCCACACACCAAATGAAGAATATCCCACATTGGTTTTGATAGTTTATAACAAAGTATTAAATGATACATTAGTGAATCGGTTAATTGATTATTTTAATCATCCAAAAACCAAAAGGAGATTGTGTGAATAACAGTAAAGTTCTAACTGATTTTAGAGATTTTTATATGATTGGTGTACTTTGGGGAGTTGGTTGTGGATTTGAACATGCAAAAGATACAAAGATACCGACTCCATTTCGTCAAACGATTCCATTTTATATTTCTATCTTACGACAGTTGGATACACTTTGGCAACTTGAAATAGCCAAATTAGTTAAGGATGATGTGATGGCCAAATACGGTATGCCCCTGCGTGAGTACTATGCGGGGCTATTGCGTGACCTAAAATTAGAAGATGGTACGTTAGATGAAAACGACCTGTCGAAAAAGTATCTCGAAGTTCAAGAATTTATGGCGGAAGCGGTACATAAAAATTGGGAACTAATGTCAAAAGAAGCTGACAATTTAAAAAACTCATTTTGTGAGAATGCATATAACAGTTTAAATACTCTGTTGGATGCTTTAATGCACGAGAATGAGGAACTTGTGAAGCAATATCGATTTAACAAGAAAAAAATAGATGAAGCCACTGATCAGAATACTCGCAGCATGGTTTTTGGGTACTTGGAAGCCAGGTCTGGATTTGCAATGTTGATGGCAAATGCACATCAAGAGGTGGGCGATATAAATGGAACGAGAGAAGAGATCGAAACAGTACAGTCGGAATAAGGGTGTGCTGTTTGAACGTAAAATAGCAAAGATGTTATCAGGTTGGTGGGGGGATACTTTTTCGCGCACACCACTGTCAGGTGGATGGCAGAAAAAACGTGAAGAGGGAAAACGAGTACGGGGCGACATTATTACACCCGATAATTTTCCTTTCTTGGTTGAGTGTAAAAAGCGTGAACTGTGGACATTAGATAATGTATCCAAACATCACTTCGTACCATTGCGGTGGTACTTGACTTTGGAGAAAGAATGTGGTAATGATAAAAAGCCATTACTTTTCTTTACCAAGAATAATGCTCCCATATTTGTGATGACCGATGTTTTTCTTAGCGACTCCCCTTTTAATATAAGGATAATGCATCCCAAGAAGCATCATGGGCTTTATATTTATGATGTGCAAAATTTTATGCTTTTAATGCCGGCAGGAGAAAACTTATGACTTTGATTCCAATTTGTGGGGATGGGCCTCGACGCCAACGACTCAACACTCAAATGCTTTTTAATTCATTACGAGAATTAAAAAGCAACTCCATCCATTTATTTGATGTTCAAGTAACACAAGACGTGCTGGATGCACTATCACTCTCATATTTTGATTTTATATTTCTAGAGCAGCATGGGGTTTTGAGAGACGAAGAGTGGCCTGATTACATCAAAATCGCTGCCAAAATATCAAATTGCAACATATCAGATCATGTAGTAATCGTGGTGCCGTACACGCATGATGACAGTATACAACAAAACAGGCACATATTAAATAAATTTAGTACGACTCTTAACACAACTTTAAGCGATATATCTAAATTCTATTTAGAGGTAGTCATTAATAATAAGGATATTGATGATCAATTGCTCCATTATGGGGAGTTAATCTCGCATTTTCTTGATGTGTCATTTGTGGGTTTACCATATTCTTGTAACAGAGAACTCTTAATACAGACAATACATGATTTATATAATCCTCAAGATAAATCATCTACTTATCCCAAAATGCATCTTTTTGGGCTAAAAAGTGAGTTTGATATAGATGATGGTGAGTTCGAGAATTTTCTGCCCGAAATGAGAGATCAAATTGCTTTTATTAGCTCAGGTAAGTTTTACCCTGTATCATCTAATAAACGTTCCAATGATTATTATCAATGTCTGCGCAAATGGTACGCTTGGGCAAATACCCATACTTTATAATTAATAAATAGTCATCGTTTCTAAACTGAGCTTTTTTTTGTTTAATAAAATGTCTCTCTGCTGACATTTGTGTGTTAATTCTAAATAGAGGTGGAGTATGGAACTAATCAAGAAAAAAGCGGTGAATGGCGCTGGATCGGGCACAGGAGCTCCTAAAAACGTCTTCGATATAGATGTAAGTCTCAAAGATTTAGAAATAAAGATCATACGAGACTTAATCACAAAATCAGAACTTGAATTTAAATCAGATTATGAAGCGATTAAAGCACTTGAAATCGTACGGAAAATGATTCTCGAACCTACAGTTATATCCCAAGAAGAACATACTGATGAGGTTAAAAAACTGTGGGCTGTTGTACGTACTGAAATAGAACAAGCAAAGGATACAAAATGCGATTCACAGAAGAAGACGGAATAATTTATGTTGGGGATATTAAAATTGATTTTCCATTCTCATTGTGGACTAAACTTCATCATGAGGTTGCTTATTCATTGATCTTTGAAAAAGTAGATAAGTATCCCATTATGCTGCTTGATTTTAGTGCTGGTACATATGATATTATGGCCAAAAATGAGGAAGCACAAGATACTGATACTTTTATTGTGAAGGGAGAAGAGCATGTGGGACGATATTTCGATAATTATAAAGGCACTGAGGTTATTACAGCAGACGATTTGTTATATCACTTTCTAGCTGGTATCCCCGTCAACAGAGAAAATGCCACACTGCGTAAAGTAATTAAAAGTGCGGTAACTCTTTTTGAATCCGAAATGCGTGTAAACGTCACCCAAAAAATCGTAAAGACCATGCCCGAATCTAATGAAAAGAAAGGGGTAAATTTTGATGTTGAAGATGATCCATACCCATTAGTGCGTACCCAGATGTCTTTATCTATTATGCGTATTCGGTATGTGCCCATTATATCAGTAGAAAGAATTAGATTATTCGCTATCACGGGACGAATTATCCGCGATGTAACCCAGTGGACAAGATTAGACAAACACAAAGGTCAAATCAGACTGTTTCCATCTTTGGGTAAAGCGGGTCAGATATCGACTAGCTCAAGCTTTGGAGTAGTTGAGCAGCTACTTTTGCAAGGTTATCAGTGGGATTATCAAGATGCGCTGTGGGCGGACTATACCTGTGGGATGGACGTTAATTTGTTACCTGATATTTATTATCAAATCATCGGTATGATAGCTTCTATTCTGCTTTTGATCCCTGTATCAGAGGAAATACGTGTCGGGTGGCAAAGCGTATCGTTTTCTATTGATGGTATATCACAATCAGTTAGTGCACCCGCAGGCTTGCAATATGGGGAACGCATTAAAGAATATAAAGAATTTGTATCTGAATACTTTAAGCGTAATAAGTATCAGCGTGGATATACAATAGCACATGTATAACTAAGGATAATAACATGTTACAACAAAAATTAGAAGATGATCCCGTCGACACCCTTTTATCAGAAATACAGACCGATGGGTTTTGGGAAGGTGAAGAAGGAAAAAAGCAAGCGCAAGCTGCAAAAAAGGAAAATGACGAGATAGAGAAAGCTTTATCATATCTTGATTTACGGGATGAATAATGGGCGTATTGGATCGGTTTATTGAGATATTAATTAAGCAGCGTAGTCAGCTTGTACCTAAGTTGATTACTGATAAACGAGGATTTAAACGTAAAGTATGGGTAAAACCAGAAGAAGCAGCCGCGGCCCCTGAACCCGCTAAACAAGTAGAAGTACCACAACAACAAACTAAAGCAGCACTCGAAGATGATGTGTCGAGTCGAGTTAAAAAAGTACTTGGATCGATCGTTGAGGATGTGGCGTCTGGCAAAGGTAGTCATCAATATGCCAAATTCCGAGATTTGAGGAATAAGTTACAAAAGATATCGGAAGCTGCTAAGGTAGTAGGAAATGATAAATTAGCTACTCATGCATCCGAAATGATGGATAAAGTTAAGCAAATACACGAGACTAAAGGATGGAATGAAAAGCATGCGCTAATACAAGACATGCTCCAGGAAAAGCCAACAGTACCCGCTAAAACACCACCTAAACCTAAAGAAACAAAACCAACCGAAAAACCACAACCTAAAGAAACAAAACCAGTTGAGAAACCAGTTGAGAAACTAGTTGAGAAACCACCTGCTAAAGAAAAGAAGCCCACCCGTACGAAATTTGAAGAATCTAACATTTGGGATGCTCATAAAGACTTTGATGTAGAAGAATATGATGATTACATAGAATCTTTTGAAAAAAGCAGCACATACATAGATTATAAAAAAATGCAATCACATCAATCAGATGTTAAAGTACCTCGTGTACCCTATGATATAGACACATATAAAAATTTGTCTAAAACACTAAAATCAAAAATAAAAGGAGGTTTGACAAATTATAAAAAAGACCCTATTTATTCTGAAATGCAAGCTATAGCATTATCGATGAGAAACATATTGCCGATCACCAAAATAGAAGCAGGAGACAAAACATATACTCTAATAACTACAGAGAACTATGTAGAGCCCTATGTATCCGAAAAAACAGGCGCATATATAGGCAGCACAAGAGTTCGATGTTACGATGATAATATGGAAGAAGTTGGTGATTGGAAAATAGATCACGCCAAAAACAAAGCACCAGCAACCAATTACGTAGTAATTACGTCATGGACATCACGGGGTATAGGATTGGGTAGACAATCATATATTAACTTAATAAATCATTTTGGTGGTTTATCATCAGATTCAGAAGGTACGTCATCGAATGATGCTCAAAAAGCATGGGCATGCCTGGGTGCCACACGACTAAACGTGGGATATGCACCTGCCATAGTGAGTAATGATAAAAATAAAAGCCATAAATACCATGAAATTGTATCTGGCAGTGCCCAGTTTGTTATACTAAAACAAGATGTTATTAGTCAAGAAAACGTGAGTGCGCGATATGAAGCATTGATATCTGACTATGCGGTAAGAGCTAAGTATACTAAGACTTTAAGTGATTTAGATTATGAGAATGCTTTCTGGGAGGGTGGAATAAAGGAGGAAATGCAGAATTTTTCTAATAAGTTAAATGACAAGCCCGACGTACCACAAAAGTTAAAAAACATCGTGGTTGATATGGCAAAGAATGTTGATACTGCACCTCCTTCATATTTTGATCGAATTATTGACTCTTTTTGAAAAATGGGTAAACAATGGGCGTATTGG
>Ga0315291_10004001_pt1 | contig 18904 bp, 20 predicted proteins | sample YL17G12_20_MG_FD_203070 | JGI IMG/M metagenome (GOLD analysis project Ga0315291, IMG submission 203070) | Sediment microbial communities from Yellowstone Lake, YNP, Wyoming, USA - YL17G12_20 | ecosystem: Environmental > Aquatic > Freshwater > Lake > Sediment | place: USA: Wyoming | collected...
AAATCTTGAAAGAATATAATTTAACCAGCGCTGATATAGAGAAAGCCGCGTTAAAAATATTATCATAAGCCGTGATCCTCAAATCCTACTCCAAAGTAAACCTCTACCTCCAAGTCCTCAACAAGCGCAAAGATAAATTCCACAACATAAAAACCATATTCGAGCGCATCGGCCTTTGCGACAAGATTATCCTGAAAATCCGCCGGGATAATGTTATCAGGGTGAAGTGCGCAAATCCCGCTGTGCCCTTGGATGATTCCAACCTCTGTTACCGCAGCGCCAGATTATTGCAGGAAAAACTTAAAGCAAATAGCGGTGCGGATATTACCATAGTAAAGAATATCCCCGTAGGAGCCGGTTTAGGCGGCGGCTCGGGGAACGCCGCAGCTACTTTGATGGGTTTAAATTCGCTCTGGAAACTCAATTTATCCCGCAAAAAGCTGGCTAAGCTGGGCGCTCAGATAGGCAGTGACGTCGCGTTCTTTATCCACGATGTTTCTTTTGCGCTAGGGACCGGACGCGGAGAGAGAATATTACCGCTTTTGGGCAAAGGCCGGGTCAAGCTATGGCATGTGCTGGTAGTGCCTAAAATCCATGTTTCGACACCGTTAATTTATCAAAAATGGGATGAAATTTCCGCATTGACAGCTCCAGGTGATGGTGTTAAAATATTTCTCCCGGCCTTAAGGAAGACCAACCTTTCCCGGATAAGCGAAAATCTCTTTAACAGCTTAGAACCCATAACGATACGGCTCTATCCAGAAGTCCAGCGCGTTAAGAATGAGCTCAGTAAACTTGGGCTGAAAACAATTTTGATGTCCGGAAGCGGTCCGGCAGTATTCGGCATTGTAAATTCTCGGAAGGAGGCTCTTCTTCTTTCCAGGAAACTTGCGAGGGACCACTCCTCTTGGCGGATTTTTGTCGCTCATACGCAGTAATGTTTAGATAGCAGGGAGGAAAGCTCTATGGAGATCACCGAGGCCAGAGTAGTTTTGAAAGATTCCCCCGACAAAAAATTAAAGGCATACGTCACCGTGACGTTTGACAACGCCTTTGTGGTCAGAAATATAAAGGTAATCGAGGGCACAGGCGGATTATTCATCGCCATGCCTTCGCGCAAAATCAAGCAGCCGTGTCCTAAGTGCAATTTCAAGAACGAGGTGCGTTCTAAATTCTGTAATCAATGCGCTGCGCAATTGCCGATGAGCGCTCGGCCGACGGGGCCGGATACGACCGGCTCAGCGCAGCTTGAGCATAAGGATATCGCCCATCCTATAACGCAGCCCTTCAGGGAGTATCTGCAGAAAAGAATCCTGGAGGCTTACGAGCAGGAGAAGACCAAGGGCCCGGGTGCCGCTATTTCGGGGCATGAAGATTTAGATTAAGCCTTGGGATGTCGTCTCACGCCTGTAGTGTTCGGATAGGGCGGGACCCCTGTAGGAAGCAGATAGGGGGCAATGGTAGGTTGAGACGACAGCAATAATTAACTTTTGGGATGTCGTCCAATGGTAGGACACGAGAATTTGGGTCTCGCTATCATGGTTCGAATCCATGCGTCCCAATAAATGAGCGCTTGACTTACGGAGTCCAAGTTTTACTTATAGCGACGTAAGTCAATGCGCGAATTTATCCCGACAGCTGCGAGAAAATTTGGAACAAATTTTCGAAGCGCTTTGCTGTCGGGACAACTAGGCGAGGGGCTAAGCTAATGGTTTAGGGTTGATGGAGAAATAATAAATGTCTAACTGGTCGGTTAAATATATGGAGAAAGAAGTCTTTAAAAAAGGCACACGGCTTTTTAAGACCGGAGACAAAGCGCATAAGATATATTATCTTAATAAGGGCCAGGTGTATCTGGTTGAGCGGGACCAGTGGGTTGAGCCCGGGAATATAATTGAAGAGACGGGTATTTTTACGGCGCACAAGCTCAGAATGTTCACGGCAGTATGTTCTGAGGATACAGAGCTTTATACTATGGATGCTGATGAGGTGGCAAGGTGCTTGTCACACGAGGATCCCGGGATGGCGATGTACCTTATTCAGGATGGCGCCAGGTCTTTTGTTAAAAAACTTAACTCCGAGATCGAGGCCAAAGAGCATATAGAAAGCGAGTTGCGCGTTGCTCATGATATTCAGCTGAGCATGCTTCCGTCTGAGTTCATGCCGCTTGAGCCGGCAAAGAAGGATTGGAAGATTTTTGCCCGCTTTAGTCCTGCCAAAGCTGTAGGCGGTGACTTTTACGATATTCTGGCTTTAGATAATAAAAGGATCGGTGTCCTTATCGGCGATGTCTCGGGCAAAGGCATGCCTGCAGCCTTGATCATGGCCCAGACTATTTCGCTATTCCGGGTTTTTGCCAAAGAGCAGTTAAGCCCCAGTGCTTGTTTTTGTCGTCTTAATCAGGAGCTTTATGGCCGGCTCTCCGGACGTTTTATTAGTTGCTTGTATTTGGTTATTGACACTCAGGATCAGAGGATGCGCGTTTGTTCTGCCGGGCATTCGCCATTATTTCACTATTCCATGGCTAAGGGTGAGCTTAGCGATATAGACGTACCCGCCAATATGCCTTTGTGCGTACTTGAGGACATTGTATATCAAGAGGTTGATTTTAAGCTAGATTGCGGGGACCGGCTTGTTGTCTTTACTGACGGCATTCCTGAATTACGCGATGTTGGGGGGGCGGAATTCGGCACAGATACAGTCCGGGAGCTTATTTTACGGTCACCATTGGTTACGCCGAAGGACCTCTGCGAGAATATCATGCGCCAGGCTAGCGTATTTTCAGATGGTTGTCAGCAGCACGATGATATGACCATCATTGCCATAGAAAGAAAATGCGCCGACGTAGCGACAGTCATAAGTAGTTAAGTAATCAGGATTCGATGCAGAAGCAGAATAGGAATAATATGAATAAAAATATCGCAGTAATAATTTTGGCGGCAGGTAAGAGCACCCGGATGAAATCCGAGAATCCTAAGGTTCTGCATCCGATATGCGGCAGGCCGATGCTGGAGTATGTATTGGACCTGGTGAAAAGCCTTAAGGCAAAGAAAATTGTCGCAGTCCTGGGGTTTAAGCATGAAGAGGTGCGTAAGCATCTTGGCCGCGGGGTGACCGCGGTGCTCCAGAAGAGGCTTCTTGGCACGGCAGACGCGGTCAATACGGCGCTGCCCGCGTTAAAAGGTTTTAAGGGCACGGTGCTGGTACTTTACGCAGATACCCCGTTACTGCAGAAAGAAACCGTATCCAAGCTCCTGAAATATCATATTGAAAACGATCTGGACGCGACTTTATTGACCGGGCAGCTAGAAAAGCCGCAAGGTTACGGAAGGATTTTGCGGGATAAGTACTCCAGCATCCGCGGCATCGTCGAGGAAAAGGACGCGGATGATTTCGAAAAAGCGCTCAAGGAGATCAATACGGGCATAATTTGTTTTAATAAGGAAAAATTGGTTAAGGCCCTGAAATCCGTCAAGCCCGATAACCGCAAAAAAGAATACTACCTCACCGACACCGTTAAGATCCTGTATAAGAAAGGCTGCGTGGTTGATGCGCTAAAGTTACCCGATATCAATGAAGCCCTGGGTATCAATACCCGCGCGGAATTAGCCAAAGCCAATCTCAACATGCAGGGGCGTATTAACGGGCAGATCATGAAGAGCGGGGTGAGTATTGTTGACCCCGGCTCAACCTTCATTTCCTGGGGTGTGAAAATCGGCACAGATACGGTAATTTATCCCTTTACAGTAATCGAAAGAGATGTTAAAATTGGAAAACACTGTGCGGTCGGCCCGTTCTGCCATTTACGCGAAGGAACGCGCCTTGCGGATGATACGTTAATCGGGAACTTCATCGAAATCACCCGCTCGTCCATCGGCCCCAAGACCATCGCAAAGCATTTCTCCTATATCGGTGACACCCACGTAGGAAAGCTTGTCAATATCGGCGCCGGAACCGTCGTGGCAAATTTTGACGGAAAAAATAAGCACAGGACGAAAATCTCTGATGGCGCACTCGTCGGCTCAGACACGATTCTGATAGCCCCCGTGACTGTGGGTAAAGGTGCCACGACCGGCGCAGGAAGCGTTGTTACCAGAAATGTTGCAGCAAAAGTTACTGTTGTCGGTATTCCGGCGAGGATTTTGAAGAAAAAATAAATTTAACGCGAGGACAATATGGACAAATTAGCGGTATTTAGCGGCAATGCCCATCCACAGCTTGCGAAGGATATTTGCAGGTGTCTGAAGATCAAATTATCAGACGCGACGGTCACAACATTCAGCGAAGGCGAAATACGCGTCAAGATCAATGAAAACGTCCGCGGCAAAGATGTCTTTGTGGTGCAGCCGACGTGCCCTCCGTCAAATGACAACCTGATGGAGCTCTTGATCATGATCGACGCGCTAAAGCGCGCCTCAGCCCAGAGGATCACCGCGGTCATGCCGTATTTCGGCTATGCCCGTCAGGACAGGAAAGACCAGCCGCGCGTCCCCATCACCGCAAAATTAGTGGCGAATCTTCTGACTGTCGCCGGGGCAAACAGGGTATTGACCATGGACTTGCACGCCGGACAGATCCAGGGATTTTTTGATATACCGGTAGATCATCTGTTTTCCGTAAACGTGTTCATCGAGTATTTCAATAAGAAAAAAATGAAGGATGTGGTTGTAGTCTCTCCTGATGTCGGCGGGATTAAAATGGCGCGCGCATATGCCAAAAGGTTGGGCGCGAGCCTTGCTATCATCGATAAAAGGCGCGAGTCTCCGGAAAAGACGGAAGTGATGCATATTTTAGGCAGCGTCTCCGGAAAGAACGCGATAATCGTTGACGATTTGATCGCCACGGGAAGTTCTGCTATAGAAGCCGCCGAGACTCTGAAAAAAGCCAAGGCGAAAAGCGTCATTGCCGCCATCACCCATGGTGTTTTATCGGGGCCGGCGATTGAGCGTATAGGTAAATGCAAGGCGCTGGAAAAATTACTGATTACTGACAGCATCCCGCTTGATAACCATAAAGTCCATCCCAAGATCGAAGTCCTCTCGGTAGCGGGGCTGTTGTGCGAGGCGATAAAGAGGACACATAACGAGGAATCAATCAGCTGTTTATTTGATTAATGAGGCCGCAACTTACGGAGCGCTCGTTTACGCTCGCAGCGACGTAAGTTGCATGGCCGAATTAATCCCGAGCGTGCGCATGAAATTTCGAAGAAATTTCAAAGCGTTTACGCGAGGGATGATAGGAAGGAAACCATGGAAGAATTATTTTTGGATGCGGAACAGAGGCAGGAAACAGGAAGAGGCAAGGTCAAGGATCTGCGTGACGCGGGATTCGTCCCGGCCGTCGTGTATTCGGGCGGCAAGGAATCTACCCCCATCAAATTATCCCACAGGCAACTGGTGCAGCTAGTCCACCATCACCGCATTGAGAGCGCGGTCATCAACCTTAAGGTCAAAGATGATTTGAAGAAATCGCGCCCCTGCCTGATCAAGGAGATCCAATATGATCCGGTACACGGTGAAATCGTGCACGTAGATTTTAACGAGATTTCCCTGACCAAGGCGATCAAGGTCAATGTTCCGGTTACTACTAAGGGTGAGGCTGTTGGCGTCAAGCAGGAAGGCGGTTCGCTTGAGCATATCCTCTGGGAACTGGAAGTCGAGTGTCTTCCCACCGCTATCCCTAAGGCTATCGAAGTTGATATTACCGCGCTGAAGCTCAAAGATTCTATCCACGTAAAGGATATCGTCCCTCCCGAGGGCGTTAAGATCTTAAATGACCCAAGCGTTATTATCCTTACGGTTGCAGAGCCGATGAAGGAAGAAGTAGTTGTGGCGCCCGTTGAAGGCGAAGTGACGCAGGAGCCCGAAGTAATCAAGGAAAAGAAGGAAGTCCCTGCTGAGGGCGAAGAGGCTGAAGCAAAAGAAGGCAAAGAAGGCAAAGAAAAGAAGTGAAGCTGATCGTCGGATTAGGAAACCCGGGCGATACCTATATAGATTCACGGCACAATATCGGATTCTTGGTAGCCGATGCTTTAGGCAAGGGCTGCAAAAGTTCTTTTAAAAGAGACAGAGGCACATTCGCTTTCACCGCTAAGGGCAAGATAGGCGGTATAGAGGTGATCCTGGCCAAGCCGGTAACCTTCATGAATTTATCCGGTGTTTCAGTGAAGGCGCTGGTTAAGAAATATAAGATTGATTTAGCGGATCTTCTGGTGGTCCTTGATGACGTGGACCTGGAATTAGGCAGGATAAAGATCAGGCCCCTGGGTTCATCGGGCGGGCACCACGGCCTTGAATCCATTGGCGATAACATCCACAGCCACGAATTCGCGCGGTTGCGAGTCGGGATAGGCAGGCCGCATCCGGATGTCGAAACGAGCGATTACGTGCTTTCTAAATTCACAAGGAAAGAAAAGGAAACAGTCAGGGAAATAATCGGGACAGCAAGCGCAAGTTGTCATTCGTGGCTCGCAGGAAATATTCAGGAAACCATGAATACCTTTAACAAAAGAAGTAGAGAGGCATAAGCAAAGGAGTCAAAAGGATGAATAGGTATGAAGCAATGTTTATCGTAAAACCGGAATTATCCGAAGATGAGAGAAAAGTGCTTTTTAACCAGCTTCATGAAGCAGTGACCAAGAACCACGGCACGGTTTCGCAGGGAGCTGTCTGGTCGGAGAGAAGGAAGCTGTATTTTCCCATGAAGAAGCATCGCGAGGGAGTGTATTACCTGATGAATTTCTCATTAAACGGCCCGGCAATAAAAGACATAAACCATATTTACACGCTTAACGAGAATATTCTGCGTGTCTTGATATCGAAGTTGGAGTGAGAGGACTTTACCCCGACTCATAAACGCTGCCAAAAATTTCTAGGGAAATTTTTGGCGCATTCGTCGGGGTGATTTCCGATATGAAAGCGAGGGAAATCTATGGCAAGTTTCAATAAAGTATTGTTGATGGGAAATCTGACGAAGGACCCGGAATTGCGTTATACCCCGCAGGGGACGGCGGTAGCGAATTTGCGCCTTGCCGTAAACCGCAAGTTCCGCAGCAAAACTCAGGAGATAAAAGAAGAGGTCTGTTTCATCACGGTGGTAGCCTGGAATAAGCAGGCCGAGGCATGCAATCAGTATTTACATAAAGGAAGCCCGATTTTTGTGGAAGGCTTGCTTCAGTCGCGTTCCTGGGATGACGCTTCCGGGCAGAAGCGCAGTGTCGTGGAAGTGCGGGCGGACCGGATCCAGTTCCTGGGGGCCGCTCCGTCAAGGAGCCAGGCAGCAGGGGCGCCGGCAGGAGCGGTTGAAGAATTATCAGCTGAGCCATCAACAGAGGCGACATGGTTAGAAGAAAGCGAGGGAGATTCACATGAAGGTTAAGACCAGTTCATCCAGTAGGCGCGCAGGCCGGGCAGGCGAAAAAAAATTCTCCAAGAAGCGCGATACGCTGGGTTTGCGTAAAAAGTATTGCATGTTCTGCGCGGAGAAAGTCCGGACCATAGATTACAAGGATTCAAAGAGGCTTGAATACTTTATCAGGGAGCGCGGCAAGATGGTTTCAAGCCGGGTTTCCGGAACCTGCGCCAAGCATCAGCGCCGCGTAGCCGAGGCGGTCAAAAAGGCAAGGTACTTATCTTTATTGCCATACGTCAGATAAATTCAAATACAGAGGTGCGCCATGGAAGTGATCTTAAAGCAGGACGTGGATAAGTTAGGTAAATCAGGAAGCGTGGTCAGGGTGAAGGATGGCTTTGCCCGTAATTTCCTCATCGCTAGAGGCTTGGCTGTGCCGGTAACCCCCTCAAGCTTAAAGCAGCTCCAGCAGGAGAAGCAGAGGAAGACAGTCGAGCAGGAAAAGCTTAAAAAGGAATCTGAGGCACTTAAGGAAAAGCTTGCAGGCTTGTCTTTGACTATCGCAGCGCTGATTCAGGATGACGAAAAATTATACGGAAGCATCACCAATCACGATATCGCCCAGGCCTTAAAAGAAGAAGGGCTTGATATTGATAAGAATGTTATATTTCTTGATGAGCCGATTAAGGCTCTTGGGATTTATGAAGTCCCCATAAAGCTGCATCCGGAAGTAGAGGCTAAGGTCAAGGTCTGGATCGTAAAGAAATAAGTGAGGGCATAACTTACGGAGAGCTAATTTTATTCGCGCCGACGTAAGTTATTTGCCCGAACTTATCCCCCCTGTATTGTTTTCGGAGAAAACAAGGGGGGATACATATAAACATGCCCAAAGAATTAATATTAGATAAGATCCCGCCGCAAAATCTGGAAGCTGAGATGGCTGTGCTTGGCTCGATCCTCATTGATGAGAACGCCGTCTCTTCTGCCGCAGAGAACCTGACCAGCGATTCCTTTTATAAAAACGCCCACAGGAAAATATTTGAGGCGATGCTTAACCTATATACGGCGAATAAGGCAGTGGACCTTATTACCCTGACTGATGAGCTTAAGAAAAGCGTCGTCCTTGATGAGATCGGAGGCGTGAGTTTCCTGACCGCGCTGGCAAACTCCGTTCCGACAGCCGCGAATATCAATCACTATATCTCCATAGTCAAAGAAAAGAGCATTTTGCGTACACTCATCACTAACTCTACAAAGATCGTTTCCATGTGTTACGAGAGCGAGGGGAACATCGCCGAGGTTGTGGATAATGCCGAACAGCTTATTTTCGAGGTGCGGGACACCAAGACCCAAAGCGGTTCTTACATAGCGCTTAAGGAATTAGTCAAAGACGGCATTGAGAGGATAGACCTGCTTTATCAGGAGAAGGCGCACGTTACCGGTATTCCGACCGGCTACATCGATTTCGATATTAAGACCGCCGGGCTTCAACCCTCAGACTTGATCATAATCGCGGGAAGGCCTTCCATGGGAAAGAGCGCCTTTGCCTTAGGCTTGGCCGAATACGCCGGAGTCGTGGAAAAGGTCCCCACCGCCATATTCTCCCTTGAAATGTCAAAAGAGCAGCTGGTGCAAAGGCTGCTTTGCTCGCACGCTAAAGTCGACGCGCATAAGGTGAGGACCGGATACCTTGCGACATCAGACTGGCCGCGCCTGACCGCGGCAGCGGGGAAGCTTTCTGAGGCGCCGATATTTATTGATGATACTCCGGCGATTTCGGTCATGGAATTACGCGCCAAGGCGCGCAGGCTGAAATTGCAGCAGGATATTAAGCTCATTATCCTGGATTATTTGCAGTTGATGCGCGGCTCGACAATGAATATGGAGAGCCGGCAGCAGGAAATTTCCGAAATTTCGCGTTCCCTTAAAGCGCTGGCGCGCGAGCTGTGTGTGCCCATTGTGGCGATCAGCCAGTTGTCCCGCGCGGTTGAGGCGCGCACTGACCACCGGCCGCAACTTTCCGATTTAAGGGAATCCGGAGCGATAGAGCAGGATGCTGACGTGGTTGTCCTGATATTAAGGGAGGAATATTATAATCCTACCCCGGACAACCAGGGGGTCGCTGAAATTATCATCGCCAAGCAGCGTAACGGACCGGTGGGCTCGATGAGGCTGGCCTTTATTAAGGAATACACCCGTTTTGAGAATATAGCCCATGCCGAGTAGAACATAAATATGTTGATTTCCCGGCCTAATTCCTATATAATACCCACAATGCGAAGAACTATTTTTATCTTTTTCCTCTTTTTTCTCGCCTTAAGTATAACTTTGCCTGTAATCGGCGTTTGCGAAGAGCCACCCCAGGAATCTTCAGCCGAGGCCTCTCAGGAAAAGCTGGTTACCGCCATAGAAATCAAGGGCAACAAAAACATCTCTACCAACACTGTTATTTCCAAGATGAAGACCAAAATCGGCAGCCCCTATCAGGATATGGTTGCCAGCGATGATTTAAAGCGCCTTTATCTATTGGGGTATTTCAGCGATGTAAAAATCGATACCGAGCCTTACAAGGATGGAATCAAAGTCATTGTGCGCCTTGCGGAACGGCCGATTATCGAGAAGATCACCTTTAGCGGCATCGTGCACATCACCAAGAAAGACGAAACAATAAAAAAGGATTTAAAATCAAGGGAAGGCCAATACCTGGATTATCCGACATTAGCCGAAGATGTGCGCACCTTGAAAAAGATGTACGAGAAAATCGGTTTTAACCAAGCGGATGTCCAATATAACGTGGAGCTGGATAAGGAGAAGAATAAGGCTAAGGTACAGTTTCTTGTCAACGAAAGCCGCAAGGTCAGGATTAAAGAAATAAAGTTCCAGGGGAACAGTAAAGCCTTTTCTTCCGCGCGCCTGATAAAGCTGATCAAGACCAGGCCTGCCTGGATCCTGAACGCAGGCGTTTTAAAGGAAGATACTCTTAAGGAAGATGTTGAGCGCCTAAAGGCTTTCTTGCGCAAGAGCGGCTACGCCGATGTGGCGGTAAGTTATGAAGTCAAGCCGGATACAAAGCGTCCATTCTTGTTGTATATCATCTTCACTATCGTGGAGGGGAAGAAATATACGGTCGGTAATATCGCCATGGAAGGAAATAAGGATGTCAGCGAAAAGGAAATCTTAGGCAAGCTGCAGGAATGCTTGACCGGAAAAGTTTACAGCGAAGAGGGTGTTAAGCAGGATGTCTCGAATATCCAAAGCCTTTACTTTGACCGCGGGTATATCTCCTGCTTGGTCCAGGATACCACTGCCGTAAATTCTTCCTCCGGGCGCGTCGATATCAATTATTCCATAGTAGAGAATCAGGTTTCCTATGTGGATAAGGTCAAGGTCAGGGGCAATATCAAGACTAAGGATCTGGTTATCCGCAGGGAGTTACGCATACATCCCGGGGACAGGTTTGACGGGGATAAATTAAAACGCAGCAAGGAGAGGTTGCAGAATCTGGGATTTTTCGATGAGATAAGTTACGATACGGAGAATAGCGACGAAACGGATAAGAAGAATCTTATTGTCGATGTCAAAGAATCCAAGACCGGGTCTTTCAGCTTCGGCGGCGGCTACAGCACGGTTGACCAGTTCGTCGGCTTTGTTGAGATAGAGCAGAAGAATTTTGACTGGAAAAACTGGCCGTATTTCACGGGTGCCGGCCAGGACCTGAGGCTGCGCGCCTCTTTCGGCAGCATCACCAGCGGTTTTGAATTAAGCTTCACTGAGCCTTGGCTCTTTGATTATCCTATTTTGTTCGGTTTTGACGCTTATCACCGCGAGCATAAAAAAGACGAAGATGTCGGGTATGGCTATAATGAGAAGATCACCGGCGGGGATATACGCCTAGGTAAGGCGCTGACCGAATATTGGAGCGTTGGCACAGTTTACCGTTTTGACAGGATTGATATCTCCGATATCACGGCAAACGCTTCTCCGGAGCTGCTGGACGAATACGGCGTGAACAATATAAGCAGCATTACTCCGAGCATTGCCTTTGACAGCCGGGATAATGTATTTGATACCCACAAAGGCAATTTATTTACCCTTTCCCTTCAGGATGCCGGTGGGTTTATGGGAGGCAATAAGGATTTCTGGAAGATTTACAGCCGGGCCTCACACTATACTCCGTTATGGCGTAATTCCACTTTGGAATTCAGGGCCAGGATGGGCCTGGAAAAGCCATATGATGATACGCCGCGCGTTCCGATATATGAGCGTTTCTTCGCCGGCGGCGCGGATTCCATCAGGGGTTATGATGAAAGATCGATCGGCCCCGTTGATCCCGTAAGCAATGATCCTTTAGGCGGCCAGTCATTGGTCATCGGCAATATCGAGTATACGTATCCTTTGTTTAGCTTTTTGAAGGCAGCCGCGTTTTACGATGTGGGTAATGTCTGGGAAAAGATGGGCGATATCGGCTCGGGCGGCTTTAAGTCTGGCATCGGCTTTGGTATCCGCGTTAAGTCGCCCATGGGCCCGATAAAGCTCGATTACGGTATCCCGATGAGTAAAGAGCCGGGACAGACCGGCAAAAAAGGCGGTAAGTTCCACTTTAGCGCAAGTAATACTTTTTAACAAGACATCCGATAGAATCGGTGTTCTTTTACTAAAGAGGAGGGAGTTAGATGAGAAAGGCAGTGGTAGTTTTAGCAATGGCGGTGTGTAGCTTGTTTATACTAACAGGGTTTGCGTTAGCGGCTGATAAATTCGCTTCGGTTGATTTGATCCGCGTCGCCAGCGAATACAACAAATTTAAAGACTATAACAAGGTTTTGGACGATAAAGCAAAAACATACGAGTCAGATATTGACAAAAAGATAAGCGATTTTAAGGGCCTGCAGGATAAGATCAGCCTGTTAAGCGACAAGGAAAAAGAAGCCAAGAGGTCTGAGCTTGAAACCAAGTACAAGGCCCTCGAAGATTTTAAAAACGAAAAGGAGAATGAGCTACGTAAGAAAGACTTTGAGAACAGGAAAGAGGTAGCCGAGGATATCAGGGGCGCCATAAAGGCCTACTCTGAGAAGGAAGGCTATACCTTTGTCTTTGATGACAGGATGCTCGCCTTTCAGCCAAAGGGCGTTGACATAACCGAGAAGATCATTGAAACGCTGAATAAAGGTTACGTTAAGAAATAAATATCAGGATTTTGATCGATTTTTTATTCCGGATCCCGCGTCAAATATTAATCCCGCATCTAGTTTTATTAGGATGCGGGATTAATACTCGGCGGGGCTTTTTTGATGCGCAATATGCGTAAAACACTGAAAGAAATAGCTCAGCTTGTCCAAGGAGAAGTCGCAGGCGACGGCAACACCGTGATCACCGGTGTCTCAGGCATAAGAGAGGCCCGCGAAGGCGACATCACTTTTTTGGCCAATCCCAAATATCTGCCCTTGCTTGAGAAGACGCGCGCCTCGGCGGTTGTTGTCGGGCGCGATATTCAGGCAGGCAGCAAGCCGTTGATCCGCACGGACAACCCCTCACTTGCCTTTGTCAAAATTGTATCGTCTCTGGCCCCAAGCGAAGTAAATCACCCCAAAGGAATACATCCGACGGCAATCTTGGGCAAGTCTGTGACCTTAGGGAAAAATGTCGCGATAGGCCCTTATACGGTCATCGAGGACAACGCGGCGATAGGCGATAACAGCATAATCTACGCGCATTGTTTTGTCGGTAACGGCGCTAAGATCTCAAGTGAGGCCCTGATATATCCCAATGTGTCTATCCGCGAGCGCGTGGTGATCGGGAAGCGCTGTATCATACATTGTGGTGCCGTAATCGGCTCTGACGGTTTTGGTTTTGTTACTGTTGAAGGTATCCACCAGAAAATACCTCAGACAGGGACAGTCCAGGTGGGTGATGATGTGGAAATAGGCGCCAATGTCGCCATTGACCGGGCGCGTTTTGACAAGACAATAATTGAAAGCGGCACAAAAATAGATAACCTGGTGCATATCGCCCATAACGTAATCGTCGGCGAGAATACCCTTATTGTCGCTCAGGCAGGTATTTCCGGAAGCACCACTATCGGCAAGAATGTGATTATCGCAGGCCAAGCCGGCCTGGTCGGGCATATTAATATCGGAGATAACGCGGTTTTGGCGGCGCAGGCAGGGGTAACAAAGTCTGTTCCCGCCAACACCATGGTTTCAGGGTACCCGGCGCAGGCTCACGATAAGGCCCTGCGTTCAAATGCCTGTATACAGAATCTCCCTAAGCTTTATGAAACGGTAAGAGAATTGAAAAAGAAAATAGAAGAGCTGGAATCAAAAGGTAAAGTTTAGTCCGATGGAAAAACAGAAGACTATCGCCAAAGAAATTCATTTAAAAGGGATAGGCCTGCATACGGCGCACAAGGTGAATATTGCCTTAAAGCCCGCTGATGTGGATACCGGCATTGTTTTTGTCCGCACCGATCTACCTGAGAGGCCGCAGATCAAAGGGACAGTGGATTTTCTTCTTCCCGCGGAACGCTCCCCCCGCCGGACCTCTGTTGGCCTTGAATCAGTTGAGGTGCAGACGGTGGAGCATGTATTGGCCGCCTTATACGGATTCGGCATTGATAACGTTTTTGTTGAGATGGACAACGATGAGCTGCCCGGCCTGGACGGAAGCAGCCTTAACTTTATGGAGGCGCTTAATGAAGCCGGGGTAAGAGAGCTTGAGAAAGAGCGCCATTCTTTTGCGCTGCGCGACCCGATAGTCATCGAGGAAAATGGCGCGACATTAATGGCGTTGCCCTGCGGCGATTTTAAGATCTCTTACACTTTAGATTATGACCATTCGGCCCTAAAGACCGAATTCCTGGAACTGAATCTGACGCCTGAGACTTTTAAGAATGAGGTGGCGCCCGCGCGTACCTTCTGCCTTGAAGAGGAAGCGGCACAGCTGCAGAAAGAAGGGCTTGGCCTCGGAGCGAATTACGAGAATACCCTTGTCGTAGGTATTAACGGGGTGGTCAATAATACGCTTCGCTTCCCGAATGAATGCATACGCCATAAGGTGCTGGATTTAATCGGAGACCTGTATCTGGTGGGCTGCCCCATTAAAGCGCACGTGATCGCGCTTAGAAGCGGGCACTCGCTGAATCTTAAGCTTACCAAAAAAATAGCCCAGCAGCGGCAGAAATATATCTCTGGCGGCATGGGGGCAGAGTATCAGCCTAAAGACGGCGAAAGCCTAGGCACGACAGAAATCATGAAAATACTTCCGCACCGCGAGCCGTTTTTATTCGTCGATAAAATCGTTAATTTAGAAAAGGGCAAGCGCGCTACGGGCGTCAAGAACGTGACTATCAACGATTATTTCTTTAAAGGCCATTTTCCGGGACGCCCGGTGATGCCGGGAGTGATCATAGTCGAGGCCATGGCGCAGGTGGGGGGTGTCATGATGCTTGCGCAGGAAGAAAACCGCGGAAAGCTGGCTTTCTTCATGGCCATAGATAACGTGAAATTCAGGAAGCCGGTTGTTCCCGGAGACCAGCTTATGCTGGAAGTTGAGCTGATAAAGGCGCGTTCGCGCACCGGACAGGTGCGCGGCAAGGCGCTGGTAGACGGAAAAGTCGTCTGTGAGGCAGACCTCATGTTTGCCATAGTTGAGAGCTAATATGCAAATACACCCCACAGCCATAGTTTCTAAAAAGGCAAAATTAGCCGAAGATGTCTCTATCGGGCCGTATTCAATTATCGGCGATAATGCCTCTATAGGCGCGGGCACAAAAATCGGCGCTCATTGCGTCATCGAAGGGAATACCACCATAGGAAGCGGCTGTGAGATATTCACCGGAGCGGTTATCGGCAGCAGGCCGCAGGATTTAAAATACAGGGGAGAAAAAAGTTTATTAATCATCGGGGACAATAATATAATCCGCGAGTATTGCACGATGAATCCTGGTACGGAAGACACAGGGGTTACGCGCGTGGGCAGCAATAACCTCTTTATGGCCTATTCGCACATCGCCCATGACTGCAACGTGGGGAATAACTGTGTCTTCGCCAACAATGCCACTCTTGCCGGGCACGTTACCATAGAGGATAAGGCGGTTATCGGGGGGTTGGTTGCCATACATCAGTTTGTGCACATGGGCACTCTTTCGATAGTCGGGGGATGCTCGAAGGTAGTGCAGGATATCCCGCCGTTTTCGACCTGCGACGGGCATCCGGCGCGCGTGTATGGCCTGAATCTGATCGGCCTTCGGCGCCATAAGATCGGAAAAGAGTCAATACATCAGCTTGACTGCGCTTTCAGGGTCCTTTTTAACTCCGGCCTTTCCGTAAGGCATGCCTTGGAGAGAATTGAAAAAGAAATTACAAATCGCACCCAAGAGGTCGCTTATCTGGTTGAATTCGCAAAGAAGACTGAGCGCGGCCTTTCCCGCTCCTGCAGGTCGGACTAACTAAACAAAATGGAAAAAATTGGCTTAATCGCCGGAAATAGAAAATTTCCCCTTATTTTTGCGCAAGCCGCAAAGAACAAGGGTTGTTATATTGCCGCTATCGCCATTAAAGGGGACACCTCCTTTCGGTTAAAGCGCCTTGCCGATAAAACTTATTGGCTGGGATTAAGTGAATTTAGCAAAATGTTTGAAATATTCAAAAAAGAGGGGATCAGTAAAGTAGTGATGGCCGGCCAGATCTCTCCGCAGCGCCTTTTTAGCAAGGAGGTTGGGAAGGATAAGTTGTTAAAAGAGATGCTCTTAGGCCTCAAGGACAAAAGGGCCGATACGATCTTCGGCGCAATCGCCGGCAAGCTTAAAGAAGAAGGGTTTGAGTTGATCGATTCTACGACCTACCTCGGGGATTATCTTCCCAAAAAGGGGACATTGACTAAAAGAGCTCCCAGTTTCGATGAGTGGGAGGATATATACTTTGGTTTGGAGATTGCCAAGGTGATCGGCTACCTTGATATAGGCCAGACCGTGGCAGTGAAACACAAGGCAATTGTGGCGGTTGAGGCGTTGGAAGGCACGGATAACCTTATTAAGCGCGCAGGCCGCATTACCCGCGGCGGCTTCACTATGGTGAAGGTCAGTAAGCCTATGCAGGACAGGCGGTTTGATATACCGGTAGTGGGGTTTAACACGCTTAAGAATATCGCCGGTTCCGGCGGCAGGTGCCTGGCTATCGAGTCGGAGAAAACGCTCTTTATCGACCGGGAACAGAGTATCGCCTTTGCCGATAAAAAGGGCATTGCTGTAGTTTCAGTGTAGTGAATACTACGCATATTTTTCTTGACAGTCTCTTAGGGTTTGTGTAATAATAATTGTATAACAAGGAGGGTAGATATGCCACGCATTACAGATGGTAAGGCGACAGAGTTCAGGCTCTTTGCGCCGCAGGCAAAAAAGGTCAGCATCGCAGGCAGCTTCAATAGCTGGGACACCAGGAAATTCTCCGCCAAGAAAGATAGTAAGGGAAGCTGGCTGGTTAAGCTAAATCTTAAGCCGGGCAGGCACGAATACAAATTCTTTGTTGACGGTAATTGGTGGAATGACCCACAGTGCACTTCTTGCGTTCAGAACAACTTTGGCACCAGCAATTGCATTGTCGAAGTAAAGTAGCGATTAAGAGAATTCACCATTTATCATAAAAATATAGGGCGTCCACTTTCCTGCCTAAAGGGTAGGTGAGGTGTGGCGCCCTTTAAGTTTAAGGTAATCACCCAATGAAATATATCTATGGGCCGGTAAAATCCCGCCGATTAGGCTTGTCTTTAGGCCTGAGCCTCTCTCCTTACAAGGTCTGTAATTTTGACTGCGTATATTGCCAGCTGGGCCCAACGGCAGAGAAGTCCGTTATGCAAAAAGAGTACGCAAAGATAGAAGACGTAATCGCAGAGTTAAAGTCATGGTTTAGCTATAACCCCAAGGAGGCAAAAGAGCTGTCCTTCGTAACGCTTTCCGGGCTGGGGGAGCCGACACTGAACTCAATGGTAGGCGATGTAATCAGGGAAATAAGGAAAATAACCGGAGCCAGGATCTGCGTAATCACCAATTCCTCTTTGTTGCCTCTGCCGGCGCTACGCCGGGCGATAGGGGAAGCGGATTTGATCGTGCCGTCTCTGGATGCCGCCGATAATAAGGTCTTTCAGGAGATAGACCGGCCAAGTCCGGATATACGCCTTGAGGATATAATCAGCGGGTTGATAGATTTAAGAAAGGAATTCCGCGGGCAGATCTGGCTTGAGGTGATGTTGGTCAAAGGTTTGAATGACAGCCTTAAGCATATCCGGAAATTAAAAGAGGTAATTGACCGAATAAATCCGGATAAGATCCAGCTTAATTCCCCGGTGCGCACGACCGCAGATGCAGGGGTTTCGCCCGTAGATAAAAATAAGCTGGAGAAGATCAGGGAGATTTTTGGCGAGAAAGCCGAAATAATATGAGATGTGCTCGTGGTCCTGTAGGTTTTGCTGACCACAGTCGCCTGAAATATAATCATTGCGCCTGTAGCTCAACTGGATAGAGCGCTTGCCTTCGGAGCAAGATGTTGCAGGTTCAACTCCTGCCAGGCGCATAGTTTAAATGTCTTCGCCCGTCCTGAGCGAAGCGAAGGACCAGGCGCACTAAATATGGAGCGGATAAAATGAAAAGGATATTCTGGCTGATAGTTTTCATTCTGTTATCAATGGCTAGTTGTGGTTTTTGCGAAACAATCATTTTGGATTCGGGTGATAAAATAGAGGCGAATGTGATCAAGAAGGACGATAAGGTCGTTATCGTGGATTATAAGGGCGTTACTATTTCTTATTATACGTTTGAAGTGAAAGCCATAGATGGCGAACCGCTCGCGCCGCCTAAGAAAGCTGTCCAGCCGCAAGAAATAAAAGAGGAAGGCGTGGGGATTGCTCAGGTCAATGTGGTAAGCGCTGAGGAATATCTTCGCCGCGGCGTAGCCTATTACAGCCGGTCGAATTTCGACCAGGCGATTTCGGATTTTAATAAAGCGATAAAAGTTAAGCCTGATCTTGCGCAAGGCTACCTAAACCGCGGCCTCGCCTATATCAACAGGGGCAATACCGAGCAGGCATTTGTTGATTATGCCAAGGCTTTGGAGATCAACCCTAAGTTTGATGAGGCCTATTATGTCCGCGGCCTCGCCCACGCAAGCAGGCTTAAGTTTGATGAGGCGATCCTTGACTACGGCAAGGCGATAGAGGTAAACCCGCAGTATGTGCAGGCGTATCTGAACCGCGGCTTCCTGTATGTCAATAAGGGCGAACAGGAAAAGGCGATCGCGGATTTTAACAAGATAATAAAGATCAACGCTTCTGTCCCGGCAGTTTATTATTTAAGAGGGATAGCTTACGCGAATAAAGGAAACCTGCAGCAGGCGATATCCGATTACACCAAGGCCATTGAGCTTGAGCCAAAATACGTCGAGGCCTACGCTAACCGCGCGCTGGCGTATATTTATAAGGGGAACCTTGAACAGCAGAAGATAGACCCGAATTCGCCTAAGGCTTTCGTGAATATCGGGCCCACATACAACAATAAGTTGGACCTTGA